>Ga0182011_10003533_pt1 | contig 12802 bp, 12 predicted proteins | sample 711E1DmetaG_FD_120481 | JGI IMG/M metagenome (GOLD analysis project Ga0182011, IMG submission 120481) | Permafrost microbial communities from Stordalen Mire, Sweden - 711E1D metaG | ecosystem: Environmental > Terrestrial > Soil > Wetlands > Permafrost | place: Sweden: Stordalen | collected... | reverse complement strand
CATCCTTTGGATTAATCGCCAATCGCGCGTAGGCCAGCACGTCGCGGATTTCCGCGCGCGCGTAAAAACTGAAGCCGCCCACCAGGCGGTAAGCGATCCGGTTGCGGCGCAGGGACTCTTCCAGTGCGCGCGACTGGGCGTTGGTACGGTAGAGCACCGCCAGCTCGCCGGCCGAGAAGGGTCGCGCCGCCTGCGCCTCGCCGGCGAGCAAGCGCTGCACCTCGCTGGCGACGAACTGCGCCTCGGCGCGCTCGTCGTTGACCTCGACCACCTGCACCATGGTGCCCTCGCCGCGTCCCGTCCACAGGGTCTTGCCTTTGCGCTGGCGGTTGTTGGTGACCACCGCGTTGGCGACGTCGAGGATGGGCTGCGTGGAGCGGTAGTTCTGCTCCAGACGGATGACTGCCGCCTCGGGGTAGTCGCGCTCGAACTCGAGGATGTTGCGGATGTCGGCGCCGCGCCAGGAGTAGATGGACTGGTCGTCGTCGCCGACCACGGCCAGGTTGCGATGCTCCTCGGCCAGCAAGGTCGCGAGCCGGTATTGAGCGTGGTTGGTGTCCTGGTACTCGTCGATGAGGATGAAGCGGAAGGCACCCTGGTAGTGCTGCAACCGCTTGGGAAAGCGCTCGAACAAGGCCACCGTGTTCATGAGCAAGTCGTCGAAGTCCATGGCGTTCATCTCCATGAGCTTGCGCTCGTAGAGGTCGTATACCTGCGCGGCGGCCTGGGCGAAGAAGCCGCCGACCTGCTCCCTGTAGGCGGCGGCGTCCTGCAGCTGGTTCTTGGCGTCCGAGATGACCCGCGCCATGGCCTCCGGCGTGAAGCGTTTGACGTCCAGGTCGAGCTCGCCCAGACAGCGCTTGATCAGGCGGCGGCGGTCGTCCTCGTCGTGGATCGAGAACGTGGACGCGTAGCCCAGACGCTGGGCCTCGCGCCGCAGGATGCGAGCGCACATGGAGTGGAAGGTGCTGATCCACATGGTGCGCGCCACGGGGCCGACGAGGGACTCGATGCGCGTCTTCATCTCGCCGGCGGCCTTGTTGGTGAAGGTGATGGCGAGGATCTCGTCCGGCCGCACGCCCTGCACGCCGACGAGATAGGCCACGCGATGGGTCAGCACGCGGGTCTTGCCCGAACCGGCGCCGGCCAGGATGAGCAAGGGACCTTCGAGGTGCTCCACGGCCCGGCGCTGCTCGGGGTTGAGATCGCGCAGCAGCGGGTGGAGCGACTCAGGCGGCGGCGACGCAGGCGCCGTCCGCCGCCGCTTGGCCGGCTCGCCGGCACCGCGGCCCGCCTTGGGCGGCCGGGGTTCCTTGGGCGGCCGGGGCGCCTTGGCGCTCACTACCTCACCCCCCTGCCGATGAGCCAGCTCAAGCCGAGCGCCACAAGACCGGCCGCCACCAGCTTGACGCCCGAGTAGAGCAGCCGCTCGCGCGAGACGCGTCCCAGGAACAGACCGAGCAGGAAGAGCTCCACGAAGGCGATGCCGCCGCTGAGAAAGTAGGCGGCGTGCACACTGATCACCGAGGTGAAGAAGAACGGCGCCATGGCGATGACCGCAGTGAGCAGCGGCGAGATGCCGTCGACCAAGGCGATCACCACCGTGGCATAGGTGGAGGCCGAGGAGATGTCCGTGTCCTGCAGGCTGGAGAGCGTCGACTCCTCGAGCTCGCGCATGCTGCGGTCACGCTCAGCTCGCTCCACCAGATACGAGCCGTAGAAGCCGGCCACGCCGATGCCCACGGCCGTGGTGAGGATGACGCTGACGACGGCACGCGCCCTGTCGACGCCGGCCAAGTAGCCGCCGGCCAGCACGCCCAGTGTGGTCAACACCCCGTCGAATGCGTTGATGACGAAGTAGCGGCGCATGATGGCGCCTACCTCGGCCACCTCGTGGTAGTGGCTCAAGGTGTCGAACGCCGCGTGCAGCCGCAAGCCGGCCCTCTTGCTGGTGGGAGTCACTGGCTAGCGCGGGCCGCCGACGTTCAGCGCATCCAGCGGGCGCCGGCGTCCTGCGGGGTCTCGGCCTCCTCGATGAGCTGCTTGCCGGTCGAGACCTTGTCGATGGAGTGGATGCTGCCGCCGGCGTCTTGCACGACTTCCTGCACTTCCTGGTAGTCGATGTCGTCGCCCTCGAGGGTGATCTTGATGTTCTCGACCTTGTTGTCGATCTCGAACAGGGCGATGTCGACCCCCTCGATGCCGTCGATGTCGCCCAGCTTGTCGGCCAGCGTGAGCATCGTCGGCTGATGTGGCTTGAGGACGTCGAGAACGAGGCGCCTTACCTTGCTCACAGTGAAGATCACGCTCCCCTAGGATGGTTGCCGCTTCTCATCGTAGCATACCCCTCCCGGGCCGACGGTGAGCCGTCGGGGTGGCGATCGCGACACGGTGAAGCATGGCTGCAGCGGCATGGGGCGCCGCGGACGCAGGAACTAGATGCCGGCGCCTTCCGAGAAGCCCAGCAGCTCGTCCAGCACCTTGGCTGTCTCGGCCACCGCTGCCCGGCGGCGCTCCGTACGCTCCGGGTGGATCTCGTCGAGCTCCGACTCCATCTCTACTATGCGCGTGACCAGGCACTTCATCGCCTCCGCAACCGGGTCCGGCAGGTGCGTGTAGTCGATGTCGGGGATGCCCACACGCTGGCCGTCCATCATCACGGGACGGCCGGGGGGGCCTACCACCGTGGAGTTCTTGGGCACGTTCTGCACGACCACGCTGCCGGCGCCGATCTTGGCGTCGGCGCCCACGGTGATGGAGCCCAGGAGCTTGGCGCCGGCGCCGATGACCACGTTGTCGCCAATGGTCGGGTGACGCTTGCCGGTCTCTTTGCCGGTCCCGCCCAGGGTCACACCCTGGTAGATGGTCACGTTGTCGCCGATCTCGCTGGTCTCGCCGATGACCACACCTGATCCGTGGTCGATGAAGAAGCCCTCGCCGACCTGCGCTCCGGGGTGGATCTCGATGCCGGTCACCAGCCGGCTGAACTGCGAGATCCAGCGCGGCACCACGGGCACACCCATGGTGCGCAGCTTGTGCGCCGCGCGATGGAACCAGAGCGCGTGCAGACCCGAATACGAGGTGACGACCTCGAAGCTGCTTGTGGCGGCCGGGTCGCGGTCCTTGACGGCCTGCACATCGCGGCGCATCTGCTCCAGGGCCGCACGACCGTTGCCGGTGCCGCCCACGACCGCGGCCATTCCCACGGCGCTCAGGCCAAGGCCGACCAGCTTGTGGCTCACACCCACCACCTCCCGTTTGCCTGCGTCGCGGTCATTGCGCCATCACGGTATCGGCATCTCGTTCATGCTACCCGAGCGAAAACCATCGAGATCGAGCGTCACGTAGGTGAAGCCCAAGGCGCGCAAGCGGCGAGCAAGCTCTGCGCGCGACTCGCCGACGGCGCGCTCGATCTGCTCGGGCTCGACCTCGACGCGGGCGATGTCGCCGTGGTGACGCACGCGGCACTGCGCGAACCCGAGCTCGTGCAGCACGTCCTCGGCGGCGGCGACCTGGCGCAGCTTCGCCGCCGTGATCGGCGAGCCGTAAGGGATGCGCGACGCCAGACACGCCTCCTGAGGCTTGTCCCACGTCGGCAGCCCCAACAGGCGCGAGAGAGAGCGCACGTCGTCTTTGCCCAAGCCGGCCTCGATCAGTGGGTGACGCACGCCGGCCTCCGCCGCCGCCGTGAGCCCGGGCCGGAAGTCGTCCAGGTCGTCGCGGTTGGCGCCGTCGGCCAGCGCTGCCAGGCCGGCTGCCGCGGCCGCTCGGCGCATCTCGTCGATGAGCACTCGCTTGCAGTAGTAGCAGCGCTCGCGCGGGTTGCCCACGAAGTCGGCGTCGTCGAGCTCGCCCGTCTGCTGCACGACCTGGCGCACACCCAGACGCGCCGCAAAAGCACGCGCCTCGGCAAGCTCGTCTTCGCGATACGTGTCCGAGGCGGCCGTGAAGGCGAGCACGTTGTCGACGCCAAGCGCTGCCGCGGCTGAGGCGAGCAGCAGACTCGAATCGACACCGCCCGAGTAGGCCACGCACAAGGAGCCCAGGGGCTCCAGCACGGCCGTCAGGGCAGCCTGTGCCGCGCGCGGATCGCGCACGAGCTCACCTGGTGGTCGCGTCTGCATCGGCCCTTGCTCAGTCGCGCGGCACCGACTGCCGCACGTCCGTGATGGTGGCGTGGGTGCCGCACACCGGGCAATCGGGGTCACGGGCGATCGCCGTCTCTTGGAAGGTCATGTCGGTCGCATCGAACTGCAGCAGCCGGTTGTAGAGCGGCACGCCGAAACCGCAGATGACCTTGATCGCCTCGATCGCCTGGATGGCGCCGATAACGCCCGGCACCGGGCCGAACACGCCCGCCTGGCCGGCCCCGGGCAGCGCCCCGTCAGCCGGCCGCTCGGGGAACAGGCAGCGGTAGCAGGCGGTCTTGCCGCCCTTGATGCTCATCGCCAGGCCCACGAAGCGCAAAATGGCTCCTTCGACCAGCGTCTTGCGCCCCAACACGCAAGCGTCGTTGAGCAGAAAGCGGGCGGCGAGGTTGTCCACCGCCGTGATGACCACGTCGTAGGCGGCGATGAGCTCGACCGCAGTGTCCGCCGTGAACTCTGCCTGGTAGAGGTCGAGCCGCACCTCCGGGTTCAGAGCATGCAGCTTCTCCGCCGCACTCTCTGTCTTGGGCCGACCGACGTCGGCGGTCGCATGCAACGTCTGACGATTGAGGTTCGAGAGCTCGACCACGTCGTCGTCGACGATGCCGAGCCGGCCGATGCCGGCCGATGCCAGGTACAGAAGGGCGGGTGAGCCGAGGCCGCCCGCGCCCACGACCAGGACGCCGGCGCGCTTGAGCTTCTCCTGCCCCTCCTCACCCAGCTCAGGGATACGCAGATGCCGGTCGTAGCGCGCGCGCTCGTTGGTCGTCAGCGTCACGGCACGCTCCCGGCCCCGCTCTCGGGGGCGTCCGCGAACAAGGGAGTCGAGAGGTACCGCTCACCGGTGTCACAGAGCACGGTGACGATGAGCTTGCCCCGATTCTCCGGCCGGCGGCCGACTTCGCCGGCGGCGAACGCGTTGGCGCCGGCCGAGATGCCCACCAGCAGACCCTCGCCGCGTGCCAGGGCGCGCGTCGTCGCGAACGCCTGGTCGTTAGTCACCTGCACGATCTCGTCGTACACGGAGGTGTTGAGCACCTTGGGCACGAAACCGGCGCCGATGCCCTGGATCTTGTGCGGCCCGGACGCGCCGCCGGAGAGCACCGGCGAGTCCGTCGGCTCCACCGCAACCACGTGCACGGTGGGCTTGCGCTCCTTGAGCACTTCGCCGACACCAGTCACCGTGCCGCCCGTGCCCACACCGGCCACGAACACGTCGACCTCGCCATCGGTGTCGTTCCAGATCTCCTCGGCTGTCGTCAGCCTGTGAGCCTGAGGGTTGGCGGGGTTCTCGAACTGCTGCGGGATGAAGACGTCGTCGTCAGATGCGGCCAATTCGGTCGCCTGGCGTATGGCGCCCGACATGCCGTCGGCGCCCGGCGTGAGGATCAGCTTGGCGCCGTAGGCTTTGAGCAGCGTGCGGCGTTCGAGCGTCATCGAGTCGGGCATCACCAGCGTGATGGCGTAGCCGCGCGCGGCCGCCACCATGGCCAGCGCGATGCCGGTGTTGCCGCTCGTCGGCTCGACGATCTGCGTCTTGCCGGGCTTGATGCTGCCCGCCTCTTCGGCGGCGGCGATCATCGCCAGGCCGATGCGGTCCTTCACGCTGCCGCCGGGGTTGAACGACTCGAGCTTACCGACGATGGTAGCGCCGCTCTCCTTGGACAGGTGATCGAGGCGGACCAGCGGTGTGCCACCGATCAGCTCACTCACATTGGCTGCGATCTTCATGCCTCTCCTCCCGCTCTGTCAGCTAGATGTAGTACATGCCGGGGCGGCGGCGCACGCGGCGCTCACGCTCAAGAAGCTCGGCGATGCTCGTGCGCGCCAGGACGTCGTCCACGGCCACTTTCGCCTCGATCCAGACCGACGCCGCGCCGCAGCCTTCGAGACGGTCGCACTCTCCCTTTGTGCAGCTGGCCGGCGAGAGGAGCCCGTCCAGGGCCTCGACCACATCGAGCACGCTGACCTGCTCCGGCGGCCGCGCGAAGGCGTAGCCGCCGCTGGCGCCGCGGCGGCTGGTCAGCATGCCCGCTCGGCGCAGCGAAGCGAAGAGCTGCTCCAGGAACTGTACGGGTATCTCGCGGCTGCCGGCGACGTCGGTCAGCCGCACGGGCCTACCCGGCTGGGCGGAGCTGCGGTCCGCCAGCTCTACCAACGCACGCACCGCATAGCGGCTCTTGGCGGAGATGTTCATCGGCGGCGTCCTCTAGGCAGGGAGGAAGTTGATAACTTTGGTCAACAATATAGTCCGGGAGCGCCGGCGTCAAACATGTGCGAGAGCGCGAGAGGCCGGCCGCTGGAGACGCGGCGCCCAGCTAGCTCGCGCGCCGGCGAGCCACGGCCGCCGCCGCGGCGCCGAGGGCCAGCGTCACCACGACTGCCCAGACGAGGCGGAAGCCGACCACCCAGACAGCGCTCGCCCCCAAGGCGATAAGCACCAGGGAGTCCTCGACGATGGCGTGCATCATGCTCAAGAACACGCTCATCAGGAAGACCTGCCGCCGTCCCAGGCTGCGCTGCTTGGTGTCACGGACGATGATACCGCCGCCATAGGCCAACCCGAAGACGAAGCCCACCAGCGTGGGCGCCGCCGTCTCCTCGGTGAACCCGAGACCGCCGACTAGACGAGACCAGCCACGCACCATCGCCCGCCACGGGGCCGTGCCCTCGAGCAGCTCGAGCACGACCATGATGGGCACGACGATCACGAACACCTTCAGGCACAGGTCCCAGGAGCCCGAGAGAAAGGTACGCAGCAGGTCGCCCACGTCAGAACGCCTTCATGAGCAGGTTGGCCAGCCCCGCCGCAGCCAGGCCGGCCACGACGCGTAGCACGCCGAAGGCAGTACCGCTCATGCCGGCTTTGCGCAGCACGGCGCCCTCGACGATCAGGTTGTGACCGATGAGGATGGCCAAAGCCAGCACCGTGATCTGCTGCCCCGTGAGGTGCAGCGCCGTCATCGCACCCGCAGCGGCGTAGATGTTCATTATGTAGCCGACCACAAGCGGCACGGTGGCGCTGCCGGGGAGACCGAGCGGCCGCATGACCGGGCCCGCCACTCGTGCCAGGGCGTGGATGACTCCCAGGTGATCGAGGATCAAGGCCGCGCCGTAGGCCGGCACCATCACGCGGGCCAGCATCCAGAAGGTGAGCACGCCCGACTTGAGGCCGCGCAGCACGTCGCGGCGCACCGTCACACGTAGCGGGACGCGAGCATTCGGATCGTGGCCGACCTGGTCCATGGCGAGGATTGTCTCACGTGGCCGCCGACCGTCACCAGTCAACGTGAACCGCAGAGCCGCCTCGTCACTCTTGCCCCGGCGGCGGCCAGCGCCGAGCATGAGCACGTGAACAGACACCGACGCACGCGACTGCTGGCTCTGGCGGCCTTCGCCTGCTGCCTGGCTGCGCTCGTCCTTGCACGAGCTTCGCAGCACGGCGCGTCCGGGTACTCGCCCGCCGGCCCGCTGCGGCTCGTCGGCCAGCATGCTGCCGGGGTCCCGGCGAGTCCGTCCCCGGCTGCGGCGGCGGCCTCGTCCACCCCACCCACCACCCTCGAAGCCGTGTGCACGGCCGAGCTCCTCTGCCGCTTGGCCGGCTCGGGGCGCCGCCACGCCGCCCAGCGTCTGCTGTGCACACCACGGGCGTGGCCGCTGCCCAGCATGCGGGCGCTGGCCGGCATGCGCTTCACCAGCGCCCGCGTCATGGCTCCTGTGCAGGGTGGCCGGGTGCGCTTGAGCATCCGCGTGCGCGTGCCGGGCGGGGCAGCCGCTCAGTCGACGCGCACGCTCGTGTTCGTCCTGCGCGCCGAGCCGGAAGGCTGGCGCGCAGCCTCCGTGCGACCTGTCCGCGTGGTTCGCGGCTCATCTGGTGGCTAGGGCCTGCGCCGGCCCGACCGGCAGAGCGCGGGCCTACTTGGGGAGAGTGCCCCTCTCTGCAAGTGGAGCACCTTCGGCGATGTCGTGCGCGACCAGGTCGTCAAAGCTGTCGGCGCGGCGGATCTGCACCACCTGGCCATCGACCACGGCATAGGCAGCCGCGCACGGCCGGGCGTTGTAGGGGTGCATCATCTCCAGCGTGTAGGCGCCGCAGTCACGGAACGCGATCACATCGCCCGCCGTCGTTTCGGCCGGGAAGCGACGGAAGGCGCTGCCGTCGTCGCCCGCGAACACGTCGCCGCCGTCGCAGAGGGGTCCTGCCAAACGAAACGGCGTCGCCGCCGCGCGGTCGGCCCTGTTCGCCACCACGGTGCGGAAGTACCAGTCGTAGTTGGTGTGCTCGAGCAGTGTGTTGGCGCCGGCGTCGATGACCAGCCAGCGCTCCTCGGCGGTCCGGCGCCCCGACTCGTCGCGCACAGCCTTGGTCTTCTCGCCCTCCACGCGCGTGACCAGGATCGCCGTGGTGCCGGCGATCGCTCGCCCCGGCTCCATAAGCAGCTTCAGGTCCGACCGACGCCGCTCGAGAACGGCGCAGATGGCGGCGGCGTAGTCGTCGGGCGTGAGCGTGCAGCAGAAGTAGTCGTCGGCCGCACATGCTGGCTCTTGGCGATATGGCACGGCCAGGCCGCCGCCAAGATTGAGCTCCTCCAGACGCAGGCCCGACTCGCCCTCGAGGCGCTGCATCAGCTCCAGGCTCCTCTCCAGTGCGCTCACGTACGGCTCCACACTGGTGATCTGCGAGCCGATGTGCACGTGCAGCCCGCGCACGTCCAGCCAGCCGGTCGCAGCGGCACGGGCAAAGGCCGGCACTGCATCGTCGAGGTCGATGCCCGCCTTGCCGCCGTGCGTCGTGGCCAGGCCGGGGTGCGTGTGCGTAGGTACGTCCACGTCCACGCGCAAAGCCACGGCGACACGCCGCGCGAGCGCGGCCGCCACACTCGCGGCGCGCTCGATCTCGAACAACGAGTCGATGATGAGCGACCGTATGCCGGCCTCGATCGCCGCCGCGATCTCGGCCTCGGTCTTGGCTACGCCGTTGAACACGATCTGATCGGGCGCGAAGCCCGCGCACAGGGCCTTGGCGAGCTCGCCACCCGAGTTCACCTCGACGTTGGCGCCGGCATCGTACACCTGGCGCAGGAACCACAGGTTGGAGCACGCCTTGCTGGCGAAGAAGATCTCGCTGGCCGCGTGACGCGCGCTGAAGGCGCCGCGGATGGCCTCCACGTTGGCGCGGATGCGCCGGCCGCTGTACAGGTAGAACGGCGTCGGCACCTGCTCGGCGAGCTCGGCAACGTCGATGCCTTCGTACAGAAGGTGGCCGCTGGTGCCCACGGCAAAGCCGTCATCGAGGGTCATCGTCGAGCTCCCTGCGCGCTTGAACGAGCGTTCGGCTTGCCAGTATACTCCCTGTCATCTCCCTGCCGGCAGGAGCAGCGATGGGCTACGGCGTCATCGGACCTCATCTCGATCATAGAGCAGCCGCCTTCTCGGTCGGCAAGATCCACGACTTTTAGTACCCCCATCGCTTTCTGACTTCGCATGCCCCCGCTCGTCCCTTGGCGGCGGCACCTGACCGTGGCTCGCCCGCGCGGCCGTGTGCCCCGCGGGGAGGGCGTCAACCCCGACAGCACTGAGGCTCGCTTGCCCGAGGATCCTGCGACAATGCCCACCTTCCCCAGGCTCACGCTGGCGCTTGACGGCGTGGCGCTGAACGCACGCCTGCTGGCCACCGACCTGCGCCGGCGCGGCATCGATCTCATCGGCGTCACCAAAGCGGTGGACGGCGAGCCGGTCGTTGGCCAGACCATGCTTACGGCCGGTTGCACCGGCCTTGCCGACTCGCGGCTGCCGTCCCTCGCGCGGCTCGCCACGCATGCCCTGGCGCCGCTGACGCTCATCCGTGCGCCGCAGGCGCACGACGTAGGGCAGGCGGCGCAGGTGGCCGACCGCGTCGCCCTCTGCGACGTCGCCACCGCACGCGCGCTCGGTGAGCAGACTGCAGACGGGCCGTTGGAGCTCCTGCTGACGGTGGACCTCGGCGATCGCCGCGAGGGTGTGCTACCGGAGGCGGCGACGCAGGTGTCCGCCGACCTCGCCGACCTGCCAGGCGTGCTCCTGCGCGGCATCAGCGTCAACTTCGCTTGCCTCTCCGGTCAGCTCCCCAGCCAGGAGCTCTTCCGCCAGGCGGAGGATGTGTTGGCCGCCGTCACCCCACAGTGTGCCCGCGAGCCGCTGCTCTCGCTCGGCGGCACCTGCTGCCTGCAGCATCTGGCGGGCTACCGGCCGCGCTACCGCACAGAGATCCGCGCCGGCGGCGCGCTGCTGTACGGCTATGACTTCGTCTCGGCAGCCGGACTCCCCGGACTGGAGCGCCGCGACCCCGTGCTCAGCGCCTCCGTGCTGGAGTCGTCCACCAAGCCGCCGGCTCCGGCGGGCACGGCGGGCCTGGACGCCTTCGGCCATGTGCCGAACGTCTGCCTGCCAGATGGAGAGGCGTGGTACTCGCTGCTCGCTCTGGGCCGTCGCGACACGCAGCCCGAGAGCCTCAGGCCGCTGCTTGCCGGCGTCATCGTCGCCGGCATGACCAGCGACGTGACCGTGCTGACCAGCCAGCGCCGGCTGGCTCCAGGCTCCAGCGTGGACTTCGCCCTCGACTACGAAGGCCTGGTACGGGCCGTCACCTCGCCGTTCGTGACCAAGCGCTTCGTGGCCGCCGCGCCGGCGCCCGGAGGTCAGGAGCTATGACGCACGCCGAGACGCGTTGCGTCGGCAAGCGGCGACCCCTGGAGATCCTCTCGCCGGCCGAGGTGCAACGCTTGCACGAGGCCTCGCTGAAGATCCTGGCCGAGGTCGGCTGCACGTACCACTCGCAAGCCGCGCTCGACGTGCTCGCCGAGCACGGCGCCCAGGTGGACCGCGAGACGACTGTCGCCAAACTGCCGCCGGAGCTCGTGCAGCAGGCCTTGACCACCCTGCCGCGCAGCTTTGTGCTCGGCGGCCGCACACCTGAGTACGACCTGCCGCTCGACGGCGAGCACGCCTACCTCACGGCCGACGGCTGCGCCGTGCTGGTGCGCGAGGCGGACGGCACCGTGCGCGCCTCGCGCAAAGCCGATATAGCCGACGCCGCTCGCCTCGTGCAGCGCCTGCCCAACATCTCGGCCACATCGGCCATCGTCTCCGCCCAGGACTATCCCGAGCAGACGCGCGTGCTGCACGAGTTCGACGCCTGCCTGCGCAACGCCGAGAAGCACAGCATCGTCGTCTCTATGAAAGACGCCCGAGAGGCTCGCTGGCTCATCGAGATGGCCACGGCCGTGGCCGGCGGCAGTCGCGAGCTGGCCGCGCGACCGCCGTTCAGCGTCATCCTCTGCACGGTGTCGCCGCTGCATCAGGAGCGCTTCGGCATGGACCTCGCCTTCGCGCTGGGCCAAGCCGGCATCCCGTTTCTGCTCTACCCCATGCCGATCCTGGGCGCCACAGCGCCCGTCACGCCGGCCGGCACCGCAGTCGTCGAGGCAGCCGAAGTGCTGGCCACCGTCACCGCCGTGCAGCTCGCCTGCCCTGGGGCCAAGATCATCCACGCCGGCGGACCTACGGCGCTCGATATGCGCACGGGCTCGTACTTCGCCGCCGTGCCCGAATCCATTCTGCTGCGCGCCGTCCAGACCCAGATGGCCGCTTTCTACGGCATGCCCACCTGCCTCGGCTACGGCGGCACCAACGCCAAGGAGCCCGGGGCGCAGGCTGCCTGGGAGAACGCGCTCACTCTCGCCGTCGGCATGCTGGCCGGTGCCGACTTCGCCTTCGGCTGCGGCCTGCTCGACGGCTCGCAGATCTTCGCCCCCGAGCAGCTCGTCATCGACGACGAGGTGTTCGGCATCGTCACCCGTCTGCTCCGCGGCGTAGGGACCGGCCCTGAGCAGCTGGCCGTGGACCTCATCAAGCAGATGGGCTTCGACGGCCACTACCTCTTCAACGACCACACGCGCGCCCACGTGCGTGAGCTCTGGCAAAGCCGACTCGGCGGCGGCGGCACCTACGCGGCGTGGCAGGCTAGAGGCGCCCCGAGCACCACGCAACAGGCGCGTGCCGCGGTCGACGACCTGCTCGCCGCGCCGGCCACCGAGTTCCCTGCCGACTTGGGGCGGGAGTTGGACCGCATCATCTCCTCGGCCGAGGCCGGCTGAGCCCACAAGGAGTCACTATGGCCCACGCAGACAAGTGCTACGTCGGCAAGCGCGTCAGAATGCAGCTGCTCGCCGCCCAGGACGTGCGCCGCATCCATGAGAGCACGCTCGACGTGCTCGCCGAGGTGGGTGTCATGTACCACTCGCGGCGAGCTCTGGAGGTGCTCGCCGCACACGACGCCGCGGTCGACTTCCAGACCACGGTCGCCAAGCTTCCCGCCGACCTGGTGGAGCGCGCCCTGGGCACTGCCCCGCAAAGCTTCACCCTCGGCGGCCGCTCGCCAGAGTACGACCTGCCCCTGGACGGCGAGCACGTCTACATCTCCTCCGACGGCTGCGGCGTGTCGCGCCGCCACACCGACGGCTCCGTGCGGCAGTCCCGCAAGCAGGATCTCGCCGACGCCGCTCGTGTCGTGCAGGCGCTCGACAACGTCTCCGCCACCTCGGCCGTCGTCTCGGCGCAGGACTGCCCGCCCGAGACACGCGTGCTGCACGAGTTCGACGCTTGCCTGCGCAACT
>Ga0182011_10003531_pt1 | contig 12808 bp, 10 predicted proteins | sample 711E1DmetaG_FD_120481 | JGI IMG/M metagenome (GOLD analysis project Ga0182011, IMG submission 120481) | Permafrost microbial communities from Stordalen Mire, Sweden - 711E1D metaG | ecosystem: Environmental > Terrestrial > Soil > Wetlands > Permafrost | place: Sweden: Stordalen | collected... | reverse complement strand
TGCAGTGTTTTGCCCCTCTTTGCGAAGCAGAGAGGGGTTGGGGTGAGTTCATGTTATTAAATAATTGATATTTATCTATTTAAAATAACTTATTATTGAGAACCGATACTTATAATATTTTATATGTGTCCCCATTTAAAAAAAATTCTTTACTTTGAAGAGAAGAGTTTTATTATCTTTGTTTATAAAATAATCTGTATGAAAAGGATATTAATTTATGCTGCCGGATTTGTTTTTGTTGCATTGTCATTTACATCGTGCCAGAAGAATTGTAAAGTCTGTGCGCAAAATTCATATGATTCAGGTGGAAATTTATTGACAGCCGGAAGTGAAACAGAGTATTGCGATGCAGCATTACTTGGTATAGAAGCAGTATCTGATGTTACCGTAGGTGGCGTCACAACCAAATGGGTCTGCAGATAATCAATACCTGACCCCGATTAAAGTCACATCATCAATTTGAGGGCTATCTCCACGCCACTCTTCAAATATTTCATTTAGCCTTTCTCCCTGTTGAAGCATTGGCATCCCTGCCATAGCGACAAGTGTTTCCCTGAGTTGCATCGACATGAATTTTTTCTGCTTTGGCCCGCCAAACTGATCAGCAAAACCATCTGAGAAAATATAAAAAGCATCCCCTTTCTGAATATCTATTTTATGAAGGGTGAAAGGCTCCATTTTATAATGAATCGCTACAGGCATTTTATCGGCCCTGTAGTGAGTAAGCTCCCCTCCTCTCACCAGATACAAAGGACTATTTGCTCCGGCGTACCATAAAATATTTTTATCGAAATCAACTACACACACTGCAATATCCATCCCGTCCTTAATACTGTCTTCTTCAGCAACCTGTTTTAATGATTTTATTATTCCCTGACGCAGGTTTTCAATTATCTGGTCGGGCATCAGAATATGTTTGCCATTAATAATTTCGTTGAGCAGTGTCACCCCCAGCATACTCATGAATGCTCCCGGAACTCCATGTCCGGTGCAGTCGGCTGATATTATCACCTGAGGATTGGACTGTGCGCTCACCCAGTAAAAATCACCACTGACAATTGCCAGAGGTTTATACAGAACAAAGTGTTCCAGCTTATCGCTGAAAAGTTCAAGTGATGGGATCAATGCAGTCTGTATCCTCTTGGCATACATGATACTATCTTCAATATGCCTTTTCTGATAGCCTATCTGATCTCTCTGGGCAGCAGCAAGGTCCCTTTGCTTTTCAATTTCATCCTTCTGAATCGAGATTGTTCTGTTTTTTTCCTCCAGTTTAATATTCGCTTCTTTTTTTATCCTGTAACCCCTGTAGATATAATAACCAAGGAAACTGACCAGAAGAAGGGCCAGAAGAACAAAATAAAGTATCAGCTTTTGTTTTTCAATTGCTTCAAGCTGAACTTTTATCTTACTGTCCTGTTCTGAAATCTTTTTCAGTTGATCGTCTATCCTGGCTAACTGAATTGTAATTTTTCCCTTTTGTCTTTCGAGGGTATCCTTTTGAACCTGAACATCATTCTGCTGAACAACTATTGTCTGTTTCTGGACAGATATTTCTCCCTGCTGTCTGCTAATCTGAACAAACTGCTTCTCGAGAACTTTTTGTTTCTCGTTAAGTGTTTTCACCTTTGCAGTTATCTCTTTGTCAAGACTGTCAAGAAGAGCTTTTTGATGAAGAATTTCAGTTTTCTGGGCATTAATCATTTCCAATTGCTGACGAATAGTATCTCTTTGTATTACAATCTGTTCGCTCGCCTTTCCAAAGAGGTTTTCCCAGTCCTCCTTGGTTTTTACAGCCTGAAACAGCATATTAGAATTTACTTTCATCCCGGCTTTATTTATCAGGTCTTCGTTTACGCTGTATTTTGGCATTTCTCCTTCAACTCCAATAAAATTTATCATCGATTCCCTGAATTCATAACCTTCGGTCATTAGCAGGGTCTGATGTTTCTCGATAACTGCTCTGACTTTATTCAAATTGAAGCCATTTGCTTTATTAACATATAATACCTGAGTGTAAGTTATCTGACTTTCAGAGTTGAATTTAACAATCTCTACCGGTTTATCCTGGATCTTTGTTCTTGTTTTTCTCATGTTTCCCATTTCGAAAAACAATGGCACATCTCTGTCAAGTATGCCAATTCTGAAAACAGATGAATCCGCGAAACCTGGTCCGTAATCAATATATTTTGCAATGTCAAAAATAAAAACGGCCCTTGTACCGTTATTTATACCTGCCTGTCCAAAGGTAGGATTGACCATGAATAACAATCCCAAAAAAAGGAACGAAACTCTGATAAAACGAATATGTCTTAACATGATATCGAGGATTTATTAATACGAATTTGCACAAATTAATTTAAGAAACCAAATATCTACTAACATCATATTGGGAACTGTGTTGATAAAATGTTAATAATTGTGTAAATATGTAGCCTCAAGATCCTTTTCTTATCGTAATTTTATACAAGTTTAATTGAATCCATAAATGACTTTGAATATCAGCAACTTAGAACTTACAGGCAAGAATATAGTTATTGTTGAGGATGATCTGCCTTCGATCAGGTATTATGAAACTTTGCTGAAAAATTCGGGTGCAGAAGTTGTGATATTTCATACCGGAAAAGAGTTTGTTGATTATTTAGCCCAGGGGAACAAAACAATTGACCTTGTATTTATGGATTTTCTTGTTCCGCTGATCAACGGGATCGAATGCATAAGAATTTTCAGGAAAGACAGGAAAAGCACACCCGTTATTATGATTACTGCTTACTCTTCTGAACAGGCAAAAACAGAGGCTTATATTGCCGGATGCAATGAGTATGTTTTAAAACCTATTTATCCTGAAAAAATCTTTTTCCTCCTCGAAAAATATCTGAAATCGGGCATTACGATTCCCCATTCTTACTGATCTGTTTTTCTCACCTTTCTGTTTTGACATTTCTTACAATATCTTATAAAATCTTAATTTATAGGTATTTATTATTAAATATTACGGTGCTCTGCACCTTCGTTTTATCTACAAATAACATTTCTACAAATATTTCGCGGCTCTGCCGCTACAATAATTGAAGTAAAAGGAGATGGGATTCCTCGCTCTACCTGGAATGGCAGGCTTTCATACAGAAGCAGAGACTGTGTCAGGTAGATTCTTCGCTCCTCCCTCAATTCCGAATGAATCCCGACTGGTGAGAGGAATGAGGAATCCCCAGATCTATGAACAAAATTGGCAGACAAAAGGCAGCAAGAGGTGCTTAGCACCGTAATATTTGTAGAAACCGATTCTTATCAGAAATTTAAGGTGCAGAGCACCGCAATATTTATCTTTTATTTCCCTGCAGGCTGCATCGTTTTTACCTAATCGGTATAATAGCTCTCCGGTTTTTTGGTAATTGCTTTGCCCATTTACGGTTTTCCATGAGCTGAACATGAATTTGCGAACCGCGAATGAAAATACTTATTTTTTTCATACCATTGTGAACGGTTTATCGCTCACTAATTTTGCTATTTTTACGCAATAGTTTTTTCAATGAAATATAAATTAATAGTCGTATATACAGTATTTATATTCTCATTACAAGCCGTAACCGCACAGTATTATCAGACAGGTCAGGATCCGGCATCTCTTAAATGGGAACAGATAAAAACAGGGAGATTCACTGTCATTTATCCTGAGAAATACGGCCCTGGTGGAATTTTGTATGCAAAAGAACTGGGCAAGGCATACTCAAAACTTATGACACTTTTCCCGGGAAAAAAATTTAATATCCCTGTCGTCATACATAATTATACCATACAGTCAAATGGCTATGTCTCCTGGGCTCCAAAACGTATGGAACTTTATCCGACTCCTGATCAGAATACCATTCCAATGGCTGCGGAAGAACAGCTGGCAGTTCATGAGCTTGCTCATGTCCTACAGATGGAATCATTAAACCGCGGCTTTTCAAAAGGGATGTCCTTCCTTTTAGGGGAACAGTTCACCGGAATTGTTGCTTCACTTCTGCCTTCATGGTTCCTTGAAGGAGATGCAGTTTTTGCTGAATCAGTTCTTACACAATCAGGCAGAGGACGCACCCCTTCATTCCAAAAACAGCTTAAAGCACTGATAGTTGATAATAAGAAACAATATAATTACGATAAAATACTTAACGGTTCATTTAAGGATTTTGTTCCTGATTACTATGAATCGGGTTATCAGATGGTGACCTGGGCTCTGACTAAAAATGACCCTCAGATATGGAATAAAGTGCTTAAGTTTACAGGAGAACAACCTTTTACTCTTAACCCTGTCAATATCAGCCTTTCAAGAAGCTCAGGATTAAAAAAGAAAACTCTCTGGAATGAAACCTACGATTCATTAAAGACTATCTGGACAAAGGATGTTTCAAGAGAGAATCCGATTAATTATGAAGTGGCAAATCCTGACAAACATGGAAAATATATCAGTTACTATTCCCCGGTTTTTGCCGGCAAAGACAGTATTATTGCCATTAAAACTTCATTTTCGCTTCCTGTTTCATTTGTACTTATAAACCCAACTCAAAAAACAGAAAAAAGTATTCAGACACCGGGGCAGATGTATCCCTTGTTCATTTCGTTTGCCAAAGGCAAGCTGGTCTGGGTTGAAACACAAACTGACCTGAGATGGGAAAACAGAGAGTATTCGGTTATTAAAATTATGGATATCATAACCAGAAAGGTCATAAAACTTTCACAGAAATCGAGATACCTGGCTGCATCGTTATCACCTGACGGTAGAAAAATAGCTGCTGTGGAAAACACTGTCAATAACATTAACAGTCTTGTGCTTATTGACCCTGAAACCGGCGCAGTAATACAGTCTGTCAAAACTCCGGGAAATGTATACCTTCAGCATCCCCAATGGAGTGAGGATGGGAAGAAAGTAACTTTTGTTTTCCTGGCAGATGCCGGGGAGGGGATAATGTCATTCAGATTTGAGGGTCAGAAATGGGAGACCCTTGTTGAAGCTGCAAGAAATGATCTTCAGTCATCATTCCTGAGAAATGATTCCCTCTTTTTTATAAGTTCGTCATCGGGGACTGATAATGTTTATCTCCGGACTCCTGATGGTAGAATAAGCACCCTGACCAGTTCAAGATTCGGGACAATTGATGTAAGTCCCGGAGGAAATAAGTTCTTCTTCAGTGATTATACTTCCCATGGGAACAATATCTGCCGTGCTTCGATTGTATCAGGCCCGGGAGTCTTTAAGGATTATCTAAATTCTTCATCATTCCTCATCAACAGATTTGACATCAAAACATCATCAGATGCTGACAGCAGTATTGAATACACAGCTGAACCTTACAGAAAATGGCAGCATCTTTTCAGATTTCACAGCTGGATGCCATTCTATGTGAATGTTGACCAACTTAACATTGATCCGGCCAGTATAAGGCCTGGAGTTTCTATTATGACCCAGAATACATTAAGTACACTTATCTCAACTATAGGTTATGAGTACTCCACTGATAAACGCAACCTCATTCATTCGCGGATTACCTGGCAGGGGTGGTACCCGGTTTTTGAATCACAAATCGATTATGGTACTCTTCCATTGATAAACAAAATGGGGGAAAACGTTTCCAATCCTTCTGTTATCAGGCCGGGCATAAGCTTCAATAATACCATTTCTGTCCCTCTTCAATTTTCATCAGGCAAATTCTCAGAATATCTGCAACCTTCTCTTTCAATGAATTACATTAATCAATATATTTATATTAAAGAGAACGGTACTTATGATTATGGCCAGAATATTATTACAACAAGGCTCTATTTCACAAATTATTATCAGTCAGCAATTCGCGATATATACCCCAGGTGGGCGCAGATAATTGATCTGAATTATCGCTATGCTCCATTCGATAAAATGACCTATGGATCAGATGTATCATTAAAAACCTCCTTTTATTTCCCGGGACTTTTCCCTGCCAATGGAATAAGGATAAAGTTAGAAGCTGAAAAACAGGAACCTGAGAAATTTTTATATGAGAACTTTTCGTCACTCCCGCGTGGCTACAATAATATCATTTCAAAGGAAATTCAATTTTTTTCGGTTGATTATGTTATGCCTCTTGCATATCCCGATTTTAATGTTGCAAGCCTCCTTTACCTTAAGAGAATCAGGACAGCGTTATTTTATGATTACGCCACAGGTCCTGGCAACTCATTCTATAAATACTCTGCAAACGGCCTGGTTCCATTATCCAACAATTCTGAAAGTGTGTCTTTCAAATCATTTGGACTTGAATTGCTGGCTGATTTTCATGTTCTCAGAATACCTTATATGATATCAGGAGGAATTCAGTCTGCATGGAAGAGTATAAATGGACCACCCTCCATTGAATTACTGTTCAATATTAATCTTTACGGAATGACTTTCGGAAGAAGACAGATGTAAACTTGTCAGGATTTAAGACTACGGGCTGTCTCCTTTATCAGAAGCCAGGCTTTCCGGACATGGTCGATAGTTACGTTTGTCTGAGCTGTAACCATTCTTAATGTATACCTGCCATTTAAAACTGTATGGCTCAGATATAATTTGCCGGAATCATTAAGCTGGTGATTCAATATTTCATTAAGCGTATTAATCTGATCTTCATTATACCCGGCAGGAATATACCGGAAACAGACAACGCAAATAGTTACAGGTGCAAGTATTTCAAAATCGTGTTCTTCAGAGATCATCTCTGAAAGTTCTGCAGCAATAGCTATATGACTTCTTACTTTTTCGCGCAGACCATCAACCCCGAAAGTTCGGATTACGCTCCATAGTTTTAATGCTCTGAATCTTCTCCCAAGAGGGACTCCCCAGTCGCGGTAATCATTTACTTTTCCTCTGGTTCTTGTTTTAAGATATTCCGGAAGAATCTCAAAGGTTTTGATCAGGGTCTGGGCATCCTTTACAAAATATGCAGTACAATCGAAGTTTGTAAACATCCATTTATGAGGATTGAACACAAAACTATCGATATATTCTTTCCCATCGAGCATCCATTGATATTCAGGCAGAATAAGAGCGGTTCCGCCCATTGCGGCATCAACATGAAGCCATATGTCATTTTCGTGGCAGATCTCGCCAATGGCTCTTAACGGATCGATTGAGGTTGTTCCGGTAGTTCCCAATGTTGCAACGACGCAACAGGGGATCAGTCCATTATTCTTATCGCGGAGTATGGCTTCTTTCAGCTTTTGAGGGTCCATGGAAAAATCATCTCTGACCGGTATTTTAACCAGATTTTTGCTGCCAATTCCACTTATTTTGACCGCCTTTTCAACAGATGAATGAGTCTGTTCCGAGCAGTAAACTTTCAGACTGCCTGATTTTTTGAGACCTTCAGTATTTCCTGAAAAATTTGTAACTTTTTCCCTTGCCGTCAGAATTGCAGCCAGAGTAGCTGTTGAAGCGGAGTCCTGTATAACACCTTCAAATTCTGAAGGCAGCCCAATCATGTCCCTCAGCCAGATCATCATTTTATCTTCAAGCTCTGCTGCTGCCGGAGAGGTTTCCCATATCATGCACTGGGCTCCAAGTGTAGCAGTAAGCATTTCAGCCAGTATGGATGCAGGGCTCGTATTTGAAGGAAAATACGCAAAAAAATTAGGATTCTGCCAGTGAGTTATTCCCGGCATTATTATTTCATTGAAATCCCTCATTAGAGAGTCGAACGATTCTGAATTTTGAGGAGGTTTGTCAGGAATTTTATCAAATATCTCACCAGGTTTTACTGCTGATTTGACAGGCCAGTTCTCAACATTTTCCATATAGCCCGCCATCCATTCAACGAGTTCATGGGCATGTTTACGAAATTCATCAGATGTCATTTGATAATTCTTATCTTACGGAATCCGCAAGGAGTATTATTCTATTAGCTTTTACTTCAATAACTCCTCCGCTGATCTCATATTTTATTTCATTGTTTTCCTGATCGACTATCCAGACAAAACCATTTTCGAGTGTAGAGATAATTGGCGCATGATCCTTTAATACCTGGAATGATCCTTTTTTCCCCGGGACCCTGACCGATTTAATTTCCCCTTCAAAAATTTTTTTGTCAGGTGTTATAATCTCTATTTTCATTACAACTTATTAATAAACAGAAGTTTCGCAACAAGCCAATTATTTTGATTGAGCAAGTATTTTTTCACCTTTTTCAATAGCGTCTTCGATAGTACCAACCAGCATAAATGCCGATTCGGGATACTGGTCCACTTTTCCCTCCATAATCATATTAAAACCTTTAATTGTATCTTCAATTGAAACCAATGCGCCTTTTATTCCGGTGAATTGTTCAGCCACATGGAAGGGTTGTGAAAGAAATCGCTGTACCCTTCTTGCACGGTGAACAACCAGTTTATCTTCCTCGGATAGTTCATCCATACCAAGAATGGCAATAATATCCTGTAATTCATTATAACGCTGCAGCAACTCTTTTACTCTTTGTGCACAATTATAGTGTGCTTCACCAACGTTCTCAACACTGAGTATCCTTGAGGTTGAGTCAAGCGGATCCACAGCAGGATATATACCAAGCTCAGAAATTTTCCTGCTTAAAACGGTTGTAGCATCGAGGTGGGCGAATGTTGTAGCCGGAGCAGGATCAGTAAGGTCATCGGCCGGTACATATACCGCCTGAACCGAGGTAATTGAACCGTGTTTGGTTGAGGTAATACGTTCCTGCATCACACCCATTTCGGTCGCAAGAGTCGGCTGATAACCAACTGCAGAAGGCATCCTGCCCAGCAGGGCTGAAACTTCAGAACCTGCCTGCGTAAACCGAAAAACATTATCCATAAAAAACAGGATATCTCTTCCACCGCTTTTTTCGTCACCATCCCTGAAATACTCCGCAACGGAGAGACCCGAAAGAGCAACTCTTGCTCTTGCTCCGGGAGGTTCGTTCATCTGTCCAAACACAAGCGACAGTTTTGATTCTTTAAGGGCATCCATATCAACTGTAGAAAGATCCCAGCCACCCGATTTCATATTCTCAAGGAATTTTTCACCGTAAGTTATTACACCAGCTTCAAGCATATCGCGGAGAAGATCATTACCCTCCCTTGTTCTTTCACCGACACCTGCAAACACTGATAATCCGGAATATGTTTTTGCAATATTATTGATCAATTCAAGGATGACAACAGTTTTTCCAACGCCTGCACCACCAAAGAGACCAATTTTACCCCCTTTTGAATAAGGTTCAATAAGGTCAATTACTTTAATTCCCGTGTACAATACCTCTTTTTCTGTAGAAAGATCTTCATACTTAGGTGGTTTCCTGTGAATAGGGTATCCCCCTTTCTTATCCAGAAAACCTATTCCATCAATAGCTTCTCCTGTAACATTCATTAGCCGGCCTTTGATCTGTTCGCCAATTGGCATAGTAATTGGCAATCCGGTTGCAACAACTTCCATTCCCCTGCGAAGACCGTCGGTAGAATCCATGGCAATTGTCCGGACTGTTCTTTCACCTATATGCTGCTGACATTCAACAACAAGATGAGTGCCGTCGTCTCTCTTTATTTCAAGAGCGTCATAAATGTCAGGCATATCAAAACCTTGCTTTTCAAAAGTAACATCAACCACTGGTCCGATGATCTGGCTGATTTTCCCGGTATTCTGTGACATATATATAAGTTATTTATTTAAGTTTTCAGGAAGAGACAAAATTAATAATTTTTGTGTTTTAACCCGACTTATATCCCTATAAAATCAGTTTTGTCAAAAAGAATAGCTTTTTAATAAAATATGTATTGAGGAATGAGATCCCTCATCCGCCACAGTATTATACTTCAGAATTTATGTAACAGATTTTATGTTGTTTCCACCGGACTTTTCCCACCTTTCATTTTCCCCCGAGCGTTAAAAAATTGCCTGGTAGGCAATTTTAGCGAAGGAGCCAGACTGCCACAGTGGCCTTCGCTCAACCTGGCCCCTTCCACTTTGGGGGACTACTCTTTATACACATTTCTTCTACAAGCTGGAATAGATATATAATATTGATAATAATAATATTTGAGTATCGGGAATGAATAATAATAGACTAAATCATTTATACGTTCTTCATGTACTCATCCCCCCGAACCCCCTTCTCTTGCAGGCAAAAGAAGGGGGAGTGCAGTGTTTTGCCCCTCTTTGCGAAGCAGAGAGGGGTTGGGGTGAGTTCATGTTATTAAATAATTGATATTTAGCTATTTTAAATAACTTATTGTTGAAAACCGATTTAAGTTTCCCGATTATCCCTTTTTTAATTTCTTTGTAAGATTCTGTTTGTCCTATGTTTCATTTATTTATCTTTATTGTTATAACCTATGAAGTCAGATATCAAATAAATTAAAAAAAGTTCATGAAAAAGTTTTTTGTGACATTCCTTTTAATTGTTTCTCTGCTTACTATGGCAAATGGTCAGTTTACAAACATAGGTGTTGGCCTGGCGTTTAGCAACGGTTTCCGGTTTCATGAACAATCATTAACTGAAAACAAGAGCAGTTCTGTTGGAATTTCAATTAAAAGCATCTATAAGATTAGTGAACCTTTTTATATTTCTCCCTCTTTTACTTTTTTCTTACCGCGTGTAACTGAAAACCTGGTGTCGAAACAAACAATATCTTCAATGATGTTTGATCTGGATGGCCACTATGTTCTAAACGCTTCTGAAAGGTTTGAATTTTACGGTCTAGCCGGACTTGATATAATATTTGCAAATAATAAATATTCGTCCCAGGGACTTCCTGTATTCAAAGAGAGCGATAATGCACCTGGGATTAATCTTGGAGCAGGGACTTTTATTAAAATAACTGAAAAATTCGATATCTATGGTGAAATAAAATATGTTTTCAACAACAGGTATAATCAGTTTATTATTAACGCGGGAGCGATTCTGAATATTGGCCAGAAGAAAAAATACAAGTTGGAAAAAACAGAATAATTATCTCTTTCACCCAGGGAAAAGATATACCCCAAACGTATAAACCACACTATGAAAAAGCTCTTTGTTACTGCTCTTTTAATCTTCTATGTCTTTTCTGGAGCAAACGCTCAATTCACAAAAATTGGCGGAGGTCTTGCTCTGAGCAGTGGTTTCCAGTTTAACGGACAAACAACGACTGCAAACAAGAGCGGGGTGATCGCTATATCTTTAAAACATATTCATGAAATATCCGGCCCGCTTCAGTTTTCTCCTGATTTCACCTTTTTCTATCCTCACATAACAAATAATCAGCTTTATAAAACAACTATCTCTTCGATGATGTTTGACATTAACATCCACTATGTTTTCAATTGGCTCGACAGATTTCAGTTTTATGGCCTTGCTGGTCCTGATTTACTGGTCGCGTGGGAAAAGGAATCTTTCGAAAGATCAGCCACATACAAAGAGAAAAGAGATGTTTTTGGCCTTAACCTGGGAATAGGAACATATGTAAAAACGACGAAACAAATCTATCTTTACGGAGAGGCAAAATATGTTTTAAATAAACAATATAGTCAGTTTATGCTGAACACTGGGATACTTTTGGATATTGACTGGATGAAGAAGCATGAAAATACTGATATATTATAGTTCAGCTATCTCTTCCTATAAGTGAGTTGCCAATATTAACCAGTTCTGTTTTTCTTTCATTTATTACACCTATTTTATCAAGCAGACTGAAGGCAGTATTAATATAATCATTAGCCAATCTTTCCGAGATATTCTTAATATTCAGCTGATCATATAAATCAACAACTTTTTTTACTTTGATTTCCGGGTCAAATTCTTTCAAAGAAAATTGTTCATGTAGTTGCTTTGCCTGTTCTATTGAAGCAATTTCAAGTGCCTTAACAAGCATAAAGGTTTTTTTATTGGAGATGATGTCTCCTCCCATAATTTTGCCGAATACTTTAATATCTCCATAAACATCCAGAAGGTCATCCTGAATCTGGAATGCAAGACCCAGGTTTTTTCCAAACTCATATAGCAGGTCAGAATCCTTATCATCTGCACCACCTATGATAGAACCTATTTTAGCTGAAGCAGCCAGAAGTACTGCCGTTTTCAGCTCGATCATACGCAGGTATTCCTCGTGAGAAACTATAGTTGCTTTTTCATAATCTATGTCAAGCTGCTGACCAACGCATACTTCAATAGCAGCCTTATTAAACACTCTGAAAACTTTCAGCAGGTACTGCGGCGGTGTTTGTAAAAAACAATCGTTTGCAATAAATGCCATTACATCACCCGACAGAACTGCCTGGTTAAGGTTCCATTTGCTATGCACTGTAGGTAAGTTCCTTCTTACAGGAGCATGATCCATAATATCATCATGGACCAGTGTGAAGTTATGAAACACTTCAAGGCCCATTGCAGGAATTACTGCTTCATCAATTTTATCATTATATAGGTTGCAGGCCATAAGGGCTAATACCGGTCTTAATCTTTTTCCACCGATTGAAAGAATATATTTAACAGGATCATTAAGTTTTTCAGCTTCCTCGTTATAGGAAAGATTTAGAATAGCCTTATTGACTAATTTTTTCAGATCAGCCTGAGTGTACATTTTGGGCGTTTTACAACCTGATAATCAAATAATTTTAACCTCTAAGCGCTTCTGCGCCACTTACAACTTCGAGTATCTGATTTGTTATGGCAGCCTGTCTTGCCTTGTTATACTGAAGTGTCATATCGCGGATCATACTTGTTGCATTGTCAGTTGCCTTGTGCATAGCTGTCATTCTTGCGCCATGTTCAGCAACAAACGAATCAAGAACTGCCTTATAAACTTGAATTTTTAATGATTTTGGAAT
>Ga0182011_10003530_pt1 | contig 12809 bp, 8 predicted proteins | sample 711E1DmetaG_FD_120481 | JGI IMG/M metagenome (GOLD analysis project Ga0182011, IMG submission 120481) | Permafrost microbial communities from Stordalen Mire, Sweden - 711E1D metaG | ecosystem: Environmental > Terrestrial > Soil > Wetlands > Permafrost | place: Sweden: Stordalen | collected... | reverse complement strand
GCACGTCTTTTGGAACAGCGGAACAGTTCAGCTTCCCATACAGGTTCTTAAAACCGTCATTATCGTCGTCGCCGATATTGTCCAGGAATTTCACCCAGGGCTTGAATTCGATTTTCACCCACAACTCAGTGTTTTCCTTGCTGCCATGCATATAGACGCTGGCGATTTCCTGATACGCGGGATATATTGACGCGTCGGCCCACTTTTCCCCGGAAATCTTTTGCCCGATCTTCGCGAATTCATCGGTCTTGACTGCTTCCCACAGTCTGTTTTGCAGGGCTTCCCAGGCCATTGGACTGTTTTTTTCCGTGTCCGTCAGGGGAGTTTGGGAAAGATTATTGCATTGATCGGAGATCGCGCTATTAAAATTGCAATCCCTAAGGCCCGGTTTTTTAACAGGCGCCTTGGGATGCATTGGTTGCGGATCGAACCTGGCCGGGTTTGCCGTGTACGCGGCATAGTCGAGGTTGGCCAGCGTCGGTATTTTAATTTCGCGGACCATCACGCGGGACTTTATACGGTTATAGTTTTTATTCAGCGTTTCAAAAGGGGCGGAATATGATAGTTGAAAGACAAGCAAACCCGTAAGGACTATGATGTTTTTTTTCATGATTGGACGCTTCCGTTAAAATAGTTAATTTTTTTCCGTATTACCCTTTTACTCCCCCTAAATCCCCCTTCACTAAGACCAAACTATTCAAAGATATTTTTATTGCAGTGTTGATCGCAAGCACTATTCTCAACAAGGTAAAGAACGGCTATATCCGGGGTAAATCGGCCCGATTGCCGACATGACGCCGCCTGCAACTTGTACTGAGTTTGTCGAAGCTGACGCAGCCGTTTTAAATTTTGACAAAAACGTCACGAAAGGTTATAATACTTATCGAAGGTGTTCTGAAAAGGAGAGGTGGATCCATGCGCATTCCCGTGTCCGGAGTTGGATTGTTGTTGTGGTTCTCCCTGGGGTATGGCCAATGGCAAAACACGAATTTTCCCGTACGCGCCGACATTCCTGCGTTGCTCGTAATAGGGTCCGATCTTTACGCGGCGAGCAGTGGAGGCGGCGTCTATCGTTCCCCGAATAACGGCGGCGCCTGGGCGCCCCTGAATTCCGGATTGACGGATAAGTATGTGCAATGCCTGGCCGTCAGCGGGTCGAATTTATTCGCGGGTACTTTGAGCGGAGTGTTCGTTTCTTTCGATCTCGGCGCCGGTTGGACTCCCAGCGCTACGGGTATGCCGATCAACTCCGCCATTGAGTGCCTGGCCGTGAGCGGGTCGAATTTGTTCGCGGGCACTTATTCCACGGGGATTTACCGTTCCATCGATAACGGCGGAAGCTGGACCCGCATGGATTCGACCGCGCCGGTCATTTCGCTGCGGGCCTTTTTAGTGACGGAAACGGGGTTGTTCGCGGCGGCCACAAGCGGGATTTACCGGTCCATTGACAATGGATTGCATTGGATCGAAATCAATGCCGGGCTGGGCAATACTTTCGTGGAATCCCTCGCGGCGATTGGCCCGCGTCGCTTCGCCGGCACAGCCGGTGGGGCCTATCTCTCCACCGACAATGGCGATAACTGGACCAAGGTCAGCACGGGCTTATCGGCCACGTACACTGCGGTCCCTTGCCTCCTCGCGATAGGCAACAACCTTTTCGCCGGTACGCCCATCGGAGTTTATCTCTCCACCAACTACGGAAGCAGTTGGACGAGCATCAGCTCCGGATTCGCGGCCGTCGATTATATTGAGTCACTGGCAATGAACGGCGCCGCCCTTTTCTCCTCCGTCTCGAACAGCACCTTGGACAACGGCGTGTGGAGAATGGCAATCCCCGGGGTGGAAATTTCACACTTCTCCAACCGTGGATTATTCCGATCACCCTCTCCAATTCCGGAAAAGACAGGCGTATATACGGCTTTGGGAAGAAAGGCGCCCGGCCCCGTGACAAAAGGAAAAGCGCCGCATATACGCTCACTACAGCGAGTCGTTCTCTATACCGCTTCTTTATAGTAACCGCTTGCAAATTTATACAATACGCTTCCAATTAATGTCTGATAAGGAATTCCTTCCCGCGCGGCTCTTCTTTGTATGGATGAAAGGTCGTTTTCGGGAATCCTTATATTAATTTTGCGATTTTTTTTAAGAGTATTTCGAGCAATTTCGCGATAGTCCGTATTCGATTTAGAAGGGATCAGCTCGTCATTTTCAAAGGCGCTTAAAATTTCCTTTTCATATTCATTTAATTCGATAGTTTTAGGTTTTTTATTCATTTTTTCTTCTCCGATATTTTTTAGTCGCTATTTTCATTTTCCAGTAAAAAATGCTTTTTTGTGACCGACGTCACAAAAGGCTTAACCCTAATAATATATATTTTCAATGTTTCAATAAACACCACATGGTTTTAAGGCGCGTTTAAAATACGAAATAAATGTCCTTGACAATAGAACCTGAGGAGATTATTATACTAATTCTTTTTCCAATTTATTCCCCTAAGCCGCCAATAGGCGGATACAAGGCGCCCTTGCCCATAAGGGCCCAAGGAGTCAATATGTCTCATAAAATAATGTTGTATGGTAGTTTGGCGGCTTTTTTGTTGGCGACAATTCTATTTTTATTTCTTTCCTGCGTCAGCGCTCCTCCCAATCCATATGACTTTTCCAACACCAAGATCTATCTGACCTTAAAGTCCTCTGGGGACGTAATCGGCGCTGATACATTGGTAGATAGCGTTGGCAATTCCATTAAGGTCGGGATCACCGCCAATTTTCCGGATTATATGGACTCAGTGGGCCTCATGGTTTTTACATCTGATGGAAATGAAGAAATTGATACGGTATTAAAAAATTTAGTTCTTTTAAAAAACCAGGATACTCTTTGGTATAAAGCAACATTTGCCACAAGTGGTAAAAGGACTCTGATTGCTACGGCGTTTGTTGAGGGAAATAATAAATATTCGATAAAAGGTTATTTTAATATTCTCGACAAGCCGATTAAACCGGTTTTACGCGCCTGGCCGCATCTCGTGGTGAATAAAACAATAAATATCACGTCTTCTCAAACATGCTCCCTGACGGTTTCGGTGCTTGACAGCAATCCCGCACAAACCCATTCTTTTTACGTAAAGCAGGATACGCAGCCTCAGACCGTATTTACTCCTCCCACTTTCAAATGGACGCCGCCGTCAGGATTCATTGGAACATCAACGGTTTTTTTCAAGGTAAGCGATTCCGATAGCCCAGCGTTTTTCGACACCGAAACCGTTATTATTACCGTGACCGCTGCAATCGATACTTCTCATCCGGTCCAAACCGCGCCGACGGCTGATAACCAGAACCTGTCGACAAAAAAGAATGCTGCATTATCAATTACGCTCACCGCCAACGCCTCCACGGGAGTTACGCTTTCCAACTGGACCATAGTTACCAATCCAACCAACGGTACATTGACAGGTACTGCGCCTTCGCTTATTTATACTCCGAATTCAGGATTTATCGGTTTTGACAGTCTTACTTTTACGGTATCCGATGGAAAAAATACCAGTAACGCGGCAAAAATTAAAATCAATGTGTCCGATGTGCTTGTCTCGCCAACCGTGGGGAAGACAATTCCGGACATTTCCGTTAATAAAGGCCTTGCGGCCTCATTGGTAGCCACGGTAAATCCTGATGCCAACCCATCACCTGCATTTTCCTGGTTCAAGGAGGGTAGTACAGCTCCGGTTTCCACATGCAATCAGTCAAACTAATTACCCCGACCAGGCACGGTACCGATACGCCGTTTCAAATTCTCAAGGAAGCGATACGTCGAATTGGATTATGCTTACGATAGTAGATATAACGCCGCCGGTAATTACACTGAAAGGCGCGAATCCGTTGCAAATGCAAACGAGCGCACCATGGACTGACCCCGGCGCAACTGCGATAGATGATCGGGATGGGGACATTTCCGCATCCATCGTTACGGATACGTCTGGCTTAAAAACCAATATTGCCGGAACATATACGGTTTCTTATAACGTTAAGGACAAGGCAGGTAATGCCGCAATAACGGTGAAAAGAACGGTAAATGTGTCTAATGCCTTAGTGGCCCCGATCGCGGGAAAGGCAATACCGGATATTTCAGTTATTAAAGGCGCGTCGGCTTCGTTTGTTGCCACGGTCAACACCCAAGCGAATCCGTCGCCGACCTTTTCATGGGTCAAGGAAAATGCGTCAGCGCCAGCCTCCACAAGCCAGACGTATACAATCAGCCAAACAAGTTATGCCGATCAGGGAAGATACCACTATATCGTCTCGAATTCGCAGGGAAGCGACACCTCGAACTGGATAACACTGACAATAAAAGATACGACTGATCCGGTAATCACGCTTAAGGGCGCCGCCACTTTACAGATTCAGGTTAACGGGACCTTTATTGATTCAGGTGCAACTGCGCTCGACGATAAAGATGGAGATATTTCCTCGTCTATTGTAGTGGATGCTTCCAGTGTTAAAACCAATACGGTTGGTACCTATACAGTCACGTATAACGTCAAGGACAAGTCCGGCAATGCCGCGGCAATGGTAAAGAGAACGGTAGTCGTTAGCGCAGGAGCGCCGGGCATTTCAGGCATTACCACTGGAGACGGTACGGCAAAGGTCACTTGGGTAGCTGCTGCAGGGGCCACTTCATATAATCTTTACTATACGCAAGATAATACGGTTGACAAGACTACAACAACAAAAGTCATTGGGGCGACATCTCCCGCTACGGTTATTGGCTTGACCAATGGGCTTATGTATGCGTTCGCGGTAAGTTCGGTGACGGCAAATGGAGAATCGGCACTAAGCCCCGTCGTTACGGCCACCCCGCAAGCCTTCACCATAGTTGCCAGTGTTGCCGGATCAGGCGGTTCGATCAGTCCTTCGGGCAATGTGCGCGTGCTTGGAGGGGCGAATCAAACTTTTACTATTACCGTAAATCCGGGATATACTATTGCGAGCGTCGTGGTTGACGGCAATGCCGATGCCGGGGCAAAGACTTCGAAACAGGAAGTGTTTTCTAATGTGGCTGCCGGGCATACGGTTGTCGTAACCTTTGCGCTAAAGCAATTTGGGATAACCGCAAGCATTCTCACAGACAACGGGACTGTTTCAGGATCAATTACACAAACCCCTTTAGCTTCTTTATATGATTCGGGATCAACGGTCGTTGTAACTGCGCCAACCGATAATAATTACACATTTACCGGATGGACAGGTGATAATACCGGTTCGACAAATCAAATATCCATTATAATGACTGGAAACAAGACGCTAACCGCGCATTATACAATAAAAAAGTGGACACTTACTATGACAATTAATCCGTCCGCAGGAGGTAGTGTTGCACTGACTCCTTCAACAGGTCCCTATAATAACGGGACGTCTGTTTCTCTCGTTGCAACCGCTAAAACCGGATATCAATTTGCAAGTTGGAGTGGCGATGCGAGCGGGACTAACCCCTCGACTTCGGTGATGATGAATGCAAATAAAAACGTCACGGCGACTTTTACGGCTATTCAATATACTATTACATTCGCCACTCTTAGCACCGATCAAGGAATTGTTTCCCAAGCAAACCCTTCAACTATTACCGTTACGGCAGGAGCAACAGTTGTAAATCTGCCGAAGCCTCCAATTAAAAACGATTATGACTTTTCCTTCTGGCAGGCGCCGGATGGATCAACTTTTAACGCAAATACACCGGTTAATAAAAGTATGACGGTAACAGCGACATGGAACCAAATTTTTGATGGCGATCAGAATACTTATCATACCGTAACAATAGGAAATCTAACTTGGCTAAAAGAAAATTTAATAACCACAACATTAAATGATGGAAACACAGCAATAACACATGCGACTGCGGCCACCTGGCCCACTAATCTTACTGGATCGGCATATTGTTGGTACAACGATGACCCAACGTATAAAAATGATTATGGTGCATTGTACAATTGGGCCTCGGCAAGTAATCCAAACATAGCCCCCAAAGGCTGGCATGTAGCGACAAAGGACGATTGGAACAACCTCACAACCGTCTATAGCAATACAGATGCTTTAAAGGAAGCGGGCGAGGTTCATTGGACATTTGGAAATACCGGAACAAACACAAGCAATTTTACGGCGCTTCCGGGTGGCTGGCTATCTGGTGGAGGAGGTTACTACAACCTTCAAGGTACCGGTTTTTGGTGGACTTCTACGGGGATTGATGCAACAACAGCTTATGGTTTTTATATAGACATCTACTCTACTACAATCGCAGAGGCCCCCGGGGATAAAACGAACGGCTATAGCATCCGGTGCGTGAGAAATAATCCGTGATTTTTTATTCAGAGCAATAAAGGAATTAAAGCATGGCTGAAAAATGGCATGACATCAACGCCCCGGGCGTCTGGCAAAAGCCGAACCAGGATACGCCGCAGTCAGGTTCCACCCAACCTGCGGACGCCGCCGCTACCGACGCACCTGCGCAAGAGCCTGAAAAGCCCCTCATCAAACTCTCCGAGGGAAAGTTCGTCCCGCCGGCCGAAGGTGTTGCTATCAATAAAAAATGCCCAGTGCAGGTCAACGTTGAATATCTCGACGATTCCGCAAAATCAATGCAAAAGGTCACCTTCAGCCTTTATGCGAATTACCAGGACGCTGTGAGCAACTTAAGCCATTACGTTGACGGCTATGAAAAAGATGGCGTTGCCCAGGCGGAAATGACCATGTACCCGCCGCCCGGATACAAAGAGGGCGATAACGTGGATTATTTCTTCAAGGCCGAGCATATACGCGGTGAAAAGATCATCGACAGCGAAGACCTTACCCTGCCCATGGAGACAAAATCCATAAACCTTCAAAAGGGCGATTATGATGAAAACGGCGCGCAGAAGTATGACAAAGAACAATCCGGCGACAATTTCAAGCCCAATAATGCGGTAAAAAAACTCCAGGGTGATTTAATCACGACTATCTTTTTACCAAAAAGTTCCGATGACGGTTTTTTCGGCGACCAGACGGACAAGGCGGTACGTTCTTTTGAGGACTATGCAATTAAGCCCGATCGGATGAAACAGAAAGTTGGGAAACTTGAAAAAGCGGACAAAACTTTCGAAAAGCCGCAGCCCGATGGGATAGTCGACCAAAAGACAAGGGATGAACTTGACAAGTGGCTGCACTATGGCTGGATAAAGCCAATTCCGCCGCTTAGACTCGGGGATTTTGATGATGAAGGTGTTAAAAATAACAAAGGAGAACGCGGCGGAGAGGACTATTTTCAAGGAACATTGGTACTTGATTTACATAAGTTGCTTGCTACTGTTGGAGCGTATTTAGGAAAACAAGATGGTTGGTTTGGCGATATAACGCACAGCGCACTTAAATTATTTCAGGATCACGCTTCAAAAGGCGACATGGTTGACATTAATGGAAATCAAATTCAATTGTCGGAACAAGACAGACTCAAAGGGCATACAGTAGGCGTTACGGACGCCCCGACGCAGGAAGCGTTGAAGCAATGCCAAGAAAAGAAAATAAAGGTCCCTCCGATTGCCAAAAAGGAAGACTTTGTTTCTGTCGATGATGGAAATAAAATTATAGAAATTGCAAAAAAATGGATCGGTACACCCTATGAGACAGGAGGTGAAACGAAAAAAGGGGCTGATTGTTCCGGTTCGGTTAATGGTATTTATGGTGAAGCTGGATTTTATTTCGAACGAGGTTCTTCCTATGATTTTCCAGCTAATTCTCATTTCAAGGAAGTGCCCGCAAATATTCCGCAACCTGGAGATGTTGGATATTGGCCAGGCCACTTAATGATCTATGATGAAAATGCCGGACAAACGCACAAAGGAGAAATCGCAAACGGGTGGTCGGCCTCACATCCGAATGGGCCAACCTTTGATGTCGCACGGTTTCAATGGTTTGATACTCATTATAACACAAAAGTTAAATGGTATAGGTATCTAATAAATTCTAACGGAAAACAATAATTTAATTTTAAAGAGGGTCTGAATGAATTTGAACTTTTTAAAAACAGTTTTTTTTATCCCTTTGTTTTGCTTAACCTTTTTCGCTTCAATTTATTCAAATCAGAACAAAGCAAATATTTTATCTGGTGATTATCTTGCAAATGAATTTGTTGAATCGCTCATTAAGACAAAATCTCCATTAAAATCGAGAACTTTAGGTACGCCCCAACTTCTACAAATTAATACAGATACAGCCGGCTTAACTATAAAAACGATTATAGATTTTAATGAAGGCGGACCAATATTCTTATTTACGCCGGACCACCGATTAATTAAAGTCTCCGGCATTGCCCATAAGCAAGAATTTGAAATAATCGATTCACAACATGTCAAATTTGGCTATGACGCATTTCCAGCGCTGGTATATTGTTTCGTGAATAATGCAGAAAAATTTGCCTCAAAAACATGTCTGGTTGGACAATATGTCGAAAAAAATAAAAAACAATATAAATTTTTTGATAATGGAACATTACTTTTTCCTGATAAAAAGCTTAATTATACAATCGGCCTTTTTCTTCCGCCGTCATTTATTTATGATTATTTTACCGATAAATCAATTGAATATGCATTTCGTAGACAAAATGACTCGTTGCTAATTTTCAATGTTTCAGGCGGGTCTTTGTTTGAAGACGGAGTGGTTGATAATAAAACTATTCTCTATTTGCAGAAAATAAAATAAACCTTACCTCTATATGCCTGCGTTACCGCTTCACCAGAAAGAAAACGGTAACGCAGACTTGTCCTCTCAATTTTTACTTACCTACAATTACTCGTTTCATAATGTTTTGCGATGAACTAACGCATTCCAGCAAGTAAATGCCAGCCGTCATATCGCTGAGCGAAACAAGAGCTGTTCCCTTTGCCGTTATTTTCCGGTCCATGACATTGCGTCCGTTTGCCGAAAACATTCGCACCGTAAGCTGCTCTTCCGAAGGCATTCCCAGATACAAGTTGCGCCCTTTTATGGCAGCGCTCATTGTAACCCTTTCAACCTTATTTCCATGAGGTGCAATTGAAGTACCGGGATGCGTCAATTGGATGAGCCCGACGCTGTAGTAATTCTGGGTAAAGGTTTTCGTATAGGCGCCGCCGGTAATGTTTACCGTTGCGACCGAGTCGTAATGGGCGAGCTGCGCGGCATTGGCGATGGTCGTCCACTGATCGGCAGTAGGGTTTTTTGGACTATTGAGACCTACCCATGTCTGATATGAATTGCTATGGGTTTTATCAACGACAAAATGCTCCATTCTAGCGGTTGTCCAGCCCGCAGGCATCGTAACGTTCAGCGTGACATTATCGGTGGTCGATGAATTGCCGGTCGTGCCGTCGACGTGGCTATACACCAGAACGCTGACCGTATCGCCTTTTGTTGAAATGGTGGCAATCGCGTTGACGCCGGGACTTGCCGTGGTCCCGCCCGTACAGCTTACCTTATAGGCGCCGAGCCGGTGAAGCAGCATGAAAGCGTTGAACACCGGCTTCCGAACGTCCCAGGATTGCGCAATGGCCGGGGCACCCCTGGTCATCAAACCATAGCAACCGGTAAAGGCGTCTCCCTTAGGAGTATTGTCGGTCTCTTCGTAAAGATCGGATATCACCCACCAGGAGAACACATAGGGTGGCGGATACGCGACCGTATCGTTCAAACTGAGCAGGTGTATCGCCTTTGCGACGTAACTGGCGCTCTGTTCATTGTCGATGCAGGTGGTCCCCTGTGTAAAGGTCGGTCCCATCTCGTCGCAGAGGACCAGGCCGGTAAAACCAGCTTTCTTGACGCCGTCAACGATGCTCTTGTGATAGGTGCTTGACACGGTGGCTATGCAGACGCCCGCGCCGTTGTTTGCGTACTCATGGTAAGTGATAAAATCCAGCTTTTTGTTGGCCGATTTGCAATGCGTTACAAACTGCGGATCGAAAAGTACCGAACCTTGAGGGCCGCCCCCTTCCGCAGGCCCTCCGAGTCTGACCAGAGGATCAACAGCCGCAAACGCCACCACGGTCGAATCGTAGAGCGTCATATAGCCGGCGTCTTTCCCTCCGCCTGAATACATCCAGTTGGGTTCATTCCAAAGCTCGAAAAACCAGTTGTTTCTGACCTCTGCCGCGCCATACCTTCCTTCGAGATGCGTAAGAAAGGCACCCATAAACGCCTTCCATTTGCCCCAATCTTTCGGCGCGTTCCAGTTGCCGGGATAACCGTTATACCATACGCTGTTTGTCCATGATTGTGCGCTGGCAAGGGCATTGGGCATGAAACTTATTTCCACGAGCGGTCTCATTCCGGCAGCCGTAATTGAGTCGTAGACCCCATCGATGCCGTTCCACCTATACACCGCGTTGCCGCCGGATTCGGTATATACCGAATCGTCATCATCCAGAACGCCGTGGCCACGAATATATTCAAAACCGCAACTGTCGTGCGCCAGTATCATGGCGTGCTTTATTCCCCTGCCGTACGCGGTGCTGAGCACCGTGTGCATGTGATCGCTTGCGACGCCCCTTTCGTAGAACCTGTCCCACGATCCGGTTTTCGTGTTTGCGTTGACGGCAATCGTATACGTTGCCGCCCGCACGGGGAAGAGCATTGAAACCACACCGGTCATCAAAATCATTAACAACCTTTTTCCCGTCATCATGATGAATATTCCTTTCGTTCGTTTACTGAAGCGGGTTTACTTTCACGAAATACGCGCCTTCGGCCTTGCCGATTTCCTTCCGGAGATCGATTGTCCGCTGGCTGGTTTTCTTTTTAAGCAACAGGTTTCCCGTGAGATCGTACACCATGACCCATTGCATCGCGGCCGGTCCGGGGACCATAAGCCTGCTGCCGATTGCCTTGACAACGCTGACATGCTCCCGAAGAGCGTGCATGTTCGGTATTGATGAAGACACGAGGTTCGTGGGAACGCCTTTCACGACGATCGTGGCCGTCGCAGATACAAGCCCCGTAGCGCTTCCGGTCACGGTAAGCGTTCCGGGGACCAGCCGCGCCTTTGCGAGGGTAATGCAGGCGCCCGATTGGGCGGCAATGGGATTGTCGCCGACAAGGTCGCCTTGTCCGGCAATGCTCCACGTAATCGAATTGGTGGTGTATTGCACCCATGTGCCGTTGGCGTCGATGACATACGCCTCCACCCTGCTGAAATCGCCGCCATTGGCCTCAATCGTGTCGGGGTCGGCGATAAGCCTGAGCGCCGACGCGGTGAGGGGACTCTTGACGCTGTCCCGTGCCACGACAACGCCGCCGATCAGGCCTTCGGCCCTCATCGTTCCGGCCGCGTAGGAGACATTCTTAAAAGTAAAAGGCGGATGCGCGAGGGTCCGTCCGGCGTCGGGCGACTGGGTGGCGACGAGCACACCATTCTGGTACAGCTTCACCTGGTCGCAGTTGCTGTACACCTTGCGGTCGAGCGGCGAATCGGGACGGTTATAGCTTGCGATATGGACCATGGGATGCACCGACCCGTCGTAATTGTCGGCGGCCGACTGGCTCTGGTAGAAGTACGTGGCGAATTTACGGATGCGCATTATGTCGAACACGCCGGAGCGCTTCATGCCCGTGGTCTCGCGGTTTGTGTAATAGTCGTAGCCGCACCAACCCACGCTTCCGGCCTGCCAGGCGCGCTGCCTGCCCTGCTCTGTCATGATCGCGTGGCGCTCGGCATGCCCGACGAGCGACCATTCCGGGCACGTGGCCCGTATCGACGAGTCCTGGTAAGTGTAACCGGTATGTTCGGTGTTTAAGAACCCGATCGTATTGGGATCGGGGTTCGCGTTGGGAAGCGATCCCGGAGTAAAGCAATTCTCGGCGTAAAAATCATAAATGTTCGACCCGGCGCCCTGCGGGGCGACAAGCCTGCCAGCCGACGTGGGACGCGTTGAATCTTCCTGATGGCACAGGTCGTTGAGCGGTCGCTCAATCGTCGGGTCCGACGTGGCTTCGTTGATGGCCGGCGCCCAAATCATTATGGACGGATGGTTTCGGGCGGTACGCACCAAAAAACGCGTCTCATCGTAATGCCTTCTTCGCCATGCCGTGTCCGGCGGTGGGACCCCGCCATTGGTGCAGCAATGCCATCCGGGAATTTCTTCCCAGAGAAAAATGCCCAGCCTGTCGCATTCATCAAGCCACGCGTCGTCCTGCAGGTAATGCGAGCACCGCACGAAATTGCAGCCGATTTCCTTCAGCCGCTGGGCGTCGCGCTTCTGTTGGATATTCGGCACCGCATGTCCGACGAAGGGCCACATCTGGTGCCTGTTGACTCCCAGGATTTTAAAATACGTGCCGTTACAGTACACACCCGAGGCCTTGTTATAGGTGACCTGGCGGATGCCTACTTGCGTGCTGATCATGTCGACGGGCGTCGTTCCGTTGGAAACCACCGTATACACCGTATATAATTTGGGCGCCCACGGAAACCAGAGTTGGGGACTGGAAACGGTCATGGTCTGGGAAAACAGCGTCACCCCGGTCGTGGCAGCCGACTGCGTGGTCTCCACGGTCTGCACGGTGTTACCGGTCGCGTCGACGAGATAGGTCGATAGTTTGCAGGAAGCGACCGCCGCCCCGGTCATGTTTTTGACCCACGTGTTGACCTTGACGGTTGCCGACGCGGCGCTTACCGTGGGGTAGGAAATAAACGTACCGCCCTGGTCGGTCCAGCCCGAGAGCCATGTATGGATGGGCGGCGGAACATAGAGCTTGTCGGTGGCGATGAGGTAGACGTCGCGGTAGATCCCGCCATACAGTTCGAACTCCGTGGTGCTG
>Ga0182011_10003528_pt1 | contig 12813 bp, 9 predicted proteins | sample 711E1DmetaG_FD_120481 | JGI IMG/M metagenome (GOLD analysis project Ga0182011, IMG submission 120481) | Permafrost microbial communities from Stordalen Mire, Sweden - 711E1D metaG | ecosystem: Environmental > Terrestrial > Soil > Wetlands > Permafrost | place: Sweden: Stordalen | collected... | reverse complement strand
GTGTCGCTCACGGAAGTCAAACGCATCATGTCGTGGCAGGACCGGGTCATCAGACAAACACCCGAAGTCGAATCCGTTGCCGGCAAGCTGGGCCGCGCCGAGACCGCCACCGACCCCGCGCCGGTGCAGATGATTGAAACCACCATCATGCTCAAGCCAAAGTCGGAATGGCGGTCGGGCATGACGGAACAAAAACTCGTTGCCGAGCTGACCGAAAAGCTTTCGCAAGTGCCCGGTTATGTCCCCGGCTTTTTGCAGCCGATCCAAAACCGGATTCTGATGATCAGCACCGGCATCCGCGCGCAGGTCGGCATCAAAATTCTTGGCGACAATCTGGATGCGCTCCAACAAAAAGCCTTCGAAGTCGAGCGTGTCGTCCGCGGAATTCCCGGCGCCGTTGGCGTGGCGGCATCGCGAATGCAGGGCAAACCGTATCTGAACATCGAGTTGAACCGTTTCGCCATGGCGCACTACGGTTTGCGCGCACAGGACGTGCTCGACGTCGTCCAATCCGGATTGGGCGGCGAAAATGTCAGCACCGCCATTGCCGGTCGCGAACGGATTCCCATCCAGGTCAGGTTGCAACGCGATGAGCGCGACGACATTGAACGACTCGGCGACGTGCTGGTGGCCACGCCGTCCGGGAAATTCGTGCAGCTGGGTCAGGTCACGACCATTCACCGCGTCATCGGGCCGGACGAAATTGACAGCGAGAACGGCCGGTTGCGTGTCTTTGTGCAGGCCAACGTGGAGGGCCGCGACCTTGGCGGTTTCGTGCAGGAAGCGCAGACGCGCGTCGCCCGCGAAATCCAATTACCACCGGGCATGACAATTGATTGGAGCGGCCAGTATGAAAACCAGATTCGCGCCGGGCGCACTTTGCGGATTATCGTGCCGGTGGCGCTGTTCATCATTTTCCTGTTGCTGTATATCGTTTATCACAGCTTCAAGGAGGCGGCGCACGTGATTCTGGCCGTGCCATTCGCATTGACCGGCGGTGTTTTTCTCCAATGGCTGCTGGGCTACAACTTCAGTGTGGCCGTGTGGGTGGGTTACATCGCGCTGTTCGGCACGGCGATCCAGACTGGTGTGGTGATGGTGATTTATTTGCAGGAAGCGGTGGAAAAGAAACGCGCGCAACGCGGCGCGGCATTCAACCATGCCGATTTGTTGCAGGCGGTGAAGGACGGCGCGCGGTTGCGGCTGCGCCCGAAAGTGATGACGGTGGTGACCATTGTCGCGAGCCTGCTGCCCATCATGTGGAGCGTGCGGCCGGGTTCGGAAGTCATGCGCCCACTGGCCGCGCCCATCATCGGTGGCATGGCGAGCAGTCTCGCGTGCATTTTGATTATCACGCCCGTGATTTTCGCGTGGTTGCGGGAGCGGGAAATGAAAACGGCCAAGCCGGAAAAATCCGGCATCGCGTAGCGACGTTTAAAGCATATCGGTGATTATCAACCGTCGCTCCGCGACGAAATAAAATTGGGGACACGAATCCGGGGCTTGAAAGCCCCGGCTACCATCGCAGGTCGCTCCGCGACCAGAATTACCGTATTTGTGACAATAACATTGTTCATCGAGCGGCTTTTCATCGCGTAGCGATGTCTTGATGGTAGCCGTGGGATTTATCCCACGGATCGGATGGGATGATTTCCCGGCGTCGCGGAGCGACGCTTGAAATTAATCCCACAAATAACGTTCATTGTATTCGACACCGTGGCGGACAAGAAATGTCATGAATTCTTCCTTGAACGTTTTCAACCGGTGATGTTCGCATTGATTTTGGATGTACGCCACGATTTCCGGCAGGTTGGATTTGCTCACGCTGAATGCTCCGTATCCGTCCTGCCATGCAAAACCGCGCAATTGCGGCAGGGTATCTTTGATCCATTTGGACGAGCCGCCTTTCAGCAGTTGCAGGGCTTTGCTTACGGATTGTGTGGGTGGCAAAGCCAGTGCCAGATGAACATGATCCGGCATTCCACCAATCAACAGGGCTTTCATGTCGTTTTCACGGGCAATGCCGCCAAGGAATTTCCAAACACGTTCCTCGGTGTCATGCGAAATCCAAGGTTCACGATTTTTTGTGCTGAAAATGACATGGTAATGGAGCGACGTGAACGTGTTTGCCATGAGGCGAGCTTGGCAAATTATTGGCGGTTTTTCAACCGTCGCGAAGCGACGGTAACGAATTTCGGGACGGAATCCGGGGTTTGAAAACCCCGGCTACCATCACGGGTCGCTCCGCGACCAAAATTTGAGCGATTAGACCAAATGGAAAAAATCGGCGGTTGATGGGGAAATTATGGGTTTATCAAATCGGGCGATTTTAATCGCGTAGCGATGTTTGAATTGTAGCCGTGGAATTTTATTCCACGGATGATTGAGACAAATTCACCAGCGTCGCGTAGCGATGGTTGAAAACAGATGTTCGGTAATATCAAGCGTCGCTACGCGACGCATGGCTTCTTTGTTCATCTTGACCATGGGATAAATCCCATGGCTACCATCACGGGTCGCTCCGCGACCAGATCATCAGTTGCAGCCTAATAATTTTGTTCAGCGTCAAACAGAGAGGTGAGACGGCGTTTCCAGCTTCATCCCTTTCTTTAATCTTCTTGCTTTGATGATGTCCAAAACCAATCCCAGAGCAGAAAGGAGAAACACTAGGAACCCCAGTACTGTAGGGAACGATGCGTTCTTCAAGACTAAAAGCTTACCAAGCAGATCATCAAAAGTTTCCGAGTTGCCCTCTCCACCCATAGAGAGAATGGCATTACCATTTTCCAGGTGTTTCACCTTCGATTCGAAGGTTAAAAAATCAGACCATAATGCAACCACATGGGCCTTTTGAAATGTGTCTTGAGCGACGACTGCCAATCCACAAATCATGAGAATACAAAAGATCAGGCGCATATGATCGAACAGTTAATAGATGGCGCCCCACATTACGGGACAGCCTGTTTCATTTCACGGTTTTGATTTATCACGCTTTTGTTTCACGCCAAGTTTCTTTTCCAATGCCGCAACGCGCCTGATCAATTCAGGCAAGAGTTGAATGGCAATCATCTGACGCTTGGCTTGTTTGTCCGGTTGCGCGGGTATCCCCAGCCATTTCTCGCCGTCGGGAATATCGTGCATTACGCCGGACTTCGCCCCAACCGTGACTTGATTTCCGATTTTTAAATGCCCCGAAATACCGGCTTGTCCGGCAATCACGACGTATTTACCGAGCTTGGAACTGCCCGCAAGGCCCGACTGCGCAACGAGCAGACAACCTTCGCCAATTTCGACGTTGTGCGCGACTTGCACGAGGTTATCAATCTTTGTGCCTTTGCCGATGACCGTCGAGCCGAGCGCGCCGCGGTCAACCGTCACGCCTGCGCCGATTTCCACATCGTCGCCGATGAGTACATTTCCGATCTGCGTCACTTTGCGGTGGATGCCTCCGTCTTGCACATAACCAAAACCGTCCGAACCAATCACCGTGTTGGCATGAATACGCACGCGCTGGCCGATTTCCGTGCGCGGATAAAGGGTGACGCCGGGAAACAAATTGACGTCGCTGCCAAGTTTGGAATCGTCACCGACAAAGTTGCCGGCCTGCAAAACCGTTCGCGCGCCTATGCGCACGCGTTCGCCAACAACGCAGTGCGGTCCGATGTGCGCGCTCGTGTCAACTTGCGCGCTGGGTGCGATGACGGCGGTTGGATGAATGCCCGCAGCGAATTTTTGTTCCGGGAAAAACAGCGCAAGCGCCTTGGCAAAGGCAATGCGCGCATCGGGGACGCGAATCAATATTTTCTTGGCGGATTTGAAACGGTTGTCGGCGATGATTGCGGTCGCGGCGCTTTGTTCGGCGCGGGCAAAATAGGCCTCATTTTCGGCGAACGTGAGGTCGCCGGCCTGCGCGTTTTCCGCGGGCGCAAAGTTTTTCAGGATGACGGCATTGTCTCCAACAACCTCGCCACCAACATGTTTCGCAATTTCCAGTGCTGTAAATGGCATATATTTTCCGGTCGGTTGCCCTGTTGACTTGCTTGACAGGACTCACTATAAAGGCAGGCGTATCCAGTTCAACTTCTACTTTGCATGGCAAAGACTTTGCGCGTCGGACTGATTGGGCACCGCTTCATGGGCAGGGCGCACTCCAATGCGTGGCGGCAGGCGCCCCGTTTCTTCAATCTCAAGGCGAATGTCGAGCTGCACACCATTTGCGGACGCAATACCGCCGGGGTGCAAATGGCGCGCGCACAACTCGGCTGGCAGCACGCCACGACGGATTGGCGCGAAATTGTCGAGTCCCCCCTGATTGACATCGTGGACATCAGCGTGCCGAATCATTTGCACGCGGAAATAGCCATCGCCGCCGCGAAAAACGGCAAACATATTCTGTGCGAGAAACCGCTGGCGATGAACGTCAAGCAGGCCGAGGCGATGCTGGCCGCCGCGCAAAAAGCGAAAGTCGTCCACATGGTTTGCCACAATTATCGGCGCATTCCGGCCATTGCGCTGGCGAAGAAGATGATTGGCGAAGGCGCGCTGGGTCGGATTTATCATTATCACGCGCGTTATGCGCAGGACTGGCTGGCGGACCCGGAGTTTCCGATCAACTGGCGTTTGCAAAAGGAGACCAGCGGCAGCGGTGCACATGGCGACATCAACTCGCACATCATTGATCTGGGGCGTTATCTGGTCGGCGAATTCAAGGAGGTCAGTGGATTGCTCCATACTTTTGTGGAGGAGCGGCCGCTCGCGGAATCGCTGGCCAAAGGCGCGCGCAAAATGGGCAAGGTGAACGTGCCGGACGCGTCAATATTTTTGGGGCGCATGGAAAACGGCGTGCTGGCGAATTTGGAGGCGACACGTTGCGCGCTCGGCCGGAAGAACCACATCGAAATCGAAATCAATGGGAGCAAAGGTTCGCTGTATTTTGATTTTGAGGACATGAACCGCCTGAAATTTTTCAACGGTGACGATCCAAAAGACCGGCAGGGTTTTCGGGACATTATTGTCACCGAACGTGGCGGCGTGCAGCCGTATGTTGGCAGCTGGTGGCCGCCCGGGCACATTATCGGCTATGAACACACGTTCGTTCACACGATTGCGGATTTCGTGAATGCCTGCGTTGAGGGGAAACCGGTGCAACCGACTTTTGAGGATGGCTTGAAAAATCAGCGCGTGCTTGCGGCAGTCGAGGAATCGGCCCAAACCGGCAAGTGGGTGAAATTGAAGTGATTTGACCCGCCTGTTCGTGCAGCGGCATTGGCGGATGTGTCGGATTCAAGTTGTTACTATTACCAACGACATTAACCCATTAAAACCCATCGTGAATGGAATCGGACTATGAAAACCATAATCAGAATCGAAGTGGAAGTGCCTGACGGGACAATGGAACACCAATTGGCCGGGGACAGGATTTTAACCAGCAGGGATATTTTTTCCGAAGTGAAGCATGATATAGAAACCGACTTCGAAGCCAGCGATGGCTGGCGGGCAGCTGCAAAGCTTAAATTTTCCATACTGCCGGAATGAAGGCGTTCCGGTTTGTTTGGGCGTTATTTTACCTTGAGTAAAATGCACCCGTGAGGAAGCAATTCAGCGGAAAAATTCTTTTCTCTTCCCAAATCTTTTCGCAGCCATAAATTAAAAGGCTGCGGCACTCACGGCGCCGCAGCCTTCAAGCGAATGATTTGATTACCAGAACTTGATGTAGAACAGGACGATTACGCCCACCACAACCAAGCTTAACACCACGTCCATGGCATTCCAACTGGCTTTGGTGGCGGCTTTCTCCTCCGGAGTGGCGCCATAGTAGGTGTATTTGACCGTCTTCGGGTCCGGCGCCTTGGTCATGAGGCTGATGATGATCATCAGCGCGGCGGTGAACAAAAACAATCCTTCGCAGTAATAGAGCCAGTGAATATTTTGCTGGAACGAAAAGACTACCCCCCATTGCTCGTGAAGTTGAGTCTTAAGTGCGGGCAAAGCCGCTTCAACGATAGTTTTCTTCTCGTTATACTGATCTGGACTAATGCCTGTGCCAGCCAGAATTTGTTGAAGGCATTGGATTTTTATCGCCAATTGCTCTTTTACCAGAGGGAGCGCAGAAGCCATCTGACTGGTTGCGTCCTGTATTTGGTCTTTTATCTGTTGTGTTTTTTCAGAGGCAACACTTACAGATCCTTTCGCCAAATAATTCAGCATACTTATGTTCCCATCAGTAATTCCTTTCAAGGTATTGATAGGACGAGCGATTATGAGGTCCGTAGCAAGACGGCCAAAGCCGCCCAGCATGCCTACCACGAAAGCCCACAGTGCCGCCGGGGCGGTGGCGCGTTTCCAGAACACGCCCAGCGCGAACAGCACCGCGATGGCGGGCGAAAGGTAGCCCTGCACGTTCTGGAGATACTCATAGAGAGGCATGTGGAGGCTTTTGATTACCAGAACCCAGCAGATGCCGATGAAGACAATCGCGGCCGTGGCGATGCGCCCCACAATTACCTCCGTTCGTCCGGAGGCGGTGGGATGCCATTCCCGATAGAAGTCCATGGTGAACAGCGTGGCGGACGCGTTGAATTTGGAACCCAGCGAAGCCATGAGGGCGACGATCATGCCGCAGGCCACCATGCCTCTAAGGCCGTGGGGCAGAATTTGGGCGACGAGCGAGGTGTAGGCGGCGTCACCCTGAGCGACGAGCGAGGTGTAGGCGGCGTCACCGCCGGTGGTGAAACCACTACTCGGTGTCTTGGTCAGCGCAAAAGCAATCATACCCGGCACCAGGAAGATAAACACCGGCGTCAGTTTGAAGAAGGCGGCGAGGATGCAGCCGCGCCGGGATTCCTGCTGGTTTTTGCCGGCGAGCACGCGCTGGACGATATACTGGTCGGTGCACCAATACCAAAAGCCGATGATGGCCGAGCCGGGCAGGATCGCCAGCCAGGGCCAGTCCGGATCGTGGATGGAGCGGACGAGGTGGACATTCTTGCCGGCTGCGGTGAGGGTGGCTTTCCAGCCGTCAACGAGACTGCCGTGACCCAAGACGTGAAGTCCCATGTAAAGGATGCAGACGGAACCAAAGATCAGCACTGGTGCCTGGAGCACGGCGGTATACATAATCACGCGCATACCGCCAAAAATTGTGTAAAGGCCGGTGGTGAAGGCCAGCCCCAGCGCGATGACCCAGAAGATGTCAATCTGGTGTCCGAAAATATTTACCGAGTCCACGTTCAGCAGCGTGCGAATGACGACATCGCCGGCGTAGATGGTGGCGGCGATCTTGGTCAGCACCAGACTGGCCATGGTGAGCAAACTCAAGACGTTGCGCGAGCCGCGGCTAAAGCGGAGCTCCAGAAACTCGGGCATGGTGAATATTTTCATGCGGTCGTAGAGCGGCACAAAGGCCCAGCCCAGAATCAGAATGATCCAGCCATGCATTTCCCAGTGGGCCATCGCCATGCCGGTGACAAAGCCGGCGCCAGCCAGACCGACCAGATGTTCGGAGCCGATGTTGGAGGAGTAGATCGAAGACCCGATCTGGAGCCAGTTGGCGTCGCGCCCGGACAGGAAGTAATCCTTGCCGGACTCGTTCTTCTTCCGCATGGAATACCAGACGGTCGCGATCATGCCCAAACCGAACAGGGCGATCACGAACCAGTCCAAGTTGTTGAACGCCGTTCCGGTATGGGTTGCGGCCGCGACCGCGGCGACGGCGTTGGTGGCGGCATCGGTGACGGCGTTGGTAATGGCATTATTCATAAGATAAACCCACTGGTTGGGTGATGGAGAGTTGAATGCCTATGGTTGCACGGAGAACTTGTAAATGATGGTGTTCTGGTAGGTCTGGCCGGGCTTCAACTCTGCGCTGGGGAACTGCGGATGATTCGGCGAATCCGGATAATGCTGCGGCTCGAAACAGAACCCGTTACGTGGTTGATAGGCCCAACCGTATTTGCCAGTGATGCCGCTTAGAAAGTTGGCGGTGTAGAATTGCACGCCGGGTTCGGTGGACCAGACTTCCATGGCGCGACCGGTGGTCGGCTCGGTCACGCGGGCGACCAGGCCGTATTTCCCCGCCGGTTTGTTGATAACCCAATTGTGGTCGTAACCATGGCCGAATGCGAGTTGCTCGTCGTTGTCGTTGATCCTGGCGCCAATGGCCGTGGCGGTGCGGAAATCAAACGGTGTGCCGGCCACCGGCTTGAGTTCGCCAGTGGGAATCAGAGTGTTGTCCACGGGCGTGAACCTGTCAGAGTTGATAAAAACCATGTGACCGAGGACGTCGCCCTTCCCGGCAAGGTTGAAATAGGAGTGCTGTGTCAGATTGCAAAGGGTGTCCCCGTCCGTGGTCGCGGTGTAATCCACCTGTAGTCCGTTGTCATCCGTCAGGGTATAAATGGCAGTAACTTTCAGATTGCCGGGGAAGCCTTCCTCGCCATCTTTGCTTAGGTAGGTGAGTTGCAGCGCGGGACCGTCAGCAGTCATGAGCGGGGTTGCTTCCCACACCCTTTTGTCAAAGCCGACCGGGCCGCCGTGCAGGTTATTGGGCGCATTATTGAGGGCCAGTGTGTATTCATGGCCGCCGAGGGTGAATTTGCCCTTGGCGATGCGGTTGCCATAACGGCCGACCAGGGCGCCAAAGAACGGATTGTTAGTCAGGTATCCGTCGAGATTGTCATAGCCAAGAACGACATCGCCGAAATGACCGTTCTTGTCCGGCACCTTTAGCGACTGGACGATGCCGCCGTAGGTCATGATCCGGGCTTCGCATCCGTTGATGTTTTGCAGGGTGTAGATTTCGACGGGCGTGCCATCTTGAGTTTGACCAAAGGGAGCCTGGCTGACAGTTCCGACTGGTTTGAGTGTAGTGGTGCACCCGGTAAAACAAGCTGCGCCCAATACAGCCGATGCCAATATTACGAATCGCACAATGTTTTTCATATTCAGTTTTCGATTGGTTGATGTTTGCCGACAAAACTTTGCATGGAATTCATTAATTCACTTCTGTCCGTAATGGGCTTTCGGCCCATGTTTGCGAAGAAAATGCTTATTCAACAGAACCGACTGCATGGGTTTGATCTTCGGGTTGAGGCGCAACGTCTCGCTCGCCAACTGCGCGATAAATTCCAACACACTCGCGTTGCGCGCCGCTTCATCCACGTCTGTGCCCCATGTGAACGGCCCATGACTCGCCACCAATACTGCCGGATGTTCCAATGGATTCAATTTTTTAAACGTCTCAACAATAACGCGGCCGGTGTTCGCTTCGTAATCATTTTTGATTTCCTCCGGCGTGAGCAGGCGCGTGCAAGGCACTTCCCCATGCCAATAATCCGCCTGCGTCGTGCCGTAGGCGGGAATGCCTTTGCGCGCCTGCGCCCAAGCCGTCGCATAAAAGCTATGCGTGTGAACAGCGCCGCCGATGTCCTTGAATGCGCGGTAAAGCGCCAGATGGGTCGGCGTGTCAGAGCTCGGCTTGAGATTACCTTCGACAACTTTGCCGGTTTCGATTGAAACAACAACCATGTGTTCCGGCTTCATGCCGTTGTAGGAAACGCCCGAAGGTTTGATGACAACCAAGCCGCGCTCACGGTCAACACCACTGGCGTTGCCCCAGGTTTGAATGACAAGCCCTTCCCTGACCAAATTCAAGTTGGCCTTGCAGACGGCGACTTTGAGTTTCTCAAGCATGGCGGGCTGGTTGGAGAAAAATTTATTTCAATTCAAGCACCACCACTGATTTTGGCGGCAAGGTTGTGACAAACCCGTTTTCCGTCACCTTGAACGCATTGAACTCGGACGGCTTCACATTGTCCGGCTGATCGAAGGTGTTATGCGCGTTCATTTCCGGCGCGGTCAGGACCCGGCCGGAAATTTTCTGCGCCTTCGCCCCCTGCAAATCGCAGGCGACTTCGGCGGGCTGGTCGGGATTCAGGTTGCAGAGCGAAACGTGGATTTTGCCGTCCTTGTCGCGCGAAGCAGAGGCGCTGACCGCCGGGATTGTTTTGGAATTATAATTGTAATCCGCGCTTTGCAACTCGCTCGGCAGCAGTATGGCGTCGTGATGAACGGTGTACATTTCGAACACCCAATAACTCGGCGTGACGGTCATCTTTTCCCTGTCAGTCAGAATCATTGACTGCAACACATTCACCATTTGCGCGATGCAGGCTATTTTCACGCGGTCGCAGTGCTGGTTGAAAATATTGAGCGTGACCCCCGCCACAAGCGCGTCGCGCAGCGAGTTTTGCTGGTAAAGAAATCCCGGATTGGTTCCCGGTTCGACATCATACCAAGCACCCCATTCGTCCACGACAAGGCCGATTTTTTTCTGCGAATCATATTTATCCATGATGGCCGAGTGCCGGATAACGAGATTGTCCATTCGAAGCGCGCGGCGGAGTGTTTCAAACCAGTCTGCTTCGGCAAATTTAGTTGCAGAACCTTTATGCGACCAGTTGCCCGTGGGCAGGGTGTAGTAATGAAGCGAGACCCCGTTCATGCGCCCGCCGATATTTTTCATCAGCACTTCCGTCCAGTTGTAATCGTCTCCGTTCGCTCCGGATGCGACGCGGTAAATCCAGTTGCCCGGATAATTTTTTACAAACTCGTTGTAACGGCGGTAATTGTCCGAGTAAAATTCCGGGGTCATCTGGCCGCCGCAACCCCAGCTCTCATTGCCGACGGCGACGAAGGGAACTTTCCATGGCTGCTCACGGCCATTCTTCCGGCGCAAATCGCTCATGACCGAATTGGTGGTGGCGGTCATGTATTCGACCCATTCCGCCAGTTCCTCCACCGTGCCGCTGCCGACATTGCCGCCGATGTAGGGCGCAGCGCCGATTTGATCGCAAAAATCCATGAACTCGTGCGTGCCGAACTGGTTATTCTCCACGACTCCACCCCAGGTTGTATTAATCCTTGAAGGCCGCTGGTCGCGCGGACCGACGCCATCCATCCAGTGATATTCATCGGCGAAACAGCCGCCCGGCCAGCGCAACACCGGCACCTGGATTTTTTTTAACGCCTCAACAACGTCGTTGCGGATGCCGCGCGTGTTGGGAATCTTGCTGTCCCCGCCCACCCAAACGCCGCCGTAGATGCAACTGCCAAGATGCTCTGAGAATTGGCCGTAAATGTTGCGGCTGATGGTGTCTTTACCTTGGTCCGCGTGGATGACCAGCGTGTTCGTCGTCGGCTCTTCCGTCGCGGCGACGGCAATGGCGAGAAAGGTGGCGGCGATTACAATGCTGTTTTTGTTTTTCATTTCGATCTCGCCGTATTGCGGATTTCAATCAGCTTTTTCATTACGTCGTAAAGATTACCATTCCATTCTCTGGTACCGAAGGCATCGTGGAGTTGTTTGTAAAGCGCGTAAAGTTCTTTGTAAACCGCGTGTGCCTTGGGATCGGGCTTGAAGACGTGCGGTTTTAGGCCCGTCATTGCCTTCTGCGCAGCGGCGTAATTCTTGTGCGCCCCGGCCACCACCGCTCCGGCAATGGCCGCGCCGAGCGCGCAGGTTTGAGCCGAGCGCGAAATTTTCATCGGTCGGCCCGTCACATCCGCGTAAATCTGCATCGTGATGGCGCTCTTCTCCGCGATGCCGCCGCAGTTGACGACCTGTTCGATCTTCACGCCGTATTCTTCAAAGCGGTTGATGATGGTCAGCGCACCGAACGCCGTCGCCTCGATAAGCGCGCGGTAAATTTCCACCGGTGTCGTGTAAAGCGTCTGGCCGATGAGCAGGCCCGTGAGCCGCTGATCCACCAGAATCGTTCGGTTGCCGTTGTTCCAATCGAGTGCGATCAGGCCGCTTTCGCCGGGCTGCAATTTCAGCGCGGCCAGATCGAGCTCCTTGTGCGACAGTGGATTTCTTCCGCCGGGCTGGATGTAATGGACCCACCAGTTGAAAATGTCGCCCACCGCCGATTGCCCGGCTTCCAGCCCGAAGTAACCGGGCAACACGCTGCCATCCACGATGCCGCACAGGCCGGGCACGTCCGCGAGTTTCTTCCGGTTCGAGGCGATGGTGATGTCACACGTGCTCGTGCCGATGATTTTGACGAGCGTTCCCGGCGCGATGCCGGAACCGACGGCGCCGAGGTGCGCGTCGAACGCGCCGACCGCGACGGGAATTCCCGCCCGCAAACCGGTTTTCTTCGCCCACACGGCCGTGAGTCCGCCGACGGCGCGGTCAATCGAATGGACGCGCGGCGTCAGGCGCGCACGAAGTTTGCCGAGCTTCGGATTAAGCCGGGCAAGAAATTGGGCGTCGGGATACCCGCCCCATTTTGTGTTCCACATCGCCTTGTGACCGGCGGCGCAAACGCCGGCGATGAATTGGTCCGGATGCTCCGTGCCGGTGAGCGCGGCGGGAACGTAGTCCGCCAATTCGACCCACGAATGCGCAGCGTTGAATACTTCCGGCGCGGTGCGCAGGCAGTGAAGAATTTTGCTGAAAAACCATTCACTGGAATAAGTGCCACCGCATTTGGCCAGAAATTGCGGACGCAGCTTCTTCGCCAGCGCGGTGATTTCGGCGGCCTCGACCACACCGGTGTGGTCTTTCCACAGCCACGCCATCGCCGCCGGATTCTTGGCGAACTGCTGGTCAAACGCCAGCGGCTGGCCGTTTTCATCCACCGGCAGCGGCGTGCTGCCGGTCGTGTCCACGCCAATGCCGACCACTTGAGCGGCGCTGAATCCTTTCACGGCTTTCTTCGCCGCGGCGAGAGCCTGCTTGATGGTGATCTCCGCGCCTTTGACGTAATCGGCAGGATGCTGCCGGGCGAGGTTCGGATCGCGGCCCAGGAT
>Ga0182011_10003527_pt1 | contig 12820 bp, 5 predicted proteins | sample 711E1DmetaG_FD_120481 | JGI IMG/M metagenome (GOLD analysis project Ga0182011, IMG submission 120481) | Permafrost microbial communities from Stordalen Mire, Sweden - 711E1D metaG | ecosystem: Environmental > Terrestrial > Soil > Wetlands > Permafrost | place: Sweden: Stordalen | collected... | reverse complement strand
TGGCGACGACCAGGAGCAGGAGGGTTGCGCCGACGATGACGGCGACGCTGTTGGGGTGGATGGCGGGAAATTCCGCCGCGAGGAGCCGGGCGACGCCGAAGGCACCGAGCAGGCCGATGGCGGAGCCGAGCAGCGCGAGCTTCAATCCGGTGCCGAGCACGAGGCGGGTGAGGTCTTCAAGTTGCGCGCCGAGCGCGAGGCGGATGCCGAATTCGGTCGTGCGCTGGGCCATTGCCCGGGCGATGACGCCGTAGATGCCCAGAGCAGCCAGGCCGAGTCCGAGCCCGGCGAGAGAGGACAGCATGCTGGCGAGGACACCCATCTGGTAGTTGGCCCGGGTGACCGTGGTGTCGGCGGGTTGGAGTTTGCGCACCGGCAGGTCGGGATTGCGCGCCGCGATCCAGTCGAAGGTCCACAGCGCGACGAGAATGGCGCCGAGGCCGCCGGCAAAAGCCAGGAGCAGGGATTCGAGAATCACCGGGCGCAGCAACTGGGCGCGGGTGGCGCCGAGGGCGGAGCGCACGGCGAATTCGCGGGCCCGGGCCATCGAGCGGGCGAGGAGGAGGTGCGCGAGATTCGAGCAGGCGATGAGCAGCACGAAGCCGGAGAGGCCGATCAGCATGAGGAGCATGCGCTGGGCATCCTTGGGCATGACAGCGTCGTTGAGCGGAACGGCGCGCCACGTGCTGGCGGCATTGGCGGCGGGGAAGTCCGCGGCGAGGCGGCGGCCGAAGTTGGCGATGAATCCGGCGGCTTGGGCGCGGGAGAGATTGCTCGAGCGACGGCCGACGAGCCGCAGCCACGTGGAGGTGCGGTCGACGCTCTCTTTGTCGTCGAGCGCGAGGGGCCGGTAGAGGTCGAACAAGCCCATCGCGTAGCGCCAGTCGAAAAAGCTGGCGGGCAGAACGCCGATTATCTCGTGGGGCTGGCCATCGACGCGCACCGTGCGGCCAATGACGTCGGCCCGGCCGCCGAAGCGGTTCTGCCAATAACGGTGACTAATCAAGAGGACCCGGTGGTTGCCCGGGAGGTCTTCCTCGGCGCGAAAGTCGCGGCCGAGTTGCGGTTGGACGCGGAAGACGGCGAGAAGATTGGCCGAAACCCGGAGGCCACTGGCCATCTCGGCGGGCAGACCGGGCTCGGAGAGGCTCATTTCCTCCGGGACGTAGGCGGCAACCTCGCCGTAACCTCTCCTCTCAGGCTGGAAGGCGAGATAGTCGGCCGGCGCGATGAGGCCCTCCGGCTTGTCGGCGGTGGAGCGATAGATGCGGTCCAGTTGGTCGCTGTTGGCAAAGGACAACGGTCGCAGCAGGTAACCGTTGAGGATGCTGAACATCGAGGTGTTGGCCCCGAGGCCGAGCGCGAGCGTCACCACGGCCACGGCGGTAAAGCCGGGCGACTTGGCGAGCTGCCGAAGAGCGAAGCGAACGTCGGAGAGCATGGGAGTGAAAGTGAGAGTGAGAGTGAAAGTGAAAGGGACTGAGGGAGTGAGGTGATGGGGGCGTGAGGGGGAGAGTATGCGGCAGAAGGGCGTCGGCTTTGACCGATCACTTTTCCCTTAATCCCTCATTCCCTTTTCCCTCCTACTCCGCCCGCAGCGCCTCGATCGGATTGATCCGCGTCGCGCGGCGGGCGGGGAACCACGCCGCGAGCAAGGCGACCGAAAAGATCACCACGCTCGTGCCCACCAGGATGGAATGGTTGCGGGCGATGATCAGGCCAAGGCTCGGGCGAAGGGCCAGGCCGAGCGCGTAGGATCCCACCGCTCCGAGGACCAGACCGATCAAGGTCAGCCGCAGGCTTTGGCGCAAAACGATGCGCAGGACGTCGATTTGCCGTGCACCCAGCGCGAGGCGGATGCCGAACTCTGACGTGCGCTGGCTGACATTGTGGGACACAATGCCATAGAGACCGACGCTGGCCAGCGCCAGGCCGAGCAGGGCGAAGGCCAGCAAGACGCCATTGATCACGACCACGTTGTGCAGGAACCGGTCGCGCATGTCCTGCACCGTCCAGACGAAGCGGGCAGCCACATCAGGCGAGACTTCCGCCACCGCCCGGCGGAGGTCGTTGGCGAAGTGGCCGGGATTGGGCCCGCGCACACCGATCTGGAACCACGACCACGGACTGTGCGTCATGGTGGTGTAATACTGCATGCGCGTGGTGGGCTCGGTAAAGGCGATGGGATCGTCCGCATCGGCGACCACGCCAATGATCTCCCGCCAGGTGACCTTGCCATCGCCCCCCTTGACCCCGAGGCGTCGGCCAATCGCGCTTCCGGTGGGCCAGAAGTGCTTCGCCATCGACTCGTTGACGACGGTCTGTTCAGGCGAAGTGAAGGAGACGTTTTCCGGGAAGGTCCGCCCCTCGAGGAGACGGACCCCGAGCGTCTTGAAAAATCCCGGCGTGACCAGAAACGCAACGCCCTTGGGGAAGTTGTTGCCGGCGGTATCCTGACCTTCAATCAGAACATCATTCACGGAACCGGCGCCTGCGATTGGAAACATCGAGGCGATCGTATAGGCCTGGATTCCGGGAATGGTGGCGAGGCGGGCGGAAAGGGCGTCATGGAAGGCCCGTCGTTTCTCGGGGCTGTCGTACGCCCTTTCGTCGATCTGTACGTTGGCCGTGAGAATGGATTCGCTGTCCCAATTCGGCCGGGAGTTGATGGTGCGGTTGAGCCCGTGGATCATCATCCCGGCGACCGACAGCAGGGTGAGGGAGAGCGCGACCTGACCGACGACGAGAAGGCTGCGAATCCAACCCTGGCTTCTGCCGCCGGTGGAGCCGCGAGCTTGTTGTTTGAGGGCTTCGTTGACGTCGGTGCGCGAGGCGAGCCAGGCGGGAATCAGGCCGAAACCAAGGCCGGCGATGATTGAGACTGCCGCGGTGAAACCAAGCACGCGTCCATCGATGGGCATTGCGAGGGTGGACGTCAGCCCCAGCCTGATGTTGCGACCGATGAGATCATTGCTCCACGCGGCGATCAGCAGGCCGAGGGCCCCACCGGTGACAGAGAGAACCAGGGATTCGATCAGTTGTTGTTTGATCAGCATCCAGCGAGTGGCGCCAAGGGCAGAACGGATGGCCAGGTCGCGGAGGCGGGACGCGGCGCGGGCCATTTGCAGGTTGGCGAGATTGGCGCAGGCCAGGGCGAGAATGGCCGCCGCCAGGCCGAGCTGCAGGGCAATGATCGCGACATTGGCGGAACCGCCAACGCGTCCGGCCAGTTGAATCCGAAAGTGGTAGTTGGGGTAGAGTCGCGGGTTTTCCTTGACCCAACGCTCCGCCAGGGGCGCGAGGCTGGCCAAGGCTCGCGGCAGGCCGACGCCCGGGGCCAGGCGGAGGAACAGACCCGCTTCCCGGCGATCGCGACCTTCCAGTTGCTCCTTCGAAAAGACCAAGGGACGGAAATACTGGCCTTCGCCAAAGACGAAGATCGCGGAGTAGGCCTTGGGCAGGACGCCAATGATGGTGAAGATGCGGTTATTGATGCGCAACGTCTGACCGAGCGCGTCCGGCTTCGCGGCGAATTTTTTGCGCCACATTTCCTCGGTGAGCAGGACGACGGTGTCGCGACCCGCGACGCATTCGTCGGCGGTAAAGACGCGCCCGAGCAAGGGCGGCGTTTCCAGCACCTTGAACAAATCGGCCTGGGCCGCCGTGCCCTGCAGCTGTTCCGGCAGCTGATCCGGCAGCGAAACGGTCTCCAGCGTTCCGGAAATGGGTGCGAGGGCGGTGAAAGCTTGGGCGGGGTGGTGGCGAAGCTCCTCGATTTCCGGAGCGGAGAAGCCGATGAACTCGGCATCCGGGGTCTGCCCATTGAGCGTGATAATGGTTTCCGGCCGCGGGAACGGGGCGGTGGCAAACAGCAGCGTGTTCATCAACGAGAACATCGACGAGTTGACACCGATGCCCAGCGCCAGGGTGAGCAGCGAAACGATGGTAAAGCCCGGCGACTGGAGCAGGGTGCGCAGGGCGTAGCGGAGGTGGGAAAGCATGGGAAGAGTAGTGAGTAGCGGGTAGTGAGTAGAAGAAGGCGGAAAGGGAGTGAGGGAATGGGGGACTGAGTGAGTGAGGGAGCGGGGGAGGCGGCGGGAGAGAGGCGGTTTTGATCGATCACTTATTCCCGTAATCCCCCATTCCCTTTTTCTCGTCACTCGCTGCGGAGCGCTTCCACGGGGTCGACGCGCGTCGCGCGGCGGGCGGGCAGGTAGCAGGCCAGCAACGCGACGAGCGCGAGGAACGACGGCACGCCGAGGAAGGTCAGCGGATCAAACGGGCTGACCCCGTAGAGAAACCCGGCCATGAGCCGCGTCAGGGCAAAGGCCACGACAAGTCCTGCCGCCACGCCGCCGGCGGCGAGCACGAGGCCACGGCTGATGACCAGACGCAGCACGTCGCGCGCACTGGCGCCGAGCGCGATGCGCACGCCAAACTCCTGCCGGCGCTGGCTCACCGCGTACGCCATCACCGCGTAGACACCCATGGCCGCCAGGACCAGCGCCGCGGCTCCGAGTATGATCAAGAGGCTCGACGCCATCCGTTGCGAGAACAACACCATGCTGGCATGGGCGGCCAGCGGCAGCGTCTGCAGCACCGCCACGCCCGGGTCCATCTCGCGCAGCGTCTGCCGCAAGGTGTTCGCGAAGGCGGAAGGATCGCCTTGGGTGCGGACGCAAAAACTCAGGTCGAGGTCTGGCACGCCCTGCTGGTATGGGAGGTAAAAGAAACACCACGGACCTTCATCGAGGTGATTGTACTTTCCCGCCTTGGCGACTCCGACGATCGTCCGCCAGACGCCGCCGGTGCGGAACCGCCGGCCAATCGCATCCTGGCCCGGCCAAAACCGGCGGGCAAAGTATTCGTTGACGATCGCGACGGGCGCGGAGGTCGCATCGTCGGCGTCCGTGAAATCGCGCCCTGCAACGAGCGGAATGCGCAAGGCCGCAAAATAGCGCGGCGAAACGATGGCGAACTCGTAGGTGGTGTCTTCGCCGTCCGGGCGCTCGTAGCCCTCGACAAAAGCGTCCCAGCCTTTGCAGCCGGCAAGGCCCAGCGGAAACCAGCTGGCGAGCGCGGCCTCGTCGACTCCCGGCACGGACGCCAGACGCTGGCGGGCCTGGCGGTAAAAAGCCTTGCCCGTTTCCTGGTTGTAGCCGTTCATCCCGACCTGGAGCCCGGCAATCAGCACGTGGTCGGGCTTGAAGCCGACGTCGAGCCGGCGCGCCTGCTGCAGCCCTTTGAGGCACAATCCGGCCACGATCAGCAGGACGAGCGCGACCGCCACTTCTGTGATCACCAGGGCATTCCGCAGACGGTGGTGCGAAGCACCGCCTTGGGACGAGCGCCCGCCTTCTTTTAACATGGCGTACAGGTCAGGCCGTGAAGCCTGCAAGGCGGGGAAAAAGCCGAAGGCGAGTCCGGTCCCGAGGGTCAGCAGCAGCGTGAGACCCAGCGTGACACCGTCCAAGGGGAAACGGAGTTGGGCGTTGCCGGCAATCGCAGCGGGCAGGAACAGCGGAACGGCGTCCACCGCCCAGCTGGCGAACAGCGCGCCGAGGACGCCGCCGAGCAGCGCGAGGAGGATGCTTTCGGTCAAAAGCTGCCGGATCAGCCGTGGCCGGCTGGCGCCCGCGGCCAGCCGGATGGCGATCTCCTTCTGGCGGCTGACCGCGCGGGCGAGCAACAGATTGGCGACATTGGCTGCGACGATCAGCAGCACCCCCAGGCTGACGGTCAGCAGCAGCGCAAGGGGGGGGCCCATGATCGGTCCCGCGCTCCAGGGACACTGGGAGAGCGGGACCACGCGATGATGGGTGCCGGTGCTGGTCTTCGGGTAGGCCTGGGTGAGCTGCCGGTCGAGCAGCGCCACCGCCGCCCGCGCCTGTTGGATGCTGACTCCCGACTGCAGGCGCGCGAGGTTGTGCCAGCCGCGGGCGTCGCGCGCGTCCAGGAAATAGGTGCCCTGGTTGCGAACCTCCCAGATCATGGACGAGGGCGCCCAGATATCGAAGGTCATCGGGGACATCGAACCGTGAAACGAAGCCGGCGCGACGCCGACGATCGTGAAGCGGTGGCGGTTCAGGTCGACGACCCGGCCGAGGATGGAAGGATCGCCGCCGAAACGCCGCCGCCAGAAGTTTTCGCCGATGACGAGCACGGGATTGCCGCCGGGCTTTTGGTCCTCGTCCGGGAGAAAGGTGCGGCCGAGGACGGGCTTGACTCCCAGCAGTGCAAAGAAGTTTGCCGAGACGATCTGGGCCTGGATCCACTCCGGCTGGTGGTCGACGGTGAGGCAGGCGGCCGTGGGCATCGACGCCTCGGTGCCGGCAAAAATCTCGTGGTGCTGGCCGAAATCCCGCAGATCGGGCAGGGAGGCACAGCCGCCGCCCTGGTTGGACACCAGCACGACGAGGCGGTCTTGGTCGGCCACACCCGGCAGAGGGTGCAGCACGAGGCCCCGGAGCCAGCACAGCACGGTGGCGTTCGCCCCGATGCCCAGCGCCAGGGAGAGTACCACCACGGCCGTGAAGCCGGGCGATTTGGCGAGCTGGCGAAGCGCGTAGCGGAGATCGGCGAGCATCGAAGCAGTAGTGAGTAGCGAGTCGCGGGTAGTGAGTCGAAGAGGGCGGAAGGGGAATGTGGGAGTGAGGGAGTAAGGGACTGCCGGAGAGTGGGAGGGAGCGCGGATCCAGGATGCTCACTACTCGCTACTCGATGCTCGCTACCGATTGAACCTCACTGGTCCGTCAGGGTGATGTGGTAGCGCGCCAGTGTGGTCCCGATCTCGCGATCGTAGACGGCGACCGCCCGGCGCTGGTCGGCCAGGGCTTGGGAGTATTCGCCGTCGGCCTGACTCAACAGATCCTGCTGGTAGAGCACGCTGAAGGTGGAGCCGGTGCCGGCGCGCAGGCGTTTCAGCTCGGCGTCCAGCAGTTGCTGGTTGATCTCGCGGGCGGTATGGGTGGCGACGACGCGTTTCCGGGTGGTTTCGATCTGGCCGGCGGCGGCGGCGATGCTCAGCGCGATGTCCTCCTCCATGCGCTTGAGCACGGCCTCAGCCTGGAACCGCTGCAATCGCGCGGCCCGCGCCTTGCCGCGGCCCTGGGCGAACGTCAGAGGCACACTGACCTCCACTCCGGCGGAATAGTAGCGGTTGTCCCGGTCGGCCACCATTTGACGGCTGGCGCCCAGACTGTTGCCCAAACCAGCGTAGCCATAATTGCCGACGAAATTCACCTGGGGCAGCAGCTGGTTGCGCGCCGAAGCGTCGCTGTAGCGGCTTTTGTCGACGGCAAACCGGGTCTGCTGGAAGTCCGGGCGCAAGGTGTACGCCTTCTGCAAGTCCCGGGCCGGCTGCACGTCCAACTCGGGTGCCGGCAGCGGCGCGATCGCCAGCAAGGGACCGTCGTTCGTGAACGAGGCTTCCCCCAGCAGCGCCCGCAGTTGATTGTCGCTGTCGCGCAGCCCCCGCTCGGCCGTCAGAACCCCTTCCTCGCGCAACGCGGTGCGCGCGCGCGCGGAGACCACGTCATTTTCCGATATGCTCCCGACCTTGAAGCGTTTTTCGTTTTCCCCCAGCAGTCGGGCGGCGCCGTCGCGGTAGCGCTGCGCTACCGCCAGATACTCGTGCATCAGACTGAGGTTGCTGTAGGCGATCACCACGTTGGTGACGGTTTCGATCACCGTCTGGCGGTACTGCCAGTCGGAGATGGCGCGATCAGCCTTCGCGATCCGGACGTTGAGCAAATTCGTGCCGAAGCCGAGACCGCGCAGCAACGGTTGTCGCACCTGGATGCCGCCGAAGGTCTGGAAGTTGTTGGCGAACCCGTTGAACGTGCCCCGCTGGTTCTGCGAGGTGCCGCCGAGCGAATACTGGAGACCCCACGGCATGATTCCCTCCAGGGCCAGACTGTAGTTGTCGGTCTGGACCAGCGAGGAGGGCGGCACGTATCCGGCCGAGGAGGAGGTCAGCGTCGGGGTGTAGCTCTCGCTGTAGCTGCGCGAAAAATTGAGCGCAGGGTCGAACTGCCCGTAGGCGGCCAGCAGGTTGGCGCGGGCGATCGCCCGGGTGTAGGTGTCAACCTTGATGCTCCGGTTGTTCGCCAGGGCGAGCCGGACCGCATCGTCGAGCGTGAGCCGCGCGTCCGAATCCTGCGCCGGCAGCAGGACGACCGGCAGCAGGAAGAGCGCGCAGAGGGTGGGAAAACGGAGTGGCGTCATGGAACGATCATGCCATCGGCGAGGCGGACGATGCGCGATCCGAACGCGGCGTTGTCCCGCGAATGCGTGACCTGCACGATCGTGACGCCGTCGTTCTCGTTGAGGTTTTTGAACAGCTGCATGATATCGCGGCCCTGGTCGGAGTGCAGGTTCCCGGTCGGTTCGTCGGCGAGAAGCAACCTCGGCTTGGCCACGAGTGCCCGCGCCACGCCCACGAGCTGCTGCTGGCCGCCGGAGAGCTGATTGGGATAAAGGTCCTTCTTCCCGACGATCTGGAAGCGGTCGAGGACGTCGCACACGGTGCTTTCGCGCTGCTTTTTTGGCACGTCGCGATAGCTGAGCGGGATCTCAAGGTTCTCGTAGACCGTCAGGTCGTCGAGCAGATGGTAGCTTTGGAAGATGAAGCCGATGTTTTTCTTCTGCAGGTCGAACCGCTTTTTCTTGTCCATCTTGTGCACGGCTTCGCCGGCGAACCAGTATTCGCCGGACCAGGCGCTGTCGTGCAGGCCGAGGACGTGGAGGACGGTCGATTTGCCCGAGCCCGACGGGCCCATGATGGAGATGAACTCGCCTTCGCGAACCTCGAGGTTGATGTTGCGCAACGCGTAGAACGGTCCGCCCTTCAGCGGATAGATGCGGTCGATGTTTCGGAGGATAATCATGATGAGGGAAGAGGGTTGGGAAGGTGATGGTCGACTTCGGCGGCGGCGGAACAACGGCCCCGGAAGCTGCGACTATGGGCGGGTGCGGCAGAGGCGCCGGAGCGAGGTTGGAATCATGGAAGATACGAAGGGGTCGCCTCTGTTTTGCATAGGGTATGCCATGGAGGCCGGAATCGCGTAAGTCATTGGAGAGCAATGCAAAAAAATTAGCCATCACGAGGGAAATGGCCGCAATTGCCCGTCTGTGGAACAGGCGATTCCCGATTTCGGGACGCGCGAGGAATCTGGCGGACGCCAAATTCCTCAGAGCGAGAACCAATAGCTCAATTTGAGCAGAATCGTGTTGTCGGGATGCGCCCCGAAGAGTCGCCGGTATTCGGTCGGGGCGGAGAAATCGCCGAAGAAGTCCGCGTTGGTGCGGTTTTGCGTCCAGACCAAGTAGGCGGTCGATCCGGCCCGGTATTCCCAGCGCAGGACGAGGTTCGATTTCAGTTCGCGCCAGCTGAAGTCGGGGTTGGCGAAGGTGAACGTCCCGGCGGCGTCGTTGACCTGATAGGCGTTGCCGGCGGCCTGGTACGCGGCGATACCGTCGAGGCGGCGGAAACGATCCTGATAGCGGGCGGCTCGCGGATTGGTCACGAGTTTGAATTGGTCGAACCGTCCGGTGGAGGCGAAAGGGCTGCCGTAGTAGGACAGGGACAATTGCGGTGTGAGGTTGAGGTCGACGCGGATCGTCGTGCTAAGGGTCTGTTGGCTCATCCGGCCCATTACGTAGCGGGGGCTGCCGGCGACCGCCGCCGTGCCGGCATACTGGAAATCCTCGACATCCCGGATGTAGGAGAACCTCAGGTCGAGGTTCACGATATTGTTCAGCCGGGCCGAAAAGCGCGGGTCGATTTCCAGGTACCCTGAGTGCCCGTCGGGTGAAGCGCCCCGACCGAGTTCCAGCGAGAATTGGTGCGTTTTGGAGCTGTCGGTCTGCGCCACGACCCACAGGGCGGTGTGACCCGGCGTGAGCAGGGCCGGCCCGCCGCGCAGCACCCGCGTGTCGAGCAGATCAGACTTCCATTCCAGCAAGCTCGAAAACAACCAGTTGCCGTTGCCGGCAATCTCGCTGCGGAAATCAATCACCTGCTGGAGCTTCTCGCCGTTGAAGTCGTATTGGCCGGCCTCCTCCAGTCGCAGGTCGCGCCGGCGCAGGATGCGCCCCGGCTTGCTGTCGAAATATTCAAGCTGGGCCGAATGCCGGATGATATCGGCCGTCATGAGATAGCCCAAGTCGTTCAATTCGAGCCCGGGCGAGCGCCAGTCCACTGCGCCGTAAAAACGCCAGATGCCGTTGTTGCTTTTGCCGATTTTGAGCAACCCGCCGGTGCCCTCGAGCTGCCGCGCGCCGGCATCAACCCCGAGGTAGGTGGCGTCGGGCCGTTGGTAGTTGTGCACGGCGTTTTCCATCAGCGCTTGCATGGCGGCCGGCGAACCTTCCACGCGGCTGCCCACCGCCCGCAGATCGAGAAAATAGGTGCGGTCGCTCCAGTAGTGCAGAACGTCCAGTCCGCCGGTGTATGCGGCGCGGCTCAGTGAATCGCGCGTGTCGTCCGCCAGGTGGCGGGTGGTGGCGGTGACCAGGCCGCCCACGACGGTGTTGCCCTTGTCGATGTCCTGCTGGATCCGTGCCACGGTGTAATTGGTCAGCGGCTCGACGGTCGGCTGGCGCTCGACGCCGTTCTCGGTGAGGCGGGCCACCTCGCGGTCGGTGACGCTGCTGAGCACGCCGACCGAAAGCCCGTCGGGGGTCTTGCCGGTTAATTTCACCGCCCCGAGGATGCGCGTGGCGGTCGGGACGGTCTTGAATCCCGTCGTCGGCGGATCGATGGCCGGGACGTGGCCGATCCGGCGGGAATAGAAGAGCAGGTCATCGTTGAGCGAGGATTCGAAGATGTTCTTTCCCTCGAGAAAAAACGGACGCTTTTCCGGAAAAAAAGTCTCGTAAGTGGTCAGGTTGATCTCGGAGGGATCGGCTTCCACCTGGCCGAAGTCGGGGTTGACCGTCAGGTCGACGGTGAAATTGCTGGTCAGGCCGATCTTGGCATCGAGTCCCGCCTCGGTATTGCTTTCGGAACCCTGCCGGTACGGATTGCCGGTCTCCCGGGCCGTGGTCGCGTATTTCGTCCGCACGTAGGGAAGCAGCTCAATCCGGCGCGCCGGCGGCAGGTCGTGGATGCCGTGGAGTTCGCCGAACGAATAGACCAGGCCGGGGCTGTCCATCGGCAGCAGCTGCCAGTCGCTTTCCTCCTGCAGGCGGTTGATCCAGCGCCAGCTGTGCAGACCCCAGATCTGTTCCGGGTTGTTGCTGTAACGGAGCTGACTGAAGGGAATCCGGAACTCCGCCACCCAGGCATCTTTTTCCGTGCCCGTCTTGCCGTCCCACACGGCGTTCCAGCTGGTGTCCCAGCCGTCGTTCTTGAGCACCAGGTCGATTTTGGAGCCGCCGGAGGTGAGGTCGAATTCGAAGCCGGTGCGCTTGTCGAAATAGCTGTCGAAATTCACCCCGACGATGTCGCCGGTGAATTCGTCCCGCTGGCCGCGCAGGCGCGGCTGCGTGGCCAGCTCGGAGTCGTAGGCGCGCATCGCGACGTAGAGGTACTTGTCATCGTAAAGGATCTTGAGCTGGGTGGGCTGGGACCCCGGTTTCCCTTCGTACGGCTCGCGTTGGGTGAAATCGCCGGTCCACTCGCCCTGGCTCCAGCAGGGATCGTCGAGCCGGCCGTCGATCTGCGGCGGTGGACCGGCCAGCCGCGTCGCGTGATAGATGCGCTTGGGCAGCTGGCGGGCGGGCTTCGCGGCCTGGGCGGAGGCGACCTGCGCCGGTTCCTGGGCTCCGGGGAGCCGCCCGGGACAGGCCGCCACGAGGATGACCGTCGCAAGGCCGAAGAGGGCCAACCGCCGGGATAGCCGGCGGCGAGCTGCGGCGAGCAATGTTACTATCGCTAGACCGCAGGCGATCCGAAACCCATCGGTGCTGAACGAGCGGTGCGCGATTGCTGCTTCTGGCCCGAGTGGCGCCGCCAGAGCGAGGCCCTCCACCGAGGGGCGCGGTAGGGTTGAGGGATGGCTTCCATGGGTGCAACCGGGGTTCTTCATGCCGTCGGGCGTGCCGGCCGTATCGGCGGCACATTTCTTATATCCTACCATGGCGGAAAACTCCATGGGCAAGACCCAAAGAGATATTTGTGAAATCCACGCCATGGATCGTGGCAGGTGGATGGAATCCGGCTGAACCGGGTTCTCCGTCGGATCCGTGGCTAGCCGCGGGCGAGGCGGTTAATGGCGATGGAACGGCTGGGTTTGGTCCACTCGCTAACCACTGCTCGATGCTCGCTACTTGCCGTTCACTCCGCGCGGAGGGCCACGAGTGGGTTCACCTTCGTCGCGCGGCGGGCGGGCAGGTAGCAGGCGAGCAAGGCGGCGGCGGCGAGCAGGAGCGCCGCCAGCAGGAAGGTCAGGGATCCGTGGCGCTGATGCCATAGAGCTGGCGCCCGAGCAAACGGGTCGCGGCCAGTGCGACCACGGCTCCCGCGAGGATGCCCGCCAGCGCAAGCACCAAGCCCTGGCCGATCACGAGGCGGTGGATGTTGGCCGGCTGGGCCCCGAGCGCCACGCGGATGCCGATCTCGTGCGTGCGCCGGCCGACCAGAAACGCCATCAGTCCGTAGAGGCCGAACGCGGCCAGGAACACCGCCATCGCGGCGAACACGCCGTTGAGCGCGACGGAGAATCGATTCCGCGCCATCGTTTGCGACAACCGGTCCGTCATCGTGCCGGCGCCGAACAGCGTAGCGTCCTTTTCGAGCCCGCGGATCGCCGCGCGCACCGACGGGAGCAGGGCCCGCGGGTCGCCGCCGGTCCGGATGACCAGCCGCAGCATCGGA
>Ga0182011_10003526_pt1 | contig 12820 bp, 2 predicted proteins | sample 711E1DmetaG_FD_120481 | JGI IMG/M metagenome (GOLD analysis project Ga0182011, IMG submission 120481) | Permafrost microbial communities from Stordalen Mire, Sweden - 711E1D metaG | ecosystem: Environmental > Terrestrial > Soil > Wetlands > Permafrost | place: Sweden: Stordalen | collected... | reverse complement strand
CCAGCCCGCCGAGACGGGATCCCACTCCCAGAAAACGCTGTTGCTGGTGGTGCCTTGCCAAGTGGGGGTCCCGTCGAAGAAGAACATCTTCGCCCGACCGTCGTCGAAGGTCACCCCGCTGATGTTCCACTCGTAGCCGTTCGACTCTGGCGTGACCGAGCCGGGCACTGGTGTGCGGTTGGTCCACGTCGTGGTCGCGCCGTCCCACTCCCAGACCACGCTGGCACTGGATGTGATTCCGCCCAAGAGCAGCACTTTTCCGCGCCCAGAGTCAGTGACCATTGCCAGCGAATCCAGAGGGCCAGGGCTCGACGCGGGAAAGAGCTGGCCCCACTGGCGGGTGCTGCTCTGCCATTCCCAGGTATCATCAAGGATCGAGTATTCGCCTAGGCCTTCGTTGGGGGTCGCGTTGTCGCCGCCGTACAGGATGAGCGACTTGCGGGCCGGGTCGTATGCCATCGCCGCGTTTTCGCGGGCGAAGGGGCGTCCATCACTTTTGACCTGGGACCAGAAACTCCCGTCCCACTCCCACAGATCGTCCAGCACCGGGTACGGGTCCTGCCCGCTCAGACCGCCGAACACGTAGGTCTTGCCAGTGGCGGGGCAGAAGGCCATGGCGAAACCCGAGCGCACACTCGGTGCGTTTTGCGGCGGCGTGCGGTTGGTGAACGCTGCTGTGGCGGGATCCAATTGCCAGAGTTCGGCAGACGGACTTATCTGCCCCCGCGCGTAGGACGGGCTGGAGGCATCGTACGGACCGAGAAGCGTCACGCCCGCCACCAGATCCAGGCGGCTTTGCGCAGGGTCGGTGAGGAGCGAAGCGTACATGCGTCCGGCGGGCAGGCTGCTGCTGGTCAGTCGCTGTGCCCACGTTCCCTTGGTCGAATCCCAATCCCAAACGTCGGCCAGGCTGAGGTGGGTCTGGAAGTCCTTGCCGCCGAACAGGACGGTCATGCCGCGGCTGGGATCGAACGCCATGGCGTGGCCGTAACGCGCGCTCGGCACTGTCCCCGTGGTTGGACGCAAAGTCCAGCCTGGCGTCGCCGGATCCCACTCCCATGTGTCCTGCTGGGGGATGCCGTTCGCATCAGCCTGGTCCTTTTGCATTCCGCCGAACAGGACGGCCCGGTTGCGCTGGCTGTCCCATACCAGCGCGGAATCGTAGCGGGCGCTGGGCGCGGTGGTGGGAGTGAGCTGGATCCATGTGCCCGCTGTGGGATCCCATTCCCAGGTGTCGCCAAACGCCAGCGAGATGCCGCTCCCATCAGGCGAGGGCTCTCCAGCGCCAGGCCGGTGTCCTGGATCACTGTCAATATTGTCAGTGTAGTCGATCCCCTCGGGCCAGATGGACGTACCCGAATCGGCAAGACCGCCCCCAAAGAGCAGCACCTTGCCCGTGGATTTCTCGAACACCATGCTGTGCTGACTGCGGGCGCCTGGCCCCGAACTGGTGCGGTTCGTGAAAACGCCGCTTCCCGGATCCCATTCCCAGGTGTCCGCGAAGTCGTAGCCGGTGTTCGAGCGCCCGCCGAAGATGACGAACTTCTTGCGGACAGGATCGTAGACCATGCTCGCACCTACGCGCGCACCTGGCTTGCTGCCGGCTGGGGTGCGGTTGGTCCATTGGCCGGTCGCAGAATCCCACTCCCAGAGATCCTGAAACGCTATAGGGGACCCGCCCGAGCCACCGAATATGACGAGCACCTTGCGGGCCTCGTCCACTGCCGCCGACTGCATATAGCGCGGGTCGGGCATCGGTGGTAAGGGCACGTCGACGCGCGTCCAGGTGGCGATTTCGCTCGCGGGCACGGTGCCCAGGGCCAAGTGGGAGGACTCAATGCGAGGGCCGTTTTCCGGATTGGTTTCGGAGCAGGTGGCAAGCAAGAACAAAACAACGAGAGCCTGGAGGAAAACCCCGGGCCGGCACAGACCGGCCAGCGTGCGCGGTAGCGGTAGCGTGAGCGACCAGCGCCGAGCAGCCTGCGTGGGCGTTTCGCGTGAGCGGTGAGCGGCTCGCCGGCCGCTCACGCTCTCCGCCTGTCGCGTGCCGCCCACGAACTCCCCTGGGGGGCTTCGGGACGGACAGCCCACCCGGCCCACCCCTCGCGCTTCGCGCTCGCCCGTCGCGCTCACGCACTCGCCCACGCGAGCCGCGAGCCGGCCCTTCGGGCGGCCCGGGATTTCCCGACGGGCTCTAGCTGGGGCGATTCTTCGCAGTCTCACTGTCCACAGGAAGGCGGCAGCGAGCAAGACCAAGGGCAGCCCTGGCGTGCCTCGACCAGTCTGGCCAAGATCGCAGTTGCAACCCGAGTGGCCCAGACCCAGCTTGGCCCTCGCGTCCGGCGCGCTCGCATCTCCTGCGCCAGCGGGGCTGCTGTCGGGCACCATCGCATCCCTTCCACCATCGGGACTGCTCGCATCGGGCGCAAGCGCGTCCCTGCCGCCAGAGGGGCTGCTCGCATCGGGCGCAAGCGCGTCCCTGCCAACGTCGGGGCTGCCCGCGTCGGGCGCGATCGCATCCCTTCCGCCATCGGGGCTGCCGCTGGCGCCACCCGCACCACCACTTCCACCTGAGCCGACGGTGCCGCCGACGCCACCCGAGCCACCTCTTCCGCCGCTTCCACCGCGGCCACCGGTTCCGCCCGTGCCACCCGGACCGGTACCGCCCGTGCCGCCGCTGCCGCCGGTGCCGCCAGAACCGCCGGTGCCGCAGACGGCAGGATCGGGGGGCGCGCAGGTGCCAGCGCCGTCACAAAACTGGCAGGTCCCGCAGGAGATTCCCGATGGCGGGGCATCACAGACGCCTGCGCCGTTGCAGGTCATGCGGCACATGTCGCTGCCCGAGCCGCATTCGCTCTCTGGATCGCTGCCCGTGGTGTAGGCAGAGCACTTGCCAGCCCGACCCGCCTGGTTACAAGACACGCAGGTGTCATCGCACGCGCTCTCACAACACACCCCATCCACGCAGAACCCAGAAGCGCAGCCGCTCGCTTTGGAACAGGTCGTGCCGTTCTTGCTCTTGCAGGCGCCGTTGCCATCGCACGCCTGTCCGTTGGCACAGCTACCGGCGACTTCCGTACCCGCGGCTGCCCGGACGCATGTGCCTTCGTGGCCGGCCACGGCACAGGACTGACAAGCGCCTGAGCAGGAGGCGATCGAGCAGCACACGCCGTCCACGCAGAACCCCGAGGCGCAGTTCGACGCGGTGGCGGCGGTACACCCCTCGCCGTTGCCGAGACTTGTTACCTTGTACTCCCAGGTTTCGCTCGTCTGCGTGGCATAGGCCAGGCCTCCGCCCGTGGCAATAATGCCACAGAACAACACAACCACCCCACGCTGGCTGTCAAAGGCCGTGGCGCCTGCCCCTGCGAGGCGCGGATCTGCGCCCGCAGAAAAAGTGCGCAGGTACCAGGTTGGACCCTTGGCATCCAGTTCCCAGGTTTCGAGGGCCCCCGGTGTGCCAGCAATGGGCACGACATGCCGGCGCCGCAGGCTATCGTAGGCGACCAGACTCGTACCCTGGTTGCTCTCGAAGTCGACGACGTCGCCGCCGTCGCGCAGCACCCAGCCAGCCGTGACAGGATCCCACTCCCAAAAGGAACCATTGCTGGTGCCGTCGTCCGAGTCGTCCGCCATGAGGACCATCTTCTGGCGGTCCTGGTCGAAGCTCAGAGGCGGAGAAAAGCGTCCGGCCGGCACAACACTGAGGGGTGAGGGTGTGCGGTTGGTCCAGGTGGTGGTCGCGCCGTCCCACTCCCAGACTGCGTTGCTCCGAGGGTCCACCCCTGTCTGGCCTCCCGGAGTCGGGTAGGTGTAGGCATAGTAGGGTCTCTCGCCGCCGAAGAGCAGCACCTTGGCCCGGCCCGAATCGGTGACCATGGCGTGTGAGTCGCGAGGCTCCGGGCTCGATGCGGGGTGAAGCTGGGTCCATTGGCGGGTGCCAGAATTCCACTCCCAGGTGTCGCCGAAGATTACATTGCCCGTCGACGGGGCGGGCGCCCCGCCTGCGAAGTTCGAACCGCCGTAAAGAATGAGGGACTTGCGGGATGAATCGTAGGCCATCGCCGCGGCCATGCGGGCGGCGGGTCGTGTGTCGCTTACGACCTGGGCCCAAGAGCTGCCATCCCACTCCCACAGGTCGTCAAGCAACGCGGAATTGTCGTCGACTCCGCCGAACACATAGGTCTTGCCGGTCGCGGGACAGAAAGCCATGGCGGGATACGAACGCGGCGACGGCCATGTCGGGGGCGGCGGTGGCGTGCGGTTGGTGAAGGTCGCAGTCTTGGGATCCAGCTCCCAGATCTCCCCCGCCGGCGCGTTGGCGCCGGTAGGGTACAGGGCCATGCTTTGGATCAGGCCCCCCACCAGATCGAGGTTGCCCTGGGCGGAGTCGGTGACGAGCGAGGCGTACATGCGCACCGCCGGCAGATTGGGTTCGCTGCCGGTAAGACGCTGCGTCCACCCTCCGGTGCTTGGATCCCATTCCCAGACGTCGGCCAAGGCGTCGCCGGTATCGATGTCCCAACCACCCACCAACACGGTCACACCCCGGCCGGGGTCGTACGCCATGGCGTGGCCGTAGCGCGCGCTCGGTGCGGGCCCCACGATTGTGCGATTGGTCCAGTTCTGCGTCGCCGGATCCCATTCCCATGTGTCCTGCTTGGGGACGCCGCTGAGACCGGCCTGCGACTGCTCCATGCCACCGAACAGGACGGCGACGTTGCGTTTGCTGTCGCAGACCAGCGCCGAGGCGAATCGGGCACTGGGCTCGCTCTGGGGTACAAGCTGAGTCCACTTGCCCTGCGCGGGATCCCACTCCCAGGTGTCGCCCGACACCACGGAGAACTCAGGGAACCCATCGGCTGTGCCGCCCCCGAAGAGCAGCACCTTTTGCGTGGATTTCTCGAAGACCATGGCGTGCTCGCTGCGATAGCCGGGCCCCTTGCCCGAGCTGGTGCGAGTGGAGAAGGTGCGAGTTGTGGGCTCCCAGACCCAGAGGTCGGAGTAGTCGACGTAGCTGTCCCGGCCGGTGATCATGCGCCCGCCGTATAGGACGAAATTGTCGCGGGCCGAGTCAAAGACCATGCTTGCACTCGCGCGCGCCCCCGGTTTGGCGCCGGCTGGGGTGCGGTTGGTCCAGGCGCCGGTCGCGGGATCCTACTCCCACAGATCCTGAAACGCCGTCACAGTGGCATTGTCGGCCGTGGGCCAGCCGCCGAACATGACCAAGACATTGCGGATCTCGTCAAAGGCTGCCGCCTGCAGGTAGCGCCCGTCTGGGCCCGGCACAGGGGGCCCCACGCGTGTCCAGGTTGCGATTTCTGTTGGGGGCACAACACCTAGGGCCGCGTGCGAGGACACCGCCCGATGGCCAGGATGGTCTTCGTTGCAGGCGGCGAGTAGGACGAAACCAGCCAACACACTTCTTCGGAATTTCATGACGGTTCTCCCATGGCCGGTAGCTCAGTGAACAATGGAATCACCTCAAAGCATTCGCGCACTGATGAAACACAACAGTTGCGAGTTGCGCAAAGACTCCTAGTGCCTCTAGTCAGAAGATCGGGCAGGTTTCGGGCGTTCAGACGCCCGGCCTGCGAGGCGCGACGAGGGCGCATACTCGACGTATGTAACCGAGGAGCAATGACGCAGGACGGGATACATGGACGGCCCAACCCTGTCCGGAATTGTGACTGGAGGCACTAGCACGCAGTGGCTCTGCCGCTTCATACGGCTCAGCCCTCAGGCCGCGGCTATCGACGCCGGCGCAGTCGCCGCAACAAGAAAGCGGCGCCAAGCAAGGCGAAGGGTACGCTCGGCGTACTGGCGCCGCTCTGGCCCAGATTGCAGTTACAACCCTTGTGGCCCAGCCGCGCGGTGTTGCCGGCGTCGGGCGCGATCGAGTCTCTCCTGCCGTCGGGGCTGCCGGCGTCAGGCGCGATCAAGTCTCTTCTGCCGTCGGGGCTGCCGGCGTCAGGCGCGATCGAATCTCTTCCGCCATCGGGGCTGCCACTGGAGCCACCGGCGTCCCAGTGTCCACCCGCGCCGCCGAGACTGCTGCCGGCGCTTCCGCTGTTTGCACCCACGCCGCCCGAGACCATGCCACCCGCACCGCCGACGCTGGTTGTGCCGCTGCTGCCACCGCCGCCAATGCCACTAACGCCACCTCGCCCCCCTGAGCCGCCCGAGACCATGCCACCCATACCTCCCGCGCCGCCCGTGATCGCCCCAGCAGACCCACTTGTGCCGCCACGTCCACTGGATCCACTCCCGACGGTTCCGCCGAAGCCACCAGTGCCGCCGCTGCCGCCGAAGCCACCGGTGCCGCCGCTGCCGCCGGTGGCGCACGTGGAAGGATCAGGGTTGTCGACACACATCCCGTTGCCATCACAAACCTGACAGTTGGTCCCGCATGGCATTCCGGCCTTGGGAAAGTCGCAATAGCCCGCGCCGTTGCAGGCCGCGTGGCAAGCGCCGAGGCCGAAAACGCATTCGTTCTGTGGATCGCTGCCCGCGGCGTAGGCAGAGCATTTGCCAGCGCGACCGGTCTGATTGCAAGACACACAGGTGCCATCGCACTTGCTCTCGCAGCACACGCCATCCACGCAGTAGCCGGAGGCACAGGCACTCGCGCTGGAACAAGTCGTGCCGTTCTTTGCGCTGCAACTGCCGCTGCCGGCACATGCCTGTCCGGGGCAGCTCCCGGTGACTTCGGTACCCCCAGCCACCACGGTGCAGGTGCCTTCGTGGCCAGCCACCGCGCAAGACTGGCAAGTCCCAGCACAAGCCGCGATTGAACAGCAGACGCCGTCCACGCAGAAGCCTGAGGCACAGGTCGACGCGGTGGCGGCGGTGCACCCCTCGCCGTTGCCGAGGTTCGTGACTTTGTACTCCCAGGTTTCGGTCTGGTCGGTGTCGTACGGGCCCGCTCCGAATAGCACCATCACGCCGCGCTGGCTGTCAAAGGCCATGGCCGGATCGCTGACCAAGTTTGGGAACGCGGCCGTGTCGCGCACGTACCAAGTTGGCGTCTTGGTGTCCAGCTCCCAGGTCTTCCAGGCGATCGGGTTGCCGTCTGCATCGGATATCGGATTGCCATCTCCATCCACCGCTAGCGTGGGCACAACTTGCCGTCGGCGAAGGCTGTCGTAGGCCACGACCGGGAACCCGTAGGTCCATTGATCCTTGGCAAAATCGACGAGGTCGCCACTGTCGCGCAACGCCCACCCGGCCGAGAGAGGATCCCACTCCCAAAAAACGCTGTTGCTGGTGGTGCCTTGCCAGCTGGCCTGGCCGGCGAAGAGGAACATCTTCTGGCGGCCATCGTCGAAGGTCACCAGCCCGGCCTCGGTCCCGCTGGGCGTGACCGAGCCGGGAACGGGTGTGCGGTTGGTCCAGGTCGTGGTCGCGCCATCCCACTCCCAGACCGGGTTGCCGCTGCAGCCTACGCCGCCGAATAGCAGCAGCTTGGCGCGGCCCGAATCGGTCACCATCGCCATGTTGGGCGCGGTCATGCAATCGGGGCTCGACTGGGGGAAAAGCTGGGTCCACTTGCGTGTGCTGCTCTGCCATTCCCAGGTGTCGTGGAGAGGAGAATTGAGATCGTCATCGCCGCCGAATACGATGAGAGACTTGCGATACTGATCATAGGCCATGACCGCGTTCGTGCGGGCTGGGGGGCGCACATCAGCCTGAACCTGCGACCAGGAACTCCCGTCCCACTCCCACAGATCGTCGAGCAGCGAGTAATCGAAGGCGGTGCCGCCAAAGACGTACGTCTTGCCGGTGGCGGGACAGAAGGCGATGGCGGGAGAGGCGCGATAGCCCGGTGGTTTCTGCGGTGCTGTGCGCTTGCTGAACGTCGCCAAAGCGGGATCCAATTCCCACAACTCCTTGGAGGGCGTCACCTGGTTTTCCCCGGATCCCGGACCGTAGTACTCCGGTAGGAAGGTGACGCCTGCCACTAGGTAGAGGCGGTCTTGCCCAGGGTTGGTGACCAGCGAGGCATACATGCGCCCCGCGGGCAGATTGGCTTCGCTACCAGTCAGTCGTTGCGCCCACGCGCTGGTGGTCGGATTCCAATCCCAGAGGTCAGCCAGGCCGAGGTGGGTTTGCAGGTCTTTGCCACCCGTGAGCACGACCATGCCCTGGCCCGGGTCGTACGCCATGGCGTGACCCCAGCGCGCAGTCGGCTGCGGCCCACTGGTTGTTTGCAGAGTCCAGACCGACTTCGCCGGATCCCATTCCCAGACGTCCTGCTGGGGAACGCCGTTCGCATTGGCCTGCGGCTTTTGCACTCCGCCAAACAAGATGGCGCGGTTGCGCTTGCTGTCCCATACCAGGGCCGAGTCAAATCGGGCACTGGGCGCACTGGTTGGCGCAAGTTGGGTCCAGACCGCCGTGTTGGCATCCCATTCCCAGGTGTCGCCAAATGCGATTGCGATGGCGGTTCCATCGAACACTGTCCAACGGTCTGTGGGGTCGCTGTAGTCGTGGCCCTCGGGCCAAATAGCGGAGCCTATGTCGCCACGACCGCCCCCGAAGAGCAGCACCTTGCCGGTGGATTCTTCGAACACCATGCTGTGCCGACCGCGGGCGCTCGGGCCTGTCCCGGCGGTGCGATTGGTCCACGCACCGGTCGCAGGATCCCACTCCCATGTGTCCTCAAGATCGTAGTCGGTCGAGCGCCCACCGAACAGGACGAACTTGTTGCGAGTCGAATCAAAGACCATGCTCGCGCCCGAACGCGGGCTCGGTTTGTTGCCAGCGGGGGTGCGATCGGTCCACGCGCCGGTCGCAGGATTCCACTCCCAGGGATCCTTGGACGCCCACCCGCCACCGCCGAACACGACCAGCACATTGCGGCTTTCGTCGAAGGCGGCCGACTGCAGATAGCGCGCGTCAAGCTCCGGCGGAACCGGGGCCGAGAGCTTTGTCCATGTGCCTGTCTCCGATGCGGGCACAGTGCCCAAGGCCAGATGGGAGGATTCGAGGCGCGGACTGCTGCCCGGATTGGGCGGCGAGCAGGAGGCCAACAGGAGAAGAGCGGCCAGAGCTTGTAGGGGGCCAATTGCGCGATCCGGAGTTTCACCACAGAGGCCACAGAGGCCGGAAGGAAAGGGTTTCGGATCCGGGTCCGAACCCTTCTTTCCTTCCGATCCGGCTCTGTGATCTCTGTGCTCTCTGTGGTGAAATCCGGTGCGGATCACGCTGACCGACCCTCGCGGGTCCGGAGTTTTCCGACGGGCGCTTCTTCGCAACTTCCTGGCCCACAGGAGCGCAGCGCCGAGCAGGACGAACGGTATGCCCGGTGTGCTGCGCCCGCTCTGGCCCAGATCGCAGGAGCACCCCTTGTGGCCGAGCCGTGTCGGGCTGCCCGCGTCTGGCGCGATCGCGTCTCCTCCGCCAGCGGCACTGCTGTCGGGCACCGTTGCATCTCTTCCGCGGTCGGGGCTGCCCGTGTCGGGCGCCATCGCATCTCTGGCGCTGCCCCCGTCGGGCGTCATTGCATCTCTGGCGCTATCGGGACTGTGGGTGTCGGGCGTCATCGCGTCTCTGGCGCCATCGGGACTGCTGGTGTCGGGCGCTATTGCATCTCTTCCGCCATCGGCACTGCTGCTGGCGCCACCCGTGCCACTGCTTCCACCTGCGCCGCCGACAATCGTACCGCCGACGCCTCCCGCGCCACCATTTCCGCCACGTCCGCCGGTGCTCGTGCCCCCTGTGCCACCACTGCCACCCGCGCCGGTCCCGCCGGTGCCGCCAGCACCGCAGGGAGAAGGATCCGGGGTGAAGCACGTGCCGGCGCCATCACAAGTTGCACAGAATCCGCACGGCGTGGCCTCTGGCGGAGCATCGCAGGCGCCTGCACCGTTGCAGGTGAAGCGGCACGGATCACTGCCTGCGCCGCATTCACTCTCTGGATCGCTGCCCGCGGTGTAGTCAGAGCATTTGCCAATCCGCCCGGCCTGGTTGCAAGACACGCAGGTGCCATCGCACGCGCTCTCGCAACACACCCCATCCACGCAGAAGCCAGTAGCGCAGACAGATGCGCTGGAACAAGTCGTGCCGTTCTTGCTCTTGCAGGCGCCCTTGCCATCGCACGCCTGTCCGCCCGCGCAGCTACCGGTCACTTCGGTGCCCGCAGCCGCGGATGTGCAGGTGCCTTCGTGGCCGGGCACCGCGCAAGATTGGCACGAACCCGAACAGGACGTCTTTGCACAGCACACGCCGTCCACGCAGAACCCCGAGGCGCAGATCGACGCCGTGGCGGCGGTACATCCCTCGCCGTTGCCGAGATTCGTGACTTTGTACTCCCATATGTCGCTGGTCAGTACCTCAATTCCACCACCGAAAGACACCACGACGCCGCGCTGGCTATCGAATGCCATGGTCGGCTGCGCATCGAGGATACGGGGGCCGGTGGAGGGAGTGCGCAGATACCAAGTCGGACCCTTGCTATCCAGCTCCCAGGCTTCGAGGGCCCCGGCCTCCGCCAGGACGGAGGGCAGAACCTGCCGTCGGCGCAAGCTATCGTAGACCACAGGATCAGTTTCGGCGTAGTAGGCGAAATCGGCGATGTCGCCACCGGATTGAGGCGTCCAACCAGCCGAAATAGGATCCCACTCCCAGTACACGACGCCGTCGCCGGTGTCGTTGCCCTCGTACAGAAACATCTTCTGCCGACCCTCGTCGAAGGTCAGGCCGGGGTAACTGCGCCCGCTCGGCGCGACGGTGAGCAAGACCGCTGTGCGGTTGGTCCAGGTCGCCTTGCTGCCATCCCATTCCCAGACGACGTTGTTCTCTGGATCCTGGGTCCTGGGGGTTCCGGGGGTCGGGTAGAGCGAGTCGCGGGTTTGTCTGTCGCCTCCGAAGAGGAGCAGCTTGGCACGCCCAGAATCGGTGACCATGCCCGCTCCGTCGCGAGGCTCGGGGCTGGACGCAGGTTGAAGCTGGGTCCACTTGCGGGTGCCGGGGTTCCATTCCCAGGTGTCACCCAGGATCACAGTCGGCGTGATCGGGGTGGACCCGGAGTACGCGCCGCCATACAGGATGAGGGACTTGCGGGCCGGATCGTAGGCCATCGCCGCATTCATCCGGCCGGCGGGCCGTACGTCGCTCGGAACCTCGGACCAGGAGGTGCCGTCCCACTCCCACAGGTCGTCAAGAAAGGTGGGGTTCAACTCCAACTCGAAGCCAAGGTAGTTGTTGTGGTAGTCCGCACCTCCGAACATGTACATCTTGCCCGTGGTCGGGCAGAAGGCCATGGCGGGGTTCGCGCGCGGAATGGGCCATGCCTTGGGTAGAATGGGCGTGCGGTTGGTGAAGGTCGCCGAAACGGGTTCCCATTCCCAGGCCTCGCCGTCAGGCGCGTTCTCGTCTGGGGCGGCGGTCAGGCCCCCAACCAGATCGAGGCGGCCGCGCGCGGTGTCGGTGACGAGCGAGGCGTAGTAGTGCGGCGCGGGGAAAGTGACTCCAATGCCGGCTTCGCTACCGGTGAGGCGCTCAGTCCATGCCCCTGAGCCCGGATCCCATTCCCAAACATCGGCCAGGGCTTTGATGAATCCGATATCCCAGCCGCCCATGAGCACGACCACACCGCGGCCCGGATCGTAGGCCATGGCATGGCCGTGGCGCGGACTGGGCTTGTCCCCCGAGATCGTGCGATTGGTCCACTCCTGGGTCGCCGGATCCCATTCCCATGTGTCCTGTTTGACAACGCCGGACAGGCCGTCCGGTGGCGTCTCAATGCCGCCGAACAGGACCGCGCGGTTGCGTTTGCTGTCCCAGACCAGCGCCAGGCCGTAGCGGGCGCTGGGCGCGCTCTTGGGCTGAAGTTGGGTCCACTTGCCGGATGCAGGATCCCACTCCCAGGTGTCGCCCAGCCCGACTGCAAGCGTGGTGGCCTCAAAGGGGTTCTGAGGGGTGGTGTCACTTGTGCCGCCCCCGAAGAGCAACACTTTCCCCGAATTCTCCTCGAAAACCATGCCCTGCTGGCTGCGACCGACCGGCCCCTTGTCGGAACCGGTGCGGTTGGAGAAGGTGCCCTTCGCGGGATCCCATTCCCAGGTCTCGGCGTAGTCGGTGTAGGGGAGAGAAGGGTAAGTCCCCCTATTGGGCTCGACGACACGCCCGCCGAAGATGTCGAACTTGTTGCGGATGGAGTCGAAGACCATGCTCGCGCCCCCGCGCGGGCTCGGACTGCCACTGGCGGGGGTGCGGTCGGCCCATGCACCGGTCGCGGAATCCCATTCCCACAGCTCCCCAAGCTCCGTGGTCGGGCGGATGTTGACGGCTGATTCCTCCAGGCCACCGAACATGACCAGAACCTTGCGGGTCTCGTCAAAGGCGGCCGCCTGCAGGTAGCGCAAGTCAGGGGCTGCTGGGGGGCCCAGGCGCGTCCAGGTGGCTTTCTCGGTCGCGGGCACGACGCCCAAAGCCGCGCGGGAGGACTCGACACGAGGGCGGTTCCCCGGATCGCGGTCACAGCAGGTCGCTAGCAGGAGCAGAGTAGGTAGGGCTATCTTTCGTAGTGGCATGAAAGTTCTCCAGCGAGGGGGATGCCAGGACAGAAGGGCCTCGCACTAGACGCAACCAATACTCGTGCAGTGGTCCGTTGTGTTCGCGTGGCTCACTCTTTTTCCATCTCTTCGGTCTGCTCGCCGACATCGCCACCGCATGGGCGCAACTGCGCGGATTCGCCTAGTGCCTCCGGTCAGAATTTCGGCCACGTTTGGGCGGCCGATCCATCCCGGCCGGCTGCGTTGCTCCTCGGTTACATACGTCGAGTATGCGCCCTCGTCGCGCCTTGCCGTCCGGGCGT
>Ga0182011_10003524_pt1 | contig 12827 bp, 9 predicted proteins | sample 711E1DmetaG_FD_120481 | JGI IMG/M metagenome (GOLD analysis project Ga0182011, IMG submission 120481) | Permafrost microbial communities from Stordalen Mire, Sweden - 711E1D metaG | ecosystem: Environmental > Terrestrial > Soil > Wetlands > Permafrost | place: Sweden: Stordalen | collected... | reverse complement strand
TCACAAGTACGCGCATGATAGACGTCCGTGCTCCAAGGCACAGTAAAGTTAGCCCGGATGACAATTACCGCCAGTTAGCAAGAGAGCAACAGGGTACCGGACACTTACATTACCACGCCGCGCGGCTTGCCTAGCTGCGCCTGGTAATTTGCCGGTCTTCCCACGCTGACATAGGTGAAGCCGCGCTCCAGCATCTCTTGCGGTTTGTATAGGTTTCGGCCGTCGATCACGATAGGGAAACGCACCGTATGGCCGAGCCGCGCCAAGTCAATCGACGCGAACTCCTTCCAGTCGGTCAAAATCAGCACGGCGTCCGCGTCCCTGGCCGCCTCGTATAAGTCAGCGGCATAGTGCAGCTTCTCGGAAGGCGGCAGCGCTGCCTGAGCGCGCTCCATGGCCGCTGGATCGAAAGCCGACACGATGGCGCCCGCATCCAGCAGCTTCCTGATGACTTCGATGGCGGGAGATTCGCGAATGTCGTCGGTGTCTCCTTTGTAGGCCAGGCCCAGGGCCGCCACCCTCTTGCCCCGCAGGGTCCACAGCGTGGAGAGAACCTTGTTGAAGAAAATCTCCTTTTGGGCTTCGTTGATATTGCGTATCTCCTGAAGGAGCTGGAAATCCACGCCCCGCTGCTGCGCCACCCAGTGGAAGGCGGCCACGTCCTTTGGAAAACAGGAGCCGCCATAGCCCAGCCCGGCGCGCAAAAACCCAGGACCGATGCGGCGGTCCATGCCCATGCCGGCGGCGACGTCTTCAATGTCGGCGTCGGTGGCCTCGGCCAAATTGGCCACGGCGTTGATAAAGGAGATTTTCAGGGCCAGGAAGGCATTGGAGGCGTGCTTGATGAGTTCGGCGCTCTGCGCCGAGGTGACCAGCAACCGGGCTGGATGGGAGGCGCTGCAGATCCCCGGAATTGCGCCGGGCTGGGCGTAATATCTGCCCGTGGTGAGCGGCTCGTAGATGCGCCGCATTACATCGGCAGAGCGCTCGGAGCAAACGCCCGCTACAATGCGGTCGGGATGCAGAAAGTCGCCGACGGCCGTGCCCTCACGGAGAAACTCCGGGTTCGACACCACGTCGAAGCTCTCAGGGGCCACGCCATGGCGGTGGAGTACGCGGCGGATCCAATCGTTGGTGTAGACCGGCACCGTGCTCTTTTCCACGATCACCTTGTAGCCGTTGATGGAGCGGGCAATCTCGGAGACCACGGCCTCCACGTACGACAGATCCGCGGCGCCGGTGTCGCCCTGCGGCGTACCTACGGCGATAAAAATAGCCTCGCTCCGCTCCACCGCCCGGCCCAGATCGGCGGTGAACTCGACGCCGCGATCCCGATGCCGCGCCAGCAACTCCGGCAGATGCTCTTCGTAGATGGGAACGCCGCCTTCGCGCAGCGTCTTCACCCTGGCTTCGTCATTGTCTACGCAAATCACAGGATGGCCCATCTCGGCAAAACAAACCGCCGCCACGAGGCCTACGTATCCGGAGCCGATCACACAGATCGAAACGGGCTTTGTCATCGGCTGGCTTTGTCTCCTTCGCCGCTTTGCGCGGGAGTGGACGGCACGTGGAACTCCGTGCCGGTGGGACTGACTCTAGGCTATCCGTTGCGGGCGGGATCGGGCAAACCGGCCCGGCGCCGGCTTGCCTGTCTGGTAGATTGGGAGAGCGGCTGCCTATCCGGCGCGCGCCGCTTCGCCGCAACTTCGCCTAAGTCCATGCAAATGGATATGATTGTGTAGGTTAGGGGCAATTTTGATGGTTCTACCAGGGCAACTCCCACCGCAAAAACTGGCGCCATTTCGCATCGCGCCCCGGTTTGTCAGCCGCGTGTGGGGCTACCGGGATCTTCGTCCCTGGTACGACCGGGTCGCAGAGGGGAATCCCATCGGGGAGGTCTGGCTGACCGGCGACGCGTGCCTGGTCGAGACGGGCCCTCATGCTGGAAAGACGTTGAGCGCCCTGTTCGGCGAAGCCTCCGAGGCCCTGCTTGGCACGGGAACTCCCTCGCCGGAGTCGCCGCTGTTGATCAAAGTGATCTTTGCCAGGGAGAAGCTGAGCGTACAGGTGCATCCGGACGACAGGATGGCGCAAAAGTACGGCCAACCCCGCGGCAAAACCGAGTGCTGGTACGCGCTGGAGGCCGAGCCGGGGGCGCAGGTGGCCGCGGGAGTCAAGCCGGGGGTCACGCTGGAGCAGGTCAGGGAGGGGATTGATGCGGGGACGCTGGAAGAAAGCCTCCACATGCTCCCGGTGGCGGCGGGAGACGTGATCCTCGTGGATGCCGGGACGGTTCACGCCATCTGGCCGGGATCGATTCTGCTGGAGACCCAGCAGAACTGCGATCTGACCTACCGCATCTACGATTACGGCCGTGGCCGCGAGCTGAACATTCAAAAAGCATTGGAGGCCACGCGACTGGTGACCTGCGCCGGCAAGGTCGAGGCCCAAGCGCCGCTTGCCGACCGCACCATCCTGCTCGACGGGGAGTACTTTCGCATTGAGCGCATCCCCGTGAATGGCAGCCGGCCGGGCGCTACTCTACCCGCCCTCGCTCGGCCCGGTGACGCCCCGCCGGCGCCGGGGCTGGCTTACCTGTTTGCCGCATGGGGGACAGGCCGAATCGCCGGCCCGGAATTCGAGCCGGTCGATCTGCCCGAGCGGGGGATCGTGGCCCTTCCGGCGGCTTCGCCGGAGTTCACGGTCGAGGACCGGGGCGGCCTGGACCTGATCCGCATCGCGCCCAACTGGCCGGTTTCCGCTTGCTGAGTGAAGCGATGGGGAGTGGCCGCCGGGGTTGCCGGCCGGAAACAATGGCGTCGGAGCGTTTCTTTGCGGAATCTTAGCTTTGCAATCCGATGGGCCTGCTTAAACTGCCGATGAGTGGATTGTTGTCTCAGAGGGGAGCACTTTGTCGCATTCAAGGAAATTCGGCATCTTTTTCAGGCTGGCGCACACGCTGTTGCTGGCGTCGCTTTTAACGGTCGCGGCATCGCCCGGTTCTTCCCAATCCCTTCCGTCTGCCTATCAGGGCGGCCTTCCGGTCGCCGCCGGCGGCGGCATCTCGTATTGGGATGTCGACTGGGGACACAGCAAAATGGAGGGCGCAACTCTTTGGATCGATTACTTTCCCCCAAGAGTGCCGAGGATTCTGCGAGGAATCGGCGTGGAAGCGGAGGCCCGCGACGTCAGCTTCAATCGCGGGGACAAGCCGGGCAATTTTCGCCACGATACCGCCGGAGGCGGAGCCATCTACGCCTGGCGTCGCTTCCCAAACTTCTATCCGTACGGCAAATTCGAGATGGGATTGGCCAGCATCGACTTTACCCTCAACAGCGGGAATCCGTATACGCACGATTCACGGACCTATATGGCTCCAGGCGCGGGAGTGGAGTACCGGGTCTACCACCACCTTTGGGCGCGCGTCGACTACGAATATCAGAGATGGGGGACATTCATCGGCGCCAACCCCACTCCGCAGGGCCTCACCTTCGGCGCTATGTACGACTTCAGGAACGGTCATCGGCGCTGACGCGGCAATGGTTTCCTCATGGCGTTACGCATCGATACAAGTGGCTTCATTCTGCTTTGGGAAAGACAGCTTTGCCGGCGCAGGAAGCGCCCCCGGGTCTCGGGTAGGCATACTTTTCCGAGCGGTTTGCCTCGCGCCGGTGCGCGGCGTCATATCGGATTCCGGAGTTTTCAGGCAGAATTGATCTCGACATGAACTTCCGATTCGTATTGCCCGCAGAGCTTCGTAGCGCCGTCGGTTTGGCTGCCGCCGATTGGACCGCAAACGGCAAAGTAGCCCGCTTCTGGCAGAAGGACCCCGGCCTCTGGACGCGCGACGACGAGGAAAACTGGCTGGGCTGGACCGACATCGTCGAGCGCGAGCAGGCGGAGCGGGCGGCCTTTACCGCGCTGGCGGCAGACGTGAAGGCTGCCGGCTTTCAATCGGTCTTGCTGCTCGGCATGGGCGGCTCCAGCCTCTGCCCCGAGGTGCTGGCCGTCACCTTTGGGCGCCAAGACGGGGTCCCCGGCGACAGGTCTTCGTCGCAGGGGTGTCAAGACGGCTTTCCCGCTCTGCACATCGTCGACTCAACCGATCCGGCGCAGGTCAAGGCTGCCCGCGACGGCGTGAACCTGGCCGAGACGCTGGTGATCGTCGCCAGCAAATCCGGCTCCACGCTGGAACCCAACGTCCTGAAACAGTATTTCTTCGAGGAGATGAAGAAGGCCGTGGGCGCACAGAAGGCCGGCAGCCATTTCCTGGCCATCACCGATCCCGGCTCGAAGATGGAGCAGGTGGCCAAGGCCGACGGCTTCCGGCATATCTTCTACGGCGACCCGCGGATCGGGGGACGCTTTTCCGCGCTGTCGAACTTCGGCGTAGTGGCCGCGGCGGTGGCCGGTCTGGACACGGACAAGATGCTGGCCGAGGCGGCCAAGGCCGTGGCTTCGGCCAAGCTGCCGCCGGCGGAGAATCCCGCGGTCGAACTGGGCCTGACGCTGGGCACGGCCGCCAACGCCGGACGCGACAAGCTGACCATCTTCACCTCGCCGGAGATCTACGACCTGGGCGCCTGGCTGGAGCAACTGATCGCCGAATCCACCGGCAAGCTGGGCAAGGGCATCACCCCGGTGGACCGGGAGGCGATTGGCGCGCCCGGGGTCTACGGCAACGACCGCATCTTCGTCTGCGTCCGGCTGAAGGGAACGGCGGATGCGAGCGCCGATTCGAATCTCGCCGCCAGGGTCGCGGACCTGGAGGCCGCGGGCCATCCGGTGATCCACATCGAGATGGCGAACCTCTACGAGATCTTCGGTCAGTTCTTCGCCTGGGAGGTGGCTACGGCCGTGGCCGGCTCGGTGATGGGCATAAACCCCTTCAACCAGCCGGACGTGGAGTCGGCCAAGATCGAGACCCGTGCTTTGACAGCGGCCTACGAGGAGACCGGCAAACTGGCAGTGCGCGTGCCGGTTCTGGTGGACGAGGGCATTAAGGTCTACGCCACCGAGGCCTATGCGGCTACGCTCAAAGCCGCCGCGCCGAGCCAGACGCTGGCCGGCTTTCTGCGCGCGCACCTCGGCCAGATCCACACGGGCGACTACTTTGCCGTGCTGGCGTTCCTGCCCATGTTTCCCGAGCACGAAGCAGCCATCCAGGCCTTCCGGCACCAAGTACGCGACCGGAAACGCGTGGCCACCTGCCTGGGCTTCGGCCCGCGTTTTTTGCACTCCACCGGGCAGGACTATAAGGGCGGCCCGAACAGCGGCGTCTTCCTTCAGATCACGGCGGATCACCCCGTGGATGTGGAGATTCCGGGTCAGAAGCTGAGCTTTGGCGTGGTGATCGACGCCCAGGCTGCCGGGGATTTGGCGGTGCTGGAATCGCGTGGACGCCGCGCCGTCCGGGTTCACCTGGGGGCAGATATTGCAGCCGGATTGAAGACGCTGGCCGCGGCCATCGACGCGGCGCTGGCGTAACGTACGGAACTTTTTCCTGGCGGCCGGGTTCCAACCAGTGACAGCGCTTGCGGTTCCGCGTCTAAACGAGTTGAACCGGAAGCTGCGCCTCAGTCAGAGGAGAAAGATGAAGATGAATCGGACCTTGCTCAAGAAAGTCATTCCCCTGGCCCTGGCGTGGGCCGGGCTGGTCGTGCTGTGCGGCGTGATTGCGGTTGCCCAGGATCAAGCTCCCGACGCGGCGGCAGCCGCTGTGCCGGCGGCCGGACAGCGCGCCGACGGGCAGATCGAGATGGACGTGGTGCATGCCCTGGACGCCTCCAAGGCGCTCAAGAAGGACCTCATCACCGCCGCGACCATCCAGGGCGAGGTGACGCTTTCCGGCACGGTGTCGAGCGAGGCCTCCGGGGAACTGGCGGAGTCGATCGCCGGCCATGTGACCGGCGTGACCGCCGTGCATAACAACCTGAAGGTCGGCAATCCCCAGGCCGCGCAGGATGCGGCGCCCGCGAATGCGGCCGAGCCCGGCGCCCAGCCGATGGCGGATAGCCAACTCGACGAGGGGCCGATCCCTCCGCCGCAAGGCCTGCCGCAGCGGAACCCCGGTCCGGATCAGGCCCAGGCGCCATTTCCTTCGTCTCCGCCCAGGCGCCAATACGCTCCCATGCGGCCCCCCGAGCCGGTTTATGAAACTCCCAAGGGACCGGTGACGGTGCCCGTGGGAACCCTGCTCCAGGTGCGGACCAACGAGCCGGTGAGCACCAAGAATGCCAAGGACGGCACGCCGGTTCAATTCACGGTAATCCAGGACGTGGCCTACGGCGGCGTGCTGGCGATTCCGCGCGGGGCAACCGTGCATGGAGTGGTGACGGAGAGCAAGAAGGCCGGCGCGCTGGGCGGAAGCCCGGAGCTGGCTCTCAAGCTCACCTCGCTGGACCTGGGCGGACAGAGCTACCCGATCGAATCCGATCAGTTCAAGGTGAAGGGGCCGAATAAAGCCGGCCAGACGGTGGGCAGCGCCCTGAGCGGCGGTGTGATCGGCACCATTATCGGCTGCGCCGTGGGACGCGGCGTAGGCTGCGCCGTCGGCGCCGGAGCCGGCGTGGCCGCGGGCACGGCAGCTTCAGCGGCTTCTTCCGGACCCGGAGTCTGGATTCCCACCGAAGCGCTGGTCGACTTCCACCTGGCCGCTCCGGTCACGGTTACCCCGGTGAGCCAGCAGGAGGCCTCCCGCCTGGCCCAGGGGCTGTATCCCGGCGGCCCGGCGCTCTACCGGCGTGGCGGCTACTTTCGCCCCGGCTATCCCTACGGCCTGCCGTATTATCCCTACCCGCCGGTCTACTACCGTCCGTACTTCGTCGTGGGCGGATTCTACTACTGGCGGTAAGGCCGGTAATCGATCGATCCACACCGGGCATTCCGGAAGCCGGGATGCCCGTTGTGGTTTCGGAGCCGTGTCCTTGGATCGAACGGACGGGGAGGCATTGCATGCGGATTCTCATCGTTCCCCGTCGTCTATAATGGCAATGAATCGGTCGAGCGAGAATTGCGCATTTCCGGGAGATTCCTGTCTTGCCGCCGTCCCCATGCCGCCCCAGCGGGGACCATCACGCCCGCGCGTAGAGAGTTGAAGGTTCAAGTCCACCCATGATCCGTTTCCTGCAACGAGACAATCGCCTGACCAAGGCGCTTTTCGTCTTCATCATTGCCGCCGCATCGGTGGGCATGGTGATCTATCTGATCCCCGGCCTCACGGCGTGCGAAAGCTGCGTATTTCCCTATACATATGCCACCAGCTTCCTAAAGTTGTACAGGAGATATCTGTCTTCGGGCGCGATGGTCAGCCAGCAACGGGTGAGCCAGCTTGCGCGGCGGCAGTTGCTGCGGCAAAAGCTGCCGGAGTCGCCGTTTATCGTCAACTACTTCGAGCAGCAGGCCGGCTCGCGTCTGGTGCAGGAGCAGATTCTGCTGGCCGAATCGGAGAAGCTGGGCATTCACGCCACCAACGACGACGTGATCCAGTTCCTGCACAAAGGCCAGTTCGGCGAGTACCTTTTTCCCGGCGGCCAGTTCATCGGAGCCGACCGGTATTCCGCCTTCATCGCCAATCAGTTCGACCAGTCGGTTACGGAATTTGAAGAGGAACTGAGGGACGATATCGCCGTGGGGCGGCTGCGCGCGCTGGTCACCGCGGGGGTGACGGTGGGCGACCAGGAGGTCCGCGAGAGCTATCGCAAGGACAACATCAGGATCAAGTTCGATTATGCGGCGATCTCGTCGGACGACCTGCGCAAGACGATCAATCCATCGGAGAGCGACCTGGAAAGCTTCTTCAAGAAGAATACCGCGCGCTACGCCACAGCCGTTCCGGAAGAGCGCAAGATTACCTACTTCGCCTTTACTCCGGAGCAACTTCCCGGCGGGGCGCCTCAGCCCAGCCAACAGGAGATCAAGCAATACTTCGACCAGCACGCCTCCGATTACACGGTTCCTGAGCAGGCCCGTTCGCGGCACATTCTCATCAAGGTGGCGAAGGGCGCCGACGCCAAAACCGACGCCGCCGCCAAGGCCAAGGCGGAGGGGATTCTCAAGCAGATTCTTGGCGGGGCCAACTTTGCCGAATTGGCCAAAAAGAACTCCGACGACCCCGGCAGCAAGGACGCAGGCGGCGAGTTGGGCTTTTCCCGGCGCGGCGCCATGGTGGCGGAGTTCGACAACGCGATCTTCACGCAGAAGATCGGCGACACCAAAATCGTGAAGAGCCAGTTTGGCTACCACATCGTGCAGGTGGAGGAGCGCCAGGTTGCGCACGCGCAGCCGCTGAACGAGGTGCTGCCCACGATCAAGACGACGCTGATCAACCAGAAGACGGCGCAGGCCGCGGACGCCTATGCGCGGACGCTGGCCGACGAGGCGATGAAGAACGGCCTGGAAAAGACCGCGGCGGCCCATCGCCTGGAATTGACGACCACGCCGCCGGTGGGCAGCCGGGGCGTAATCGCCGCGCTGCCCGACGCGACGCAGATTCTGGCCAAGGCCTTCGAGTCCAAGCAGGGCGATCCGCCGCAATTCGCCAAGACCGGCGAAGAGGGTTACGCGATCTTCCAGGTCACTGGCATTGCCCCGGCTCATGCGCCCAGCTTTGCCGAGTACAAGAGCAAGATTGCCGACGACTACCGCGACGAGCAACTCCCCGGCCTGCTCAGCCGGAAGACCGGCGAACTGGCGGAGAAAGCGCATGCGATGAACGATCTGGCCAAGGCCGCCAAGGCCGTGGGCGCAGCCGTGAAGACCAGCGATCTGGTCTCCCAGACCGGTCAGGTGCCCGACTTGGGCGCAGTGGGCCAGGTGGCGCCGCAGCTCTTCGACCTGAAGCCGGGCGACATCAGCGGGCCCATCAACGCGGGGCGGACGGGCGTAGTGGCCAAACTGGTGGACAAAGAGGAGCCTGCCGCGGACGAGATCGCCAGTCACTTCGATCAGACCCGCGACCAGATTCTGGAGCAGCGCCGATCGGAAACCTTCAGCGTCTTCATGAGCGGGGTGATGGACGACTACAAGAAGCACAACCGCATTCGCTACAACCCCAAGGCGCAGAGCCCGGAGCTTCCGGGCGAGTAAGCCGGCCGGCAGCCGACTCAAATCACAAAAGGCCCGCGACCTGACAGGAGCGGGCCTTTTGTGCATGTACCGGCAGTAGTCTCTCGCCAACTGCGGTAACGCCCGCCGGCTGCGGGCGATAATGAAGCCATGGAGTTTCAACGCTCGTCCGGAGTTCTGCTGCACGTAAGTTCGCTGCCCTCGTATGGGGGCATCGGCGACCTGGGCCCTGCCGCCCATGAGTTTGTTGCCTTTCTCGCCGAGGCCAAACAGCACGTCTGGCAGGTTCTGCCGCTCGGACCCACAGGCTACGGCAACTCGCCCTATGCGGGTTCATCGGCCTTTGCTGGAAATCCAACCCTCATCAGTCTGGAATACCTGTCTGACTGGGGCTGGATCGGCGGAGAGCGCATCGCGGACCTCGCCGGGCGGAGCGGCAAAGTGGACTTCGACGAGGTGGAAGGGCGCAAGCTGCCGCTGCTCTACGAGGCGGCGGGGAATTTTCTGGACCGCGGGCCGGGCGACCCACAACTTGCTGGACTGTGGGAGCAGTTCGAGGAGTTTTGCCGGGCCGAGGCTGGCTGGCTGGCTGATTACGCCCTCTATGCCGAATTGCGCCGCCAGTTCAAGACCGGCGCGTGGACGGAGTGGCCCGAGCCGCTACGTCGCCGCCGCCCGGAGGCTCTGGCAAAAGTAGCTGCAAAGTCCGGACGGGCGCTGGCCCAGGAGCAGGCGCTGCAGTTTGCTTTCTCCCTGCAATGGAAGAACCTCCGCGAGGCTGCCGCGCAAAACGGAATCAGGATTCTAGGCGATGTGGCCATCTTCGTCAACATGGATTCGGCGGACGTGTGGGTGCATCCGGAGCTATTCGAACTCGACGAGGAGTTGAAGCCGGTGCATGTCGCCGGAGTTCCGCCCGACTACTTTTCGCCCACCGGGCAGCGCTGGGGAAATCCGCTCTATCGCTGGGAGGTGCTGGAGGAGCGGGGCTTCGACTGGTGGATTGACCGGATTCGACGCGCCACGCGGCTCTACGACATCGTTCGCCTGGACCACTTCCGCGGCTTCGAGGCCTACTGGGCGATTCCGGCGGACGAGAAGACGGCGGTGAAGGGGGAATGGGTGAAGGCGCCGGGGCTGAAGCTGTTCCGCGCGCTGGAGGCGGCGCTGGGACCGCTTCCGCTGGTGGCCGAGGACCTGGGGCTGATTACCCCGCCGGTGGAGGCTCTGCGGCGGGAGTTGGGAATGCCGGGGATGAAGGTGCTGCACTTCGGCTTCAACAGCAAGGGCGCGCACATCCATCTGCCGCATCGCTTCACGCCGGAGACCGTGGCCTACACCGGTACGCACGACAACGACACAACGCAGGGCTGGTGGAATTCCGCGAGCAAGATGGAACGCAGCGCCGTCGAGGTTTATCTCGGACCGGTGGGCAAACGCCCGGTGTGGCCGCTGATCCGGGCAGTCGAGGCCAGCGTGGCGCAACTGGCGATGCTGCCGGCACAGGATCTCTTCGAACTCGGCTCGGAGGCGCGGATGAATACGCCGGCTGTTGGGGCCGGCAACTGGAGCTGGCGCGCGCCGGAGGGAAGCTGGAAGCCGGAGTTGGCGGCGCGTCTGGCCGCGCTGGTCGAAGGGACGGACCGCGACAACGATCCGCTGGGAAAGGCGAAGGTGCAAGCGTAGATGTAACGGCATGGGGCATAGTTTCACCCTCGCACATTGTGAGTTTTTTTGCTATGAAGTAGATGTATGGAAACTAATGATTCTGAATAAGTTAAATTGGCTTCGATAGTTTTACTGCCAAATACTCGAAATACGAGACAACGGTGGGTCGTGGTTCCTTGGTAGGCCCTGTGAAGGCTGTTCAGGTTGAATATCTACGGGGAAAACAGTAAAGCATCCGCCGGCGGAAGAAAGATAAATAATATTTTACGGGGAAGCGTTGACAAATTCAAATCTAATGTTATTCTGAATCCGCCGGCAAAGGTCGGCAAGATGAAAACAGGGGAGCCGGCGGCTCCCCTGTCAACCTCAGCCGGACGCCTTCTTTGAACGGGTGGCGTCGCAACTATAAGGAGCAGAGGACAATGTCCCCTACCATTCTTGACATTACCATTCCTGTGCCGTGCATTCAAGGTGCATTCGGCAAGCGGCTCACCACTTACACTACACAAATTCGGCCGAGCCACCTGAAGCAAATCCTCGGCCACGACCCAAGGTCAAAAAACTGGAAGTTTCTCGACGAGGAAACGCGCGAGATTTACCAGAAAATTCAGCGACCTACAAGCAAAGATCGCCGGGATGCTGTTGCGGAATATCTTTTGCAGCGTTTAGGTGGCCCTCGCAAAAACGTCGCGGCGTTTCCATCAATTTCGATCGGCATCTCCGAAGAGTGTGAATTCAAGCCCTATGAGCAAAATGAGTCTGTCGGAGTACTTCACATCAATGACCGTGGATATCGGATTGTCCTTGATGGTCTAGGTCGAATAAGTGGTTGCCTCGATCTTTTTGAGGATAAAGAAGTGGACGGTGGTACGATCATCGACCTAATTGCACTCCCTGTCACATTTTACGTTCCTGCGCATGGGACGGAGCCTCTTTCCATCAACGAGCTTGGGCAGCTATTCGCTGATTTCAATTTCCGTGTCCATCCTGTAAGGCCTCAAGTCAATATGTCACTAGATCAGAGCGATCTCTATATTTCCTTTGCCAGCGATTTGGCAAGACGCCCATTCATTGCAGAGCATGGTGGAATGGAAGCTAGGGCCGCTAGCCTCGGGAAGAAGTCTACCGCGCTGGTGGTTCAGACTGTTCTCGTGCGGACGGTGCGCGGTGCCTTAGAGGGTCGGGACTTCCAGGAAAGCAACTTAGCGCGTCCGAAGAATGCAAATCTCACAGAAGATACCTTCCTGACAGAGTTGAATTCCGTCTCTGAGTTCTTTTCGGCAATCAAGACAAGGATGGGACAACAATGGTCTGTCCGTGAGAGTCTTCACCTCTCTTCTCCTGGCTGGCAGGCGCTAGGCGTCATACACCACGACATGAATCATCGCGGCCTCACGCTCTCAACCTATGAAAAGAGTGCTATTTACGACACAATAGCGAAGATCAACTGGTCGCGCACGAATCGTGAATGGGTGGATAGCGCAAGGCTTGGCCGTTGGGAAAAGCCTAAGGGCGGGGATGTCGAGCAACTTGTAATCCTTGGCGCGGGCCGGAATAACACACAGGCCATTATCGACTTTGTAAGGCTGCGTACTGGACTCCAAGATAAGCTTGACACTATGAAGACCCAGGAATCACCTGATGTGTTAATGGTCTAGTTGGCTCGGGGAGGGGTTCCGTTGAGCGGCTCCTCCAAGAACAAATGATTCAGAACCCATACCGTTGAAAGGAATGCTAGGCCATGACTGATGAAAAAACTGCCGTTGACGGTGAGTGGGTATTTACCCCATATATCACCAAGAATGGGAAGCGTATCTACCCCAAGAGTGCCAGACTCTTTCGGTTTTTCGTTCCCCGCAACAAAGAGAAGAAGTTCAAATGATTTGTCCGGCTCCCAGGTCTCGATTTAGAGACCTGGGAGTTGTGAAATATCCGGAAACTGAGTATCGTCAGATAGGAGCGTGAAGTGGGTGACCTGACCCCCAGAATCCGTCCATTTTGGAATACGATTTGGACGAAGGAAAGGGGAAGGACGATGAGTAAGAGCCGGCACACGGAGGCGCAGATGATCGCTGCGCTGAAGCAGGTTGAGG
>Ga0182011_10003523_pt1 | contig 12828 bp, 7 predicted proteins | sample 711E1DmetaG_FD_120481 | JGI IMG/M metagenome (GOLD analysis project Ga0182011, IMG submission 120481) | Permafrost microbial communities from Stordalen Mire, Sweden - 711E1D metaG | ecosystem: Environmental > Terrestrial > Soil > Wetlands > Permafrost | place: Sweden: Stordalen | collected... | reverse complement strand
CCTCTTCCTTGAGCGCCGCCTGCTGCTTGGTCACGGCCTGCCGCTGCTGATCGAGCATCGTCCGCTCCATCTCCAGCTGCTCCGTCTGCTCGGAGGCCATCCGCGCGGCCTCGGCGGCCTGCGTCTTGGACTGCACTTCCAGCTCTGCCTGCAGTTCTTCGACGCTGACCCGGTCCGCCTTGAGCTTGGCTTCCGCTTCCGTGAACCGCTGTTGCTGCGCCTTTAGTTCCGCGGCCTCTCGGGTTCGCGCCACGTCCAGTTTGGCCCGGTCGGCGATGAGGTCGGCCTTGTCGCGTTCCAGCGCCTGCGAAGCCTCGCGCTGCGCCGAATCAATCTTGGCAACAGCCTGCTTGGCGATCGTCTGTTCGGCTTCGAGCTTCTGCCGGGCGGCAGCCAGCGCGGCCAGCTGCTCTTGATAAGCCTTTTCCTTGGCCAGAATCGCCTGCTCCCGCTGGGCACCTTCCTGGGTGGAGCTCTTCCGGGCCGCTTCCAGCCGTGCCGCCTCTTCCTTGAGCGCCGCCTGCTGCTTGGCCAGCGCCTGGCGCTGCTGGTCCAGCATCGTCCGTTCCATCTCCAGCTGCTCCGTCTGCTCGGCCGTGAGTTTCTCAAGTTCGGTTGTCCGGGTCCCGGCCTGCCGGTCCAGTTCAGCCTGGAGTTTCTCCACGCTCCCTTTTTCGGCCTGGATGGCAGCCTCGGCTTCCGCCAGCCGCTGTTGCTGCAATTTCAGTTCTGCCGTCTGCCGGGTCCGCTCCGTCTGAACCTTCGCCCGTTCTGCAATCAGTCCTGCCTTGTCGCGCTCCAACGCCTGCTGGGCTTCCCGGTGCGCGGCTTCCGCCTTGGTGACCGCCTGCTTCGCGGCCGCTTGTTCGGCCTCCAGCTTCTGCCGGGCCGCGGCCAGCGCGGCCAGCTGCTCCTGATGGGACTTCTCCCTACCCAAGATCGCCTGCTCGCGCTTGGCACTCTCCTCGGCCGAGCTCCTGCGGGCTGCCTCCAGCCGCAGCGCCTCCTGCTGGAGGGTCGCCTGTTGCTTGGCCAGCGCCTGGCGCTGCTGCTCCAGCATCGCCCGCTCCATTTCCAGCTGGGCCGTCTGTTCTGCCGCGAGACCCTCCGCCTCGGCCGCCCGGGCGCTACCTAGTTGTTCCAACTGAGCCTGCAACTCCTCCACGCACACCTTTTCTGCCTGCAATTTGGTCTCTGCTTCCGCGAGCCGCTGTTGCTGCACCTTGAGCTCTGCGGTCAGCCGGGTTCGGTCCGTTTGCAGCTTGGCCCGTTCCGCCACCAGGCCGGCCTTTTCGCGCTCCAACGCCTGCAAGGTCTCGCGCTGGGTGGAGTCCACTTTGGCCACCGCTTGCTGGGCGAGCGCTTGCTCGGCCTCCAGCTTTTGGCGGGCGGCGGCCAGCGCTGCGGATCGTTCCTGGACGGCCTTCTCCCTGGCCACCATGGCCTGTTCCCGCTGCGATAATTCCTGGGCCGAAGTCTTGCGTTCCGCTTCCGATCGGGCGGTCTCCTCCTTTAGCGCCGCCTGCTGCTTGGCCAGCCCCTGGCGCTGCTGCTCCAGCATCGCCCGCTCCATTTCCAACTGGGCCGTCTGTTCAGCCGCCTGACCCTCCGCCTCAGCCGTCCGGCTCCCGGCCTGCCGCTCGAGCTCGGCCTGAACTCTTTCCACGCGCGCTTTCTCGGCCTGAAGTTTGGCGTCGGCTTCCGCCAGCCGCTGTTGCTGCAGTTTGAGCGCCGCCTCCGCCTGGTTCCGCGTCTTCAGTCCCGCCCGGAGTATTTCCTGCTCCTGACGGAGCAGCCGCAATTCCTCATCCTTCTTCGTCGTGTCCTTCAGTGCGGTCAGGCGGGCGACTTCTCCCTGCAGCTGCTGCTGCGCATCCTCGGCCGCCGTGAACTTCTTCTTCAGCGCTTCAATCTCGCCCGCCAGCCGGTCCCGCTCGTGCACCACGGCATCCAGGCGCGCATCGGAGACTTTCACGGCGTGTCCTTTGCGCTCGGCGACTTTGGCCGCCGCGGCCGGCGCGACCTCCGCCGCGGGTGCTTCCGACAGGTATTGCGCCAGCTCGCTCCACCGCCCGAGCGCGGTTTCTTCCGAAGCTCCCGGGAACTTGTCGCCGTTCCGCACCAGGGATTCGATTCGTCCCGCCAGCGACTTGAAATCCAGCGGCACCTGGAAAACATCCCGCACTCCGAGTCGGATCGCGCGGATGACCTCCTCCAGTTCGAGTTGTTTGCAGATCAGAAAGATCTGCGCCTCCGGTTGAAGCTTGCGCAACGACTCGACTCCGCTGAGCACATCGGTTCTGGCCTCACGGTAATCGGCAATGATCAGATTGAACCGCTCATTACCCACGGAAGCCTCCAATTCCTTGTGGGATTCTGAGGACCGCCAGTAGAGCGCCGACTCATCAGCGACCAGCGAGCGCACCTGGTTTCCCTGAAGGTGGTTTCTAATCAGGAGAATCTTCAAAGATGACCTAGTGCTTTGGGCAGCTGGGGACATAGGGTAAAATCAGACCGGCAATAATGGATGCGAATTGTTTATCAAAACAGGGGCCGGTGGAAAGAGCGCATGCATAAATCTTTCGTGAATGATGCACGGACTTCGCTCACTCCACCAGATCGGAATAGGCCCGTCGACGGAAGCGGTCTCCGATCCCGGCATGCGTCAAGAACCGCCCCGGCCTGCCGTCCGTCTGCAATTGGACCGGACGGAGGCGGGGAAGGTAGTCCATCACCGTGCTTGCATGGCCGCGCAAAAATCACGCCTATTCGTGTAAATAATTGATCTAGTTGTCGTCCGCAAGCCATCAAAATCCCGATTTTGCTTGTCGACAAGATGACTTTGGCGACGACATTAGAGCCGAGCAGTCAAGCTTTTCCCCGCCATGTCCGCGTCCCAAAACAAAGGCTATTACCTCGAGCTCAACGAATCCGTCCTGCTTGCCGCCAGGACCGCCTCGCTAGGTCATCCCCCGGTGATCGAAGATTTCCGCGAAATCACCCTCGACAACAAGGCGACCATCGCACAGGCGCTCGCCAGCCTCTTTCCCGAGGCTGGCAATGGGACGGCGCGCGTGATCTGCGCGCTGCGCCCCCGGCAGCGATTCTCCCATCTCGCTGGAGACGATGAGTCCAGACAGTTCTTCACGCCGGCTGCTTTGCAGACCTTTGCGGGAGGTCTTCCTCATGCCGGCACCGACCCCAGCGGGATCATCGGTCTCCAGGCCGGCAATGGCCTGCCGCTTGATGGCAAGCCGGGCTCCCGCTGGTTCCTCACCGGCGCGCCCCAGGCGAGTCTCGCGGCGATGCAGTCCACCCTCCGGGAGTGGAAACTTGCTCCGTCCCGAGTTGAAGCGGCCGGCGTCGCCATGCTGGGCGCGGTGCTGGCCGAGTTGCGACGCACCAGTGCAGCGCCGGTGTTGATCTGGGATATTGGCGAAACCGCCTCTGAACTCTTTCTGGTCGGCAGCCAGGAGCTGCAAGCCGTCAGCCGGCTGGCGTTTGGCTTCGATAAGGTCGCTGAGAGCGTGCAAACGGAACTGAATCTGAAATTCAAGGGGGCCGCGGCCAAATTGTTCTTCAACGAATTCTATGATTTCTCAGAAATCGGCCCCAAGATTGCCGAACGGGTCGCCGATTCCCTCCGGTCGGCCGTGACGGAAATCTCCGCAACGTCCGGCGCGCCAGCCGCCCTGTTGTGCACCGGCCTGACGTCCAAACAGTCCTGGTTCACCGAACAGGTGGCCAAATCGGTCGCACTGGTGCCGTGGCAGCCGGACATGGTCGCCTGGTGCGATCAGGCCGGGCTGACCTTCGTCGGCAATACCCTGCAGGCCAAGCTTTCGCCCGGCTGGCTCGGATTGCTCAGCATCGTCGTTGCTTCCCAGGTTGGCGAATCCACGACCGACAGCGCCTGGCATCCTGCCTGGGGTCGTGATGCGTCGGCGGCAGAGGACAAACCTTCAGCCGTCGCAGCGGTTCCTTCGGCCCCAAAGCCAACCCCGCCCCCTGCAGCGGTCCGCCCGGCGGCAGTGCCGCCGACTCCCAGGACGATACCGCCTGCGGCCGCCGCTATTCCCGCCGCGCCGAGGCCGACTCCCCCCGCCCCGCCCGCCAAGGCATCGGTGCCGCCGGCCGCGGCCGCACCCGCGATCGCGAGGACCATTTCGCCCGCCCCTCCTGTAAAGGCGCCAGCCGCTCCGGTTCCAGTCGTGAAGACCATTCCGCCAACGGCACCTGCGATTACGGCCACCGTCCGCGTCCAGCCGCCTGCGGCCGTCGCGTCAAAGACCATTCCGCCCACCCCGCCCGCCAAAGCGCCGGCGGCGCCGGTTCCGACCGTGAAGATCATTCCCCCGGCCGCCGCCAGCGCGACGTCTCCGGTGGCCGCGGTGAAGCCGGTTGCGGTCACTCCGGCCAAGGCAGCGGCCGCGTCCCCGGCCAAACCCCCGGAGAAGGCAGCCGTGCTTCCAACCGTGACGCCTGCCGCCAAGCCGGCCCCGGCCAAGCCCGCGCCAGCGGCTCCCGCGGCGCCGTCCGGCTCCCCCAAGCCGTACCTGGCCGCCAAGCCGGCGACGAGCGGCGAGCCGCCCGCCGGACCACGGCCGTTTCTCAAGACCCCGGCCGGCCTGGCCGTCATCGGTGCTCTTGTGCTCGTCCTGGCGGCGAGCTTCTTCTTCTACCAGCAGTTCTCCGAGCAGAAGGCTGAGGCGCTGCGCAAGCAAGCCCAGGCCGAGCAGCATGCCGCCGCCGAGGCGGAGGCCGCCCGCAAGGCCGAGCAACAGGCCAAGACCGAGAAGGAAGCGCGCCGGCAGGCCGAAGAGGACTCCGCCCGGAAGACCGCCGCCGCCGAGGCGGCTCGCCAGCAGGCTGCTGAGGAGACCCGCCGGCACGAAGTCGAGACCAACCGCCTGCTCAATGGCCGCGGATTACTGGCGATCGTGACCGAGCCCGCTGGCGCGACCATTGCAATCAGCAATTTCGCCCCGCGGGTTTCGCCCGCCACTATCAGTGACCTCCGGCTGGGGCATTACGCTGTCAGCGTCACGCTCGCCGGGTACGATCCGGTGACCATGGATGTGGAGGTCAAGGAGAACGAGACGACCGATCCCGGCCCGATTCACCTTGTCCGCCAGACCGGCTCCCTCGAACTCGCGACCGATCCCCCCGGCGTCAGTTTTGAGGTGCGGCCGGCGGCCGCCCGCTTCTTTGCCGCCGGCGCCGACGTGAAGCAGGGCAAGACACCCGCCACGCTGGCGGATCTGCCGACCGGCGAATACGCGGTGATTTTCTCGCGCGAAGGCTGGCCAAATCATGCCGAGAATGCCGTGATTGAGTCCAAAGGCACTGCCCACGTTACGTCGAAGTTTGTCGGAGGCTCCATTGAAATCACCACCACCCCCCCCGGAGCCCGCGTGACGCGGAACGGCGCGACCGTCGGCACCACTCCGCTGACTCTCCAAGACCAGCAGCCCGGAGACGTCGAGTTCACCCTCGAACTCCAGGGCTTTACGACCACCTTTGTAAGCGGACGAACTGAGCCTGAGAAATCGCTGCAGCTCAACGCGACGTTCAACTCCCAGGATCGCATCGCGCACCTGAACGAACTTGACGCGCCTCCCTCAGCGACGAAGTCGGTCGAGCCCGCTGTCAGCTACCAGCAGCAAAAGTCGGGCGGCACCGCGGTGATCTCACTCACGATCGATCGGGACGGCACGCCCAAGGACCTGAAGGTCGACTCGGCCTCCGACCCGGAATTCGGTCGGCGTTGCCTCGCCGCAGCCGCGCAATGGCGGTTCAAGCCGGCTACGATCAAGGGCATACCCGTCAAGACGCGCGTCGCCCTGCCGTTCAAGCTCTAGCCCGCAGATTCCATCCTCCGGTTTGAACGCGGCCCAGGAGGCAGGGCGCAGTGTTTTCTTGTGGTGATTGCGAGGAGCGAAGCGACGACCAATCCTCCGCAGGCTTGGCGAAGGAGGAAGCAGTTCATTCGACCCGTTCGACATGCTCGCAGGGCCCCTAAGCGGAGTCGAGGGGCTGGATCGCGCTGAGTGCGCCCTGCCTCGGCGGCCAGGCCCTCGTTCCTCGGGCTCGCAATAACGGTCGAGAGTGTGAAATATCCGGGCTGTCGCCGCCGTCCCGGCCGCTGATTCTTTTCCGCCTGCATGCTTGTCCGCCACTCGGCCAGCTCTCAGCGCGGTTCTTCTCCTCCTGAGCCATCCGTCACGCCCGGCGCCTCGATGCCTCCCACCTCCCTGCCCCCCGAACCCACCGCCGGCCGCGGCACGATGCTCATGCTTGCTTCGGCTGGCTGCTTCATCGCGAACGCGCTCGTCATCCGGATGCTCGGCGCGCGTTTCGCCGTGGATTCCTGGCTGCTGTCTTCCGTGCGGTTTGTGGTCGGCCTTGCGCTTATTGTGATGCTGTTCCCGCCCGGCCGGGTGTTTCAGTTCAACAACCTGTATCGGAATCCCCAGCTCATCATCCGCGGCGTCCTCGGCGGCATCGGGGTTTACCTTTATTATGTGACCATCGTCCATCTCGGCGCCGGCCGCGCGACCTTCATCAGCAACACCTATGTGGTCATGGGCGCGCTGCTGGCTGTTGTGGTTCTCAAGGAGCCGCTCACCCCAGCATTGGTCGCCGGTGCGATCATCAGTCTTGGTGGAGTCGCGCTGCTCACTAGCGGCGACCTGGTCCTATCGGCCACAAGTTTCTACGATTTTCTGGCCCTGCTCGGCGCGCTCGCGTCGGCGATCGTGATCGTGACCATCCGCCAGCTCCACCGCACCGAGCACACGGCCACCATTTTTGGCGCCCAGTGCTTCTATGGACTGCTCTTCTGCCTCGTGCCCGCCGCGGTGCGGTTCGATCTGCCCGCCCTTCCCGCCTGGGCGCTGCTGGTGGCGAGCGCGTTGTGCGCAGGCGCCGGCCAGCTCATGATGACGCGGGCCTATCGCGACCTGACGGTGGCTCGGGGCTCGTTGCTCCAGATGTTCGTGCCGCTCGGCATCGCCGGCGGCGGAGCGCTGTTTTTCGGCGAGCGCTTCCAGCCGCACGAACTCGCCGGCGCCGCGCTCATCCTCGGCGGCACACTCCTCACCATGATCCGGCGCTGACGGGGACGCGCCCGACCGGGCGGCGGCCCCGCCCCGGTTAATGGGTCTCCTGCTCGATGGAGACAACCTTGCCGTCCTTGAACGTCACCCGGAAGTGCTCATGTTCACGCCGGGCCGGATAGCTGAGGTAATAAGGGTAGAACGGGTCGCCCATGTAATAATAGCGATGATACCAGCCGCGGTAGAGCAGTACGCCGTCCGTTCCTTCGTAGGTGGTGTAGCTCCATATCTCGCTCGCCCCGCCGGCGTCGGTCCGGGTCCGAACATGGTCAGGTTCGCCGAGTGCGAGCTGCACCATTTCCTGATCGAAGCCGATGGCGATCTGCCCCTTCTTGATGAAATCCTGCTGCTCGGGCGTCAGGCGGGAAAAGGCCGCAGGGTTCTGTCTGATGCGGGACTCGGGTGTTGCGCACCCGGCGATGATGACCGCCGCCAGAGCGGCGAAGGCCGTCAGGAGAAATTTGGACGTTTTCATGGGAAACAGGTTAGTCAGAATTGTTTTGCTCGCAAATGTGTGACGCCTGCCGGACTTTTTGGTTTCATGCGTATTACCACCCTCTTGCTGTGGGACATTGATGGCACCCTCCTGACCGCGGGAGGCGCGGGCATGCGCGCACTGCAGACGGCCCTGCAACGGGTGTTCTCCATCGACGGATCGATCAACGATATAGACTTTGCCGGCCGCACTGATCGGTGGATCATGCGGCAGATCTTCGCCAAGTTCGGCCTGCCTGCCAGCGAGGAAAACTTCACGCGCCTGGCCGACGGTTACGTGACCGCTCTGCCGGAGCATCTGGCGGATCGCGGCGTGCACCTTTTGCCGGGAATCCCGGCCTTGCTCGCGACCGCCGAGGCCCGCGGCGACATGGCCTTGGGGCTGCTCACGGGCAACCTCCGCCGGGGCGCCGAGGCCAAGCTGAACAGCCGGGACCTCTGGCGTTTCTTTCCCTTCGGGGCTTTTGCCGACGATTCCGAGGATCGCGACCGGCTTGGCCCTCATGCCCTGCGCCGGGCCCGGGCCCATCACGGCGTGGAATTTGCCCCCGCCAATACCTGGGTCATTGGTGACACGCCACATGACGTGGTCTGCGCCCGCGCTTTTGGTGCCCGGGCTTTGGCGGTGGCCACCGGGCGGCACGCGGTCGTCCAGTTGCAGTCCCTGCAGCCGGACGCCGTGTTCGAGAATCTTGCCGACACGGCCTCGTTCTGGCGCGCGATCGGCGCGGCCTAGCCCGCCCTGACCCCGGCCTGAACGCCGCTCGGCCAGGTGCAAAGGGTACGGTATTCTTCAATACGCTCCGCCGGAGTGGTGCCCCAGCCCGCCACGGCGAGGAACAGGCATGCAAACGGAATCCGGAGGATTATGGCGGTAAAAAGGGTTGCCGACCAGAAGCAGGACTGAACTATCGACATCCGCAACCCGCCACAATCTCCCGCTCCGTTCGCGCCCCGCCAGCTCCCTCCCACCCAGTGCATGAACACCTTCACCATCGCCATCGGCTCCGATCACGCCGGCTATCAATACAAGGAAGCGATCAAGGCGATGCTGGTTGCCGCCGGCCACACGGTGCGCGATCTCGGCACCGACTCTGAGGCTCCCTGCGATTACCCCGACCTCATCCGGCCGGTGGCCGAGGCCGTGGCCCGCGGCGAATGCCAGCGGGGCATCGTGCTCGGCGGATCGGGCAACGGCGAGGCCATCGTGGCCAATCGCGTGCGGGGTGTCCGTTGCGGCCTGTGCTGGAATGAACAGACCGCGGTGTGGAGCCGCCTGCATAACGACGCCAACGTGCTCGCAATCGGCCAGCGCACCATTTCGCAAGATCTGGCGCTCACCATTGTGAAGGTCTGGCTGGAAACGCCCTTCGAGGGCGGCCGCCATCTTCAGCGCGTTCGCAAGATCGACGGGGAATAGCCGCAGTCCGGGCTTTCGGACCCGGCCGGGCTACTCGTCGTTCGACAATCCGCGGCCTCCACTTATACTGCGGTCTGTCATGATCATGACCTACCGCCAGCTTGGAGGATCCGGCCTGAAAGTGAGCGCGCTGTCCCTCGGCGCATGGGTGACTTTTGGGAAGCAGATCGGCAATCCCACCGCCCGAAGACTCATGCACACAGCCTACGACGCCGGAGTGAACTTCTTCGACAACGCCGAGGCCTATGCCGACGGACAGGCGGAAATTGTGATGGGCCAGATCCTTAGGAAGGCGGGCTGGCGGCGCAGCAGTTATCTGGTCTCAAGCAAGGTCTTCTTCGGCGCCGAAGGCGACCGCCCCAACGAAGACGGTCTGTCCCGCAAACACGTGGTCGAGGCCTGCCATGCGGCCCTGCGCCGCTTGCAGGTTGACTATCTCGATCTCTATTTCTGCCACCGTCCCGACCCCGTCGTGCCGATCGCGGAGACCGCCCGCGCCATGCACGACCTCATCGTCCAAGGAAAGGTGCTATACTGGGGCACCAGTGAATGGAGCGCCGCCCAGATCGCCGAGGCTCAGGCAGTTTGCGTCCGACTCGGCCTGCACCCACCGGTGATGGAGCAACCCCAGTACAACCTTTTCCACCGCGCCCGCGTCGAAAAGGAGTACGCCCCGCTCTATCGCGAATTCGGCCTCGGTACCACCATCTGGTCGCCCCTGGCCTCCGGCCTCCTCACTGGCAAATACAGTCGGGGTATTCCCAAGGGGTCGCGTCTCGCCACCCCGGGTCTGGAATGGCTGCGCGACATCGCGGCCGGTCCCGAAGCCGCGCAGCGCCTTGCCGCCGTGGCGAAACTGGCGGAAATCGCCGCGGAGCTGAACACGACCCTGCCGCGCCTCGGCGTCGCTTGGTGCCTGAAGAACCCTCACGTCAGCACCGTGATTCTCGGCGCCTCGAAGGTCACGCAACTTCAGGAGAATCTTGGCGCCCTCGAGGTGGTCGACCGGCTTACGCCTGCGATGATGTCCCGGCTGGACCGGATTTCGCAGCCGGTGGCGGACTAACCCGCGCCCGCGCCTCGCTCGGCTCTTTTCTTAGTTCCGCCCATGAAAATCACCTATCTCGCCCATTCCTGCTTCCTCATCGAGACGTCCAGGGCCCGCCTAATCATCGATCCGTTTCTTACCGGGAACCCGCTCGCACCGGTCAAGGCCGCCGACCTCAATGTCGACTACATCCTCTGCTCGCACGGTCACGAGGACCACACGGGCGATGCATTGGGCCTGTCGAAACGCTGCGGCGCCCCCATCATCGCCAATTACGAAATCGCGGAGTACTTCGCCGCCCAGGGGGCCCAGACCCACGGCATGAACCCCGGCGGAGCGTTCAGCTTCCCCTTTGGACGGGTCAAGCTCACGCTCGCTTTTCACTCCTCGAGCGTGAACGCCGGCCTCAATCCGGTTTATCTCGGCAATCCCTGCGGCCTCATCATCCAGGCCGACGGCAAGACGATCTATCACGCCGGCGACACCGCGCTTTTTCTCGACATGCAGCTCATCGCGAAATTCGGCCTCGACGTCGCTTTGGTGCCGATCGGCGACAACTTCACCATGGGCATCGAGGATGCCGCCGCCGCGCTCGACCTGCTGAAGCCGAAAGTGGCGGTGCCCATGCACTACAACACCTGGCCGCTGATTGCCATCGATCCACAGCGATTTGTCGAAGCCGCCGCGCGGACCGATCATACCGTCGAGGTTCTCAAACCCGGCGAATCGCTCTCCGTCTGACGACTCCAGCCGGCTGCAACCATTCCTGCAGCGCGGGCTTGCACGCGGCGCGACCCGTTGCCACCGTCGGGCCCCAGCATGGTCTATCCAAAACCTCCCGCCATTCTGACGGAGCGCGACCTGCGGCCTGCGGATCTCGACACCGACCTTACCAGCGCCTTGCTCCGCACCTACGCTTGGATGCAGGTCGCCCGCACCGCGGACAACCGCATTCTTGACCTCTTCCGGCAGGGATTGATTCGTGGCACGGTCACCGGCGGCCAGGGCAACGAGGGATTGATCGTTCCGCTTACGTTGCTGGCTGACAAGAACATCGACGTCATTTCCATCACCCATCGCGGCTTTGGCGGCCATCTCATCTGGAGCGGCCATCTCGTCGATCACCTGAACCAGTACTTTGCCAACGCGGCCAGCCCCACCCAGGCGCGCGAAGGCAACGTCCACCACGGCGACCCCAAGCATCGTTCGTTCCCGATGATCAGCCACCTCGGCGCCATGGTGTCGAACGTCGTCGGCGCCACCGACTCGCAACGCCGTTTCGGCCGGCCCGCCATGGGTTTCGCCTTCATGGGCGACGGTTCCAGCAGCACCGGTGACATCCATGAGTCACTCAATCTGGCCTCGCTGCTGAACCTGCCGGTCCTGTTCGTCGTCGAGAACAACCGTTATGCCTACTCCACGCCGGTCAGCGAGCAATACGCCGCCGGCACCGAACTCTGGCACCGCGCCGCCGGTTACGGCATTGAAGGTTCGGCCCTCGATTGCACGGCCGACGTGGCCGCCACGCTCAAGACTTTCGCCGCGGCCATCGAGCAGGTCCGCCGGACGGGCCGGCCGCGGCTGATCGAGGCCCACACGCTGCGCCTGCGCGGCCATGCCGCCTACGACACCTGCGAATACCTGAAGCCAGGCGAGGCCGACGCCATGTTTGCAGCCGATCCGTTGCCCAAATTTCGGGCCCGCCTCGCCGCCGGGGGCAGCGGCGCCAGACTCGACGCCATCGACACCGAAATCGCTGCATTCGTCGAGGACTGTCTCAAGGTGGCCCTGGCCGTGCCGCGCCCCGGTCCCGCCGGGATGGAAGCCGATCTGTATGCGCCGCCCGCACCACCGGTTCCGTGGGTGCCCTCGATCGATTCCGTGGCTCCGCAGGCTGCGCCGAAAACTGAGATTCTCACCATGGCGCAGGCGCTCAATCGCGCGCTGCACAAGATCCTCGCCGAGCGCCCCGAGTCCCTCGTCCTCGGCCAGGATATCGCCACCTACGGGGGCGCGTTCAAGGTCACCGAGGACCTGCTCAGAGAGTTCGGCCGGCCGCGCGTGATGAACCTGCCCCTCGCGGAGAGCGGCTGCACCGGCTACGCCATCGGTCTCGCCGTCAACGGCCACCGGCCCATCGAGGAATTCCAGTTCGCCGACTTCTCCACCGAGGCCACGACGCAGATCGCGCTCAATGCCGCCACCTTCCATTTCCGCTCGGGTGCAAAGGTGCCCCTCGTGCTGCGCCTGCCCTGCGGCGGCGGACTGACGTTCGGCTCGTTCCATTCGGAGGAGCTCGAGTCGCTGTACCTCTCGATGCCCGGTCTGAAGGCGCTTTATCCCAGCAATCCGCAGGACGCCTTCAACGCGCTGCTCGCCGCCTTCGAGGATGACAATCCGGTGCTCCTGTTTGAGCACAAGGGCCTCTACCGCCGCGGCAAGCAACCAGTCACGTGGGATCCAAATTACCGCGACATGTGGCAGCCGAAATGCCTGCGATCCGGGGATTTTGCGACTTTCGTCACCTACGGCGAGATGGTGCACCTCGCCGGCGAGGTCTGCGACTTTTTCGCCGCGGAATACGAGCGCAGTTTCGCCCTCTGGGACTTGCGCGCCCTCTCCCCCCTCCGGCTCGACGCGATTGAGGAGTCGCTGGCCCGCACCCACCGGCTCATTGTGCTCCACGAGGGCCGCCGCACCCACGGCTTCGGGGCTGAGCTGGTCGCTCGTCTCACCGAGAGGCATTT
>Ga0182011_10003518_pt1 | contig 12839 bp, 12 predicted proteins | sample 711E1DmetaG_FD_120481 | JGI IMG/M metagenome (GOLD analysis project Ga0182011, IMG submission 120481) | Permafrost microbial communities from Stordalen Mire, Sweden - 711E1D metaG | ecosystem: Environmental > Terrestrial > Soil > Wetlands > Permafrost | place: Sweden: Stordalen | collected... | reverse complement strand
CTGCTACTGACAATTAGCCGTTTATTCCTGGTAATCAATAAATTAGGTTAAGAAGCCTGCTCTGCCGTCCCAGGTAGCAGGTACCTTCAATAGCTATCTCATAGAAAAAGATTGACCTGGTGGGATGCTGCTCAATTTGTGAATGGGATGAGCCCGGTAACCTGGCCGGGGAAAATACCGGGACAACCTGTGGAGAAATCTTGAACTGATGCGCGAGATTAAGGATTGAAAATAAGTATATGACAAGCGATCAGGCCTTATAACCGATCTCGCGCAGGAAGGCCTTGCGCCAGGCTATGTCTTCTTCCGCTTCAATGCCCTTAGGTGATACGCCGTCCACCACGCCCAGGATGCCGCGCCCCATTTCTGTCTCGGCAACCACCACCTCGGCCGGATTGGCCGTGGCGCAGAAGATGCGGCAGACTTCTGCAACCTGCTTGATCGAATTAAGCACGTTGACGGGATAATATCCATCTGCCAGAAAGATAATGAAAGAATGGCCGGCGCCGATGGCAAGTGCGTTCTGCCTGGCCAGGTCGATCATTCCATCATCCGTACCTGACCAGCGGATGAGACATTTTCCGGAGGCTTCGCAGAACGCCACGCCGAACTTGATACCCGGAACGGTACTGACCAATGCTTCGTGAATATCCTCCACCGTCTTAATAAAATGCGATTGTCCAAGAATGAAATTCACCGTTTCAGGCTTTTCGATTTTTACCGTCATTAGATTCATAGACACCTCCAGGAAAATATACTTTCCGTTCCATGGTACAAACGCGACGACCAGGCTGCAACTCCCATTTGATTATTTAATTTCGTAAAAAACCAGCAGGGTGCTGCCGTACTTGCGCTGTTCGAACTCCTCCAGCGCCTGTAATTCCAGCTTGCGGTACTCACGCGGGTGGATTTGGACAATCACCCAGGCGCCTTCGTTGTTTAACCAGCCGGGGTTGGCATCCAGGATCAAGAGAGCTTTAAAAGCCATTTCCTTGTATTGCGGCGGTGCAATATAAACATAATCGAATGGGCGGGTAGGGGCAGCCTCGAGCATATTAAAGGCATCCCCCCGGCGGATTTCCGCCTGGGAAGTGAAGCCGGTGTTCTGCAGGTTGGCCTGGATGGTATCAATGGGGAGGCGGTTCAGGTCGGAGAAACGCACGAAGGAGGCTCCCCGGCTGAGCGCCTCGATCCCGATCGCGCCCGTGCCGGCGAACAGGTCCCACCAGACCGAATCCAGCACATCTCCAGCCAGGATGTTGAACAGGGCTTCCTTGACCATGTCAGTCACCGGGCGGGTCGTATCGCCAGGGACATCCTTCAGCTTCCGGCCTTTGGCCGTGCCGGAAATGACGCGCAGACTCATTGGGTTGCCTCCACACTCCTGCGGGCTGCCAGGATGTTCCCATGCGGTGCGATGACCGGTACCACGCAGCCGGTGCCGAGCAGCAGCCGGTGCCCGCCGGTCTGACGGATGGCATCTGCGGCTTCCTCCCGGGCTGCTGAAGCATTCGCATAGACAATGGTGTGCTGGCTCACACCTCCACAGAAAACCGCAGGAAACTCCGAAGTCTTTAAGACTTCGGAAGTCCGGGCTTCAGCCAAAGATGGATATGTCTCCCGATCGTGCCAGTTAACAATCGGAAACCGAGGCGAGAATGCTGGAACCAGGTCGAAGTAAATATTCAGGCCATGGAGATGAAGCAGGTTGCACCACAGGCCATTGGCAGGTTCCGTGGTCGTCATGTCAAAAGGCAGGCCAAAGGTCTTGTATTCATCCAGAGTCATCAATCCAGCCTGAGCATGCTGGACGGCATAGAAGATTCCGTCAATACCTGTTTCCATGGCGGCTTCCACGAAGCGACGGGTGGACTCAGCGATCACTCGCAGGCCATTCAAGACGGCTTCAGGATACTGGCGCAAATGGACGATCAGCGCCTCACCACCAGCCAGATTCTTGGCCTGGGCCAAAGGACTGAAAACCGTTTGCAGCAAGGGTGTCTCCGGTCCCAGGCCTGCACGGATTTGACGAAGACAGGTTATCTGCCTGGAAAGATGCGGAGCTTTGCGCGGATCGAGCTTCGGCAGGCGTTCCCAATCTCCCGGAGTTTGGATGGGATGGTGGGTGTAGCGGCGGGTGCCTTCGGTGGACCCTTCCCATGCATCTTGAGCACCCCAATCCCGGATGGCAAACGAGGAAGCCGGGGTCACTTTTACCAGGTCGAAATCGTAATGATGTTGGAAGTCCAGTGTGGCGGCTGCCAGTGATTCGGGACTCTGGTCATCCACTGGGAAGTGCCGCCATAGCGCCACGGGTGGGCGATCCAGGGCAGGATCATCCTTAATACAGGCTTGCAATCGTTCTCGTGCTATCAAAGACATATTGGCAACCTACCTTTTTATGGATTTAAAAACTTGCAGCCAGCCCTCGGCAATGATTTCTGCGCCATATTGACCTGGGTGGACGATATCCATGTACATATTATCAGAATTCGGATGATCTTTATAGATCTGCCAGGCGTCCACCAGAAAAACTGGTTCTTGCGCGGCTGCATAATCGGCCACCATCTGGCGCTGCGCATCCACCAGTTGTTCCAGCCCCAGATTGAAATCGCAGCGATAGTCATTTTCCCAGACCAGTTGGTTATTCTTATCAAAGTGACTCCAGGGAAGCGTCCCCAGAACCGGCATGGGTGTTATGACGATCACCGGAATGTTTGCCTTCAGGAAAGTGTCGATTTGCAGTTTCATGTAATGAATATGATCGTCGATCATTGCGGTCAGTTCATAAAGCAGCAGTTTATTGGTGGCCCGATCGAATATCCCCGGGCAACCGTTCAAGTCATTCAACCCCCACCAGAGCGTGACCAAGTCGGGTTTATTAACCAGGACATTTGCTTGCAGGTTTTCGTATCCCCATTTGGCCTTACGTCCGCCATGGTTGGAGGTTATGATTTGATCCCCCGGCGGGAGATCGGCACGCAAGACATCCACTATCGAGAACCCGACGCTGCCTTCCTTGCTGACATCGCCTACTTTCAGTACACTATCCCCGTAAAATACGAGCTTGACCGGTCTTTCCGTGGGAGTTGGGGAGGGCGGGGATGGAAGAGTAGGGGTCGGAGTGGGAGAGTGGGCGGGAGTTGGTGAGAAAGTTCTGGATGGAGAGGGAGAAGCAGTCATGATAAGGGTGGCAATTGGCACCATGCTTGGGGAAACCGCACAACTTGCCAACAATATAATGAAAATCGCTGCGTATAATGATTGATAAATCTTCATAATCGATCTTGCGCGTAGCCATTTCGATAGCATACTTCAGGATGCTGATGCCTGGCTTTCCTGTTGCCGCAAGGTCTCGCGCAAAGTCTCCTGCAGATCCAGGCTTAAACCAGGCAGGATGCGCCTGAATATCCGCAGCATCCCGGCTCCAGGATTGCTCCTCAGTACCTCCCGCAAAAAGGCAGTAGTTTCGGTCGGGGAGCATCGTTCCAAGGCAACCAGGCAGGCCTGGAGGTCCAATTGGGAGGCCGGACTGGCTGCCAGGATGGCCGGATGCAGGATTCGGAATATGGCAGGCAGATTTTCGAATTGCGGGTCCACCAGTAATGGAATAAGTGCCTGCATTCCCCAGATTTGCATGGTAGATTGCGGAGATGCCAGCCAACCCTCCAGAATGGAAAAGAACGCCTCCGGATATTCCCGGCGTAACCGGGAGAAAGCATCGGATAACAGGGCAGTGCGGATTTCCTTGTCTTTCGATTGCTTAAGCCATTCGGGCAGGCGTGTCAGGGCCGAGATGGCCCGGTCGGGTGGGAGGTTGCCCAGCAGATAGGCTGCTAGAAGACGGGATTCAAGCGACCCGGCCTTCCAAAGTGCATCGGAAAGCTTGATGGCTTCGTCTGGTTGATTTTCAACCAGCAGAACTAATTCGCCTTCGATCTGACGCAGCACCGGACGCGGTGTTTGGTATGTGGGCACGGACAGCCGCTGTGCAATTTGTGCGGCACGGATGGTCCGGTTGGTATAGAAACCCAGCAGCTCATTCAATGAAAGCAGAAAAGCCTGCGGTTCACCAAATTTCTCGGCGAGCCGGGCGGCTTGAATTTTCAGACGGGCTAGATTGATGGCAGGCATCTACGAAACCAGACAGGAATCTCCGGAGCAGTTCATGGATTGGGTTAATGCAGGGAAATAGCACTTACTCAACCCGCGCTTCATCGGTAAATCCTTAGTCATTGTACTCCACCGGCAGAATGGAAGCGTAGATTTCAGCTTGCAGCAAAGCCAACTCGGAATGGATCCGTGCTGCCAATTCATTCACTCGTATGATACTTTTTTCTGTTTTGTTGCGCAGTTTCATCTCCACACCGCCCTGTTCAAGGGCCCGTTCACTGATCGTCAGCCGGATCGGAAGTCCGATCAAGTCGGAGTCATTGAACTTGACTCCGGGGCTTTCGTCACGGTCGTCATAAAGCACTTCCACTCCGGCAGCTTGCAGTTCGACGTAGAGTTTATTGGCAGTCTCTTCTGCCAGGGGTGTGCCCTTGCCACGCAGCAGAACCAGCTGAACCTGGTAAGGGGCAACCGTCACCGGCCAGATCAAGCCGTGGTCGTCATGGTGTTCTTCGGCCACACAGGCCAGCAGCCGCCCTACACCGATGCCGTAGGAGCCCATGATGACCGGCCTGGGCTGGCCATCCTTATCGAGGAATGTGCACCCGAGTGAATCCGAGTAGCGCGTACCAAGTTTGAAGATATTACCCACTTCCACGCCGCGGGCTGCCCGCAATGGCTTGCCGCACATAGGGCAGGCGTGCCCCTCTTCCGCCGCGGCGATATCCGTGACGATATCGGCGGAATAATCGCGGGGTATATTGGTATTCAGCAAATGATAGTCGGGTTGATTGGCTCCGGCTACCAGGTTGGGACTGCTGGTAATGGAATCATCCACTACGACCACCACCGTTGGCCGCTTGCCTTTGGCGAGAGGAGACAGACCAACCGGGGAGGCAAAGCCGGGTACGGCTCCCACAGCTTCGATCTCCTCTTCCGTGGCCGGGCGTAGATCGCGCGCATGCAGAATGTTAGCAAGTTTGGTCTCATTCAGTTCAATATCGCCGCGGATGACAGCAAAGATGAATTTTTCGATCAACTCTTCGCCTTCTGGGATTTGCGCCATGAAGAAGACCGCCTTGGCGGTTCTGGATTTTGGCAGGCCCAGGAACTTTGCCAGATCTTCAATGGACTTGCAGTCCGGGGTATGCACTTTCTGGACAGATTTCAACTCTTCGGGGGCGGCTGGGGTTTTCTGGAAACGCGCCACCTGGCGGTTGGCGCGGTAGTGACATGCATTGCACAGAATAAGAGTATCTTCGCCGATGGGATTTAGAAACATAAACTCATGCGCCAGTTTGCCGCCCATCATGCCGGTATCGGACTTGACTGCAATGACCGGCAGTCCACAGCGATGGTAGATATTGAAATAGGCCTGGTAGTGCATCCGGTATTGTTTATCCAGCCCATCCCAGTCGCTATCCAGGCTGTAGCTGTCCTTCATGGTGAATTCACGCACCCGGATCAGCCCGGCACGCGGGCGGGGTTCGTCGCGGAACTTGGTTTGAATGTGATAGATCAGGCGCGGCAGGTGCTTGTAGGATTGAACCTCCCGTCGAACCAGGTCAGCCACCACTTCCTCGTGAGTCATGGCGAGCACCATGTCGCGGTCGTTCCGGTCGCGAAATCTTCCCATCTCCGGCCCGATCTGGTACCAGCGCCCGGTCTCTTTCCACAGGTCGGCCGGCTGGATGACCGGCATCGAGATTTCCTGTCCGCCAATCCGGTCCATCTCATCCCGCAGGATGGTTTCGATTTTTTGCATCGAGCGTCTGGCAAGGTGCAAGTACGTGAAGATGCCGGCTCCGAGCGGTCGGATGAAACCGGCCCGCATAAGTAATTGGTGGCTGATGACATCCGCCTCAGCCGGGGCGTCGCGCAAGGTTTGACCGAAGAGTTGACTGATCTTCATATGAAATCTCCCAACTAGACACCTTATGCGACTGCGTATGCCGTGGGCTTTTCGGCAGTAAATAAAGGTATGTACCTATGCCTGGTGAGAACAACTTATCCGGCACCGAAAGCAACTAATTCCTTACGGGCAGCCTTGGCGGCGCTTTGTTTGATTAATACGCTCTTGCGAAATAGACTTTGTGTTCGGCAGCTTTCCCACACACAATGCACTTGCCGGGTGCTTCTTCCTGGTCCAGCGGTAGGCAGCGCGTGGTAGCCTTGGTATCTTCCTTCACCTTGGTCTCACACTCAGGAGACTCACACCAGTAGGAATAGGCCCAACCGTTCTGGACAACTTCCACCAGTTCGGCGTAATCCCTGGGTTCGAAGATGTGGTTGTTGCGGAAAGCGGTGGCGCGCTCCAGCAAGGCTTGCTGGATTTCCACTAACAGGTCCGCCACCTTGACCGCCAAATGTGTCTGCGGGACGAAGGACTTGCCCTCACGACCAGGTTTATCCCGGCGGGCCAGGGCAACGGTGTTCTTTTCTATGTCTTTGGGACCAATCTCGATGCGCAGAGGTACTCCGCGCATCTCCCAGTCGTTAAACTTGAATCCGGGCGTCACCTCGGTGCGTTCATCCACTTTAACACGCACGCCGGCGGCCTTGAGCTCGGCTTCGACCCGCCGTACACACTCCATGACGGCGGTAGTTTCCGGGACTGATTTGAAGATCGGGATGATGACAGCCTGAATTGGAGCCAGGCGGGGCGGCAGGATCAATCCCTGGTCATCACCATGTGTCATGATGATGGCGCCAATGAAACGGGTGCTGAGACCCCAGGAGGTGGTCCAGACATATTGCTGGGTGTTGTTCTCATCCAGGTACTGGATGTTAAAAGCCTTGGCGAAGTTCTGGGCAAGGAAGTGTGATGTACCAGCTTGCAAGGCGCGCGTATCGCCCATCATGGCTTCAATGGAGGCGGACAGGTTGGCTCCGGCAAATTTTTCGGCCTGGCTTTTGACCCCCTTGATCACCGGCACCGCGCCCTCATTGATGGCAAAGTCCGCATAGACATCCAGCATACGCATGGTCTCGGCACGGGCTTCCTGCTCCGTGGCATGCGCTGTGTGTCCCTCCTGCCAATAGAATTCCAACGTGCGCAGGAACAGGCGTGTGCGCAGTTCCCAGCGTACCACGTTGCCCCACTGGTTGATCAATACCGGCAGGTCGCGGTAACTCTTGATCCACTTGGAATACATGTAGCCAATGATGGTTTCGGAGGTGGGTCGCACCACCAGGGGTTCTTCCAACTTCTCGCCGCCGCCAATGGTAACCACGGCCAGTTCGGGCGAGAAGCCCTCCACGTGGTCCTTCTCTTTTTCGAGGAAGGACATCGGTATTAAGAGGGGGAAGGCGGCATTAACATGGCCGGTATCCTTGAAACGCCGGTCGAGCGCCTGCTGGATATTTTCCCACAGTGCCCAGCCATAAGGGCGCACAACCATGCAGCCGCGTACCGGGGCATAGTCGGCCATCTCGGCGCGTTGAACAATCTGGTTGTACCATTCAGAGAAGTCAACTTTTTGGGGGGTGAGTTTTTCGTCGGACATTATTTACTCCATTAATTTCAGGTTATTTTGCAATGGGAAAAGCACCGATTCCCTTGTAGCCGTCTATAGCGCTGATACTTTTGACGCCATAATACCAGGCAGCGCATCGATTGACCCAATTCGCCGGGTTGGCTCCCAATTCAGTGATCCCGTATATGCTGTCAAATTCGGGCACCGTGATATTCACCTGCCCGGCCAATTTTTCATCCAGGATCATCAACTGGCGGGCATCCCAGGCAGTTGCACGGGCCTGGTAAAGGGACATTTTATCGTAAGCCTGGGGAAATGTCGTGCCAAGATATATGAGCATAACGATTCCCACAGCAAGAAGGACGACAGAAACGACTTTCTGAGGAATGACCCTGGTCACCAATGACAATACCAGCTTAGCCGAGACCCAGCCGGAAGCGAATATTCCAAGAATGAGACTGAAGGTGGCAGGAAAGAGTTGCCGGTCGCCCGGGTAAGAATCTGTCAAAACAACGGAAGGTGCCATATCTGCTGCGCACAACAGGTATGTAATGGCTAATATAGCTGCGATTGTAAATGCTCTTCTCTTCCAGCTTACTTCTTTTACAGTTTTTGATTGAGCGCCCAATAAAAAACCCAGAATACCGATAAACCCGCAGGGGAGAGGTGAGAATTTTATAGAACGTTTGATAAATAGGAGCCCATAGGAAAAGGAAACACGCAGGCCTCCGAGCAAATCCTGGGAATGATAAAATGCCACCCGGATTGAATTGGTAGGATTGACCAGCATGATGCCAATGGCGATCAATGTCCCGACGATCGCCAGTAGCAAAGGCCACTTGGCCTTATGAAAAAGATCTTTGGGGCTGAAGAAAAGAAAAGCTGCCAATGTGCAGCACCACAGTACCAATAACCAGGCGGTGGAGGTCTCTGAAAAACCGCCTGCTAAAATATTCAGAACCACCACTTCTGCCATGTTAAATATTGTAAACTTACCTGTGAATGTAAAGTGGAGAATCCGGGCAAGGATGAGAGTCGAAATTATGGTGGGTGTAGTATACGTGTTGGTGGCAGCAAGCCAAAATAAAACCTGGTAAATATTGGGAGAAAGAATAAAGGTGAAGAAAACAATGGCCAAAGCTGCCGTAATAAAGATGAGGATATTCCCCCGATTCTTTATGAAGAATGAAACGCTATAAACGAGAATACATACCCAGGAGACCATTATCAAGGCAGGAATGAAAGGAACAACCTTTGGACCGCCGATGATCTCTGCCAAACCATTGAACATGGTCAATGAATATCGATTGGAGTTGTATTCTGCCGGTTGAAAGTAGGAGGTTATTTGGGCCTTCCAAAAGTTACTATCCCTGAACCTGTATCCATAGCAATAATCATCCTGGGAATAACGGGAAAAAGTGCCTTTTATGGCGAGGATGGAAATTAATGCCAGGAACATGGCAATAAAGGCTGCAAGTACGATGTTCTTATACTGGGAACCAAAAAAGTTCTTGATCTTTTCCATTTCCCTTATCTCCGACGATTGAGCAACTGGTCAACTTCCAGGACGGAGTCAGCAAAGCACAGGAAAGAGCGTTGTTTTTCAGGGATATAGGCATCCAACTTCAAAAAAAAAGTTTCCAATGTGGTTTTCCAGCCCGGGCCGACCAGGATGAGCGGTTTGTGGGGAATCGAATCCACAATCATCAGATTCCAGGTTAACGCTATCTCAGTCAGCGTCCCAGGACCGCCGGGTAGGGCAACGGCCGCGTCGCAAGCCCGGATGAGTTCGTTCAAGCGTTCCTGCAAGGTGGCAAAACGACGTTCCTCCTGCACCCAGCCATTGGCGCCCGAACCACGCCAGGCTTCAATGTCCGCGCAGGTCACGCCGATGACGTGGCCGCCGGCCTCGTTGGCCCCCCGGCTGGCTGCTTCCATGGTGCCCATGTAACCGCCGGTTAATATGGTGTGCCCGGCCAATGCGAGCAATTTACCCAATTCATAAGCCTGAACATAGGCTGGGGAGCCGGGTTGGGGTTGTGAGCCGCCGAATATGGTTATGTTCATGGTAATAAGTGAGAGGTTAAATAAAATAATGAGAATGGGGGGGTATCAGGGAAGGGTTGGTTTATTAGGGCTTTCCTCCCAGGTACGGGCAGCGTTGATTTCCAATTTCTTTAAAATTGCCTGTTCCAGGTCAATCCCGGAGACGGCCGCCAATTGCAAAAGGTATAAGCCTACATCTGCAAGCTCGCCTGCAAATTCGTCCCTGTCTTTCAGGTCTGCCTGCCATTGGAAGTGCTCCAGTACTTCGTTGGCTTCGAGCGAGAGTGATATCGCCAGATTGCGGGGTGTCTGCGGACGGCGGCTGTCAGATTCATACCAGCCCTTGGAGCGGACGAAGAGGTGCATGCGTTCAGTAAGTTCTTTGATATCCATAGACAATCTTGAGTGGTAGATCGAACAAAAAGCGGCTCTCCAGGTCTGGGAGCCGCCGGCGTGTGTGACAAACCGACCCTAACCTGACCTGGTGGGTTTTTGCATGGCAGGGACCGGGAGCGGTTCCAATTTCATGGCGAAGATTATACCCGATTATAAAAGCAGTATCAGGAAAACGGCCTGGTATTTCCCGTTTGTATCCTTTCCAGCCTGTGGTTTTTTTCGTGCGAGATTCTTTGTGCTTTATCAGGTGCCCCCGCAATCGTGCTATTTGTTGACCAGAATTCAACCAACGCTCCAGCTTTGCCCAGGCAGGATCATTGGCTGGAGTTGCCCCTTGTGCGGATGGCAAAGCCGCACTATGTTATATAATCAAAGTACAAACCATGCCTGACATAACAGTTCATCCAAAATTCGATTTCGAACGAAGCCTATCTGCGGAGATGCTGGCACTTTTGAGGGTCGTGGCAGACGCGGCCACATCGCGCCAGCTGCCGCTTTACCTGGTTGGAGGGTTCGTACGGGATCTGATGCTAAACATCCCGGCAACGGACTTTGATCTGGTCGTGGAAGGGGATGCCATCGCCTTAGCCAAAGCCCTGGCAGCTCAATTAGGAGGGCGGGTGACTGCCCACGCCCGCTTTGGAACCGCGCAATGGTTTCGCCCTGATTCCGGTGGTCTCGCGCTTGATTTTAGTTCCACCCGTTCAGAGACTTACAAACACCCCGGTGCCTTGCCTAGCGTACTGCCCGGAGGGCTGCATGATGACCTGGTTCGGCGCGATTTCACCATCAATACCCTGGCTTTGCGCCTGGATGGGGAACATTGGGGGGAACTTCAAGATGAACTGGGCGGCCTGGACGACTTGAAAGGCGGCCTGGTGCGTGTGCTTAATTCGCATTCCTTTCGGGACGATCCGACCCGACTTTTCCGTGCGGTCCGCTATGAACAGCGTTACGGTTTCCAGATCGCCTCGGAGACATTGATGCTCTTCCCACCGGCTCGTTCCTTGGTTGGCTCGCTTTCGGCCGAGCGCATCCGGCATGAATTGGATCTAATATTGGACGAAGAGAAAGCCGTTGCCATGCTAAATCGGCTGGCAGAGCTGGATTTATTGCAACCGGTCGATCCTGCGCTGGTTTGGAATGACCAGAAGAGGAAACGTTTTATCTACGGATGGCAGACTGCCAGGGTTGGAAACATCCAGCCCATCACAATTTCCACAGGCATGAGTTTCCTCAATTGGCATTTCTGGCTGGTGGATGTGCCATTGAATGGCATCGAAAGCCTCGAACAACGCCTGCACTTTCATGAGAACTTGCAGGGATCACTTTTGGCTGCCTCAGCCTTGTTTACTGATTTACCTTCCCTGATCAAAATAAGACCCAGCCAGTGTGTGGCACGGCTGGAAGGGCTGCCAATTACGGCGGTATACGCGGTATGCCAGTCCATTCCAGATGGGGAGGCGCGCACGAATATAATTAATTACCTGGAAAGCTGGCGGTATGTCAAACCGATAACGAATGGCCACCACCTACAGAACCGTGGTCTTCCACCCGGCCCGCGCTACCAGGAGGTTTTATCCCGTTTGCGGCAGGCCTGGCTGGATGGAGAAGTGGAAACAGAAATTGAGGAGTTGAAACTATTGGATAAATTGACAAAATTGGGATAAAATTTATTATTATTAAACTTCCTCTTTGATAGGTGGTTCTTTAGAATATAGATATTATTTTTTGCTTTTGGTTTGGTTTCATATCTTCTGCCTGGTTGTAATACGGAACTTCTCATAAAAAACTGTGTTTAATAAATAATCCAAAGAGCGACCCGGTGGGCTTGAAAGTGTCCAATCTGGATACGACATTTGGTCGAGAAAATTGTTAATTCCGACGATTGTTTCATCAGGGTGGGGGTTCAGAAATTAAAACCGATCCTTTTGGATTTCAATCTTTCTATATATTGAAATCCCTGCTGGTTTCTTGATAGTTGTCATGGCTGCTTTTTTGCCGGACAATATAAAATAAGAACTGGTAAGATTCTTTTTCACTGCTACAGGATATACTCCAGAAAGAAGTGGACCGGTGGAAAATCAATCTGGTTTTAAAAATCAGCTAAATCGCTGGATCGGTTGGAGCTTCAAGCTATTAAAGAAACCAATCATCCAGACCGGACTGGGAATTGTTGGCCTGTTTTTGTTGGCAGGTGCAGTTTATGGCATTCGCCAGGCTCAATTGCCTCCTTCCCAACCAATCCAATTTTCTCATGCCAAACACGTAAGCCTGGGGATACAATGCCTGTTCTGCCATCCGGGAGCGATACGGGGTGATACGGCTGGCTTACCCTCCCTATCCATGTGTAATTCATGCCACCAACAGATTGCCAACCCCAGTACCGACGCGCAAACCACCCTCGGATTGAATATTCTGGCAAAATATTTAAAGAATAACCAACCTATAAAATGGGTGCCAGTGGCAATTCTGCCTGACTTTGTAACCTTCAGTCATAGTTCGCATATCCTTGCCGGCATTAATTGCGAGAATTGCCATGGAGAGGTCAGCCAGATGACCACCGCTGTGCCGCAAGCAATGAATATGGGTTGGTGTTTGAACTGCCATCGTGCACGTTACAAGAACGATCCTGTAATGGAAACTAAACTTACCGATTGTTTGACTTGTCATAAATGAACGGGCACGAAAGGACCGAAGAATGAGCAGTCAAATTTCCCGGCGAGATTTCCTTAAACTCAGTTGTGCAGGTATTGCGGCAGCAGCCATCCTGACTGGCTGTGGCCCTCTTTCGCGCTATGTCACTCG
>Ga0182011_10003517_pt1 | contig 12840 bp, 14 predicted proteins | sample 711E1DmetaG_FD_120481 | JGI IMG/M metagenome (GOLD analysis project Ga0182011, IMG submission 120481) | Permafrost microbial communities from Stordalen Mire, Sweden - 711E1D metaG | ecosystem: Environmental > Terrestrial > Soil > Wetlands > Permafrost | place: Sweden: Stordalen | collected... | reverse complement strand
TGCGCCCAGTACATCAACATCGGCACCGGCGGTGCCGACCTGAGCTCCAGCTTCTTCCTGCCCAAGATAGTGGGCTGGGGCAAAGCCGCCGAGATGTGCATGACCGGGGTGAGGGTCCCGGCCGATGAGGCCTACCGCATCGGGCTGGCGAACCACGTCCACACCCGCGAGGACCTGCTGCCGGCCGCCAAGGCCATGGCAGAAGTGATGTGCTCCAAGAACGACCTGGGCCTGCGCCTGACCAAGGACGCCTTCAACGCGGCGCTCAACGGCTCATCGCTGGAGGACGCCAACCGCATGGAGGACCGCAACCAGTCGCTCATCATCGCCAACGCCATAACGGAGGGCGCGAAAGAGCTGGGGTAAACAAGGTCGTCAGCCGGGCTGATCCGTGTGGAGCTTGAAGTCGATCGGCTCGGTGAACATCAACTGACCTGGTTTATCCACGCACTTTCGCCCATGCGCGGTGACAGCACATCAGGGTTCTCGACGCCAAAGCCTCACAATTGCCTGATCCGGCACTGTGTGATGAAAACCAGGATGGTTGGATCCACTAATTCTTCGAGGGGTCGGAGCCCGAGGGGCCGGGGTCCTTAAGGGTGTCTTCCAGGCTCTTCTTGACCTCTTCCTGCACGTCTTCCGCGGAGTGCCTGAAGGAATTGAGCGCTTCTCCGACAGACTGTGCGATCTTGGGAAGCTGTTTTGGTCCGAAGATAATCAGGGCAACACCAAGAATGATGACCCAGGTGAGAGGACTAGTAGCACCCATCATGAACCTCCTGTAACTGATATTCATAAATCATCATCATTGTATCCTATAGTGAGCTAAGCCGAAGTCAACAAAGCAAACACAATTCCAGTCGCGGCCCCGAGTGCCCACGTTATGATCTGAGGCTATTGCGGATCCCGTCTTCAAACCAGGCTACTTCGTCTTTGTGTAACAAACACCGTGGGCATCTGTCCCCGCGAAAAGTATATTGCGGGCAGGATCAAAGTCCAGGCACCGGCCGACGTACTCCGCCGACCCGGCGTCGGTCCAGATGGAGCCGTCGTACTCCCAGACTCCTGAGCCGACCATCCCCGCATAGAGCTTGGTGCCGCTCCAGGTGAGGCTGCTGACACTCGAGTCTGTCGGGCCAAATTTTGTGTCGGCCCAGGTGGTACCGCTGTGTTTCCATACCCCGTTGCCGCCAGTCCCAGCGTAGAGCACGTTGTGGGCCGAGTCGCTGGCCAGAGAGACAATACCGTAATTCGATATGTTTCCACCGGTGCTGGCCCAATTGGACCCATCAAACTTCCATACCCCGTAGGCCGCCGCATCAGTAGAGCCCCTGGAGCAACCCGCATAAAGCACGTTGTGAGTCGAGTCATAGTCGAGAGATCTAACGGCTTCGCTCGACACCCCTCCACCGGTGGCCGCCCAGGCGGTGCCGTCGAATCTCCAGACCCCGTTGCTGTCCGTCCCGGCGTACAGGACGTTGCGCGCGGAGTCGTAGGCGAGGGAATAGATACTGGAGCTCGATACCCCTCCACCGGTGTTGACCCAGGAGGTACCATCGTATTTCAAGACCCCGTTGCCGCCCGTCCCCGCGTAGAGCACGTTGCGTGCGGAGTCATAGGCAAGGGAGTAGATATTGGAGCTCGACACCCCTCCACCGGTGTTGACCCAAGAGGTACCGCTGTGTTTCCAAACCCCGTTGCTGTCCGTCCCCGCGTACAGGACGTTGTGTGCGGAGTCGTAGGCAAGGGAATAGATATTGAAGCTCGATACCCCTCCCACAATGTTCACCCAGGTGGAGCCGGCCGTCTTATTCTGAGAAGAGCTGTTGGCCGCCGTGCCCTTCTGCGTTGTTGCTCCCTTGCCGCAGCCGATAACTGCCAGGCAGAGAGAAACCAGAGACACTACGAGCACTACCGCTGTCTTCTTCACCGCGACTTCCTTTGTCCCGTCCATTGCTTGCCTATTTCATGACCGGAACTAAAGCATTCCTCAATGTTCGCCATGTGCCTCCCTCAAAGCCAAATCGACAGGCCTCAGGTAAGCAGAAGATCAGACTTCCTAAGGCATCTCGATCTTCCAGGCTCCGCCTTCCTTCATCAGCGATACCTCTTCGGTGGTAACCACCGTGCCGCCCATCATCACCTTGATCGTGACTGTGGCCGTATCGCCGGTGATCTTTGCCTTGCCGACCTCGATCGTGCCGCTTCCAAGGGTGTTGGTGACACCCGACTTCGCCCAGGCGTCCTTGTTCTTGAAGCGGGTCTGGATGCTTTTCGACAGCAGGGCCCAACTGGCGGCCCCGTCCCCCGTCATCGCCGCTTTCCAGAATGTCTGAGCGACTTTTTCGGGAGTTCCGGAACTGCTGGTTCCGCTGCCGCTCCCGCACCCGACCAACGCCAGAGCCGCGACGAGAATCGAGAAGATGCACGCCAGCACTACGACTTTCCTCATCATTACTCCTTTCGCCACCCCGGCCGCGGATCGGCCGGACAGTCGACAGCAGAAGTATACTATCCAGCGTTCTCTAAACGTCACCTCGGTGGAGATGGCACGTGCCTGATTTTCTCCGATGTTTACTTTCCAGCAACCAGGCGGTCCGGGGCCAACTTGAAGAACCATGCGATGAGCCGCCAGCGCCTGGTGACGTAGGCGCGCTTCTTCTTTCTCTCGATGGCACGCATGATCTGCCTGGCCGCTTTCTCGGGGGAAGCCAGCCAGAACAGGTTCTCTCCCTGTGCCATGGCTGTGTCGACCAGGCCCGGCTGGATCTCGGTGACAGTCACCGCGACGCCGGCGCGAATCGCCTTGAGGCGAAGGGCGCCCAGGTAGCTGGACTCGAACGCTTTGGAGGCGTTGTATGCTGGGGTGAGGCGCCCGCCGCGCAGCGCGGCAATGGAGGTTATCCCGACCAGGTGCCCGCGCCCCACTTCGAGGAAGTGCCCCATGGCTTCACCAGCCACGGCGGCGAAGCCGGTGACGTTCACGTCGATGGTCTTTGCCTCCTTTTCCCAGTCGAGCTCCGGGTTCAGGAAGCCCGTGCCGGCGCTGATCACGACCAGATCTACACTGTCCAGGTCGGCCAGCAGCGAGCGCAGGATGGAGATCGCCTGCTCCGGTTCGCTTACGTCCACGGCGCGCGCGCGTTCGATTCCGGGCACGTTGCGGGAAAGTTCCTCGAGCAGGTCGATGCGGCGCGCCGCCACCGCGACGTTGTAACCTTTGCGTGCGAGGAGTATGGCAAGCTCCCGGCCGATGCCGGAGCTGGCACCTATGACTATTGCTCCCGGCCTGGTCGAAGGCGCTATCATTCGTCCGACCTTCCGCCCGTTTTCCGCGCGGCGATCTCCGCCGCGGTGGCGCAGGGGTGGAGGCATCTGTAATGGATCTCAGTGCTCATGATTGTTGATTATACAGGCGGCGTGACCCGAGCGGAGTAGAAAGGAAAGTGGAACCTACATCATGTCGCGGGGGCGCCTGCCGCGGAAGAGCATCTGCTCGTGGATGGTCTCGCCGTCGAGGTCGATATTCTCGCCCTCCACGACCAGGGAGCCCTCGAAGCTGGAGAGCCATCTGAAATAGTATGGCTTCGAGAACGTGCGGTGGACCATCCTCGACAGCAGGCCGGGAATGCCCACCATCTCCAGAAGGTCCTGCGTCTCGATGACCTCGCGAACCCGCATCGAGAACTCGCCGCGAGCCGGTGCGCCGTCCTCCCCGAACGATACCGTTACCAGGCCCGGGTAGGGGTGAAGGAAAGCGGGCTCGTCGTGCCACTCTGCATAAGCGGTGAGGATATTGGACGACTCGTAGACCAGGCGGCCCGCCCTGGAGAGAAGGAACATGAAAGCGCGCTGGTAGGCGAGGCTCCTGTTCAACGTGATGTCGGCCCAGGTCAGCCCCAGGTCGCCGGCGACGATGTGGCCCCAGTGCCAGTTGTCGACCACGTGGAAGATGGGCGCCTGTCCCCAGTTGTGATCGTGGTAACCGTGTCCCTCGACCTCGACCGTACGGTCTCCCATCGTGAGCGTCCCGCTGACCTTCGCGCGTGGGACCGGGACCAGCCAGCCCATCGTCTTGAGCCTGGGGAACGGCACCAGGTTGGCGCCGGTCCCGGGCTTCCAGCCGGGCACTTCGGAATCGAACACCAGGTCAACCCTGTCGCCCTCCGCCTCCAGCGAGATCTCATAGCGGGGGTAAGCCCCATTCATGAACGAGTCGCCGACGCGCACGTCGCAGGTGTCGCGTGAGGCGCCGAACAGGCGCCTGGGTGGAAAGATGTAGTGCTTGCGGGTCTCGCCCTCGGGAGTGTAGATGGAGAGCTGCACCGTGCACTGGCGCCGCCAGGGCTTGGAGTAGTTCATCGGCCAGACGATCGCGACCGCCGAGTAGCCGTTGTCGAAGGAGGCGTCGAAGTACCACCACTCGTAAGGCAGGGGACCACCCGGCCGGTGCATGGCGTCGTCGACGGGCTCGAGCCCGCGGTTGAGGGCTTCCCCCGTCCTGTTACCCGGCACCCCGGTCAGGGCCATGGTCCTGCGATGCTCCCGATCCATTTGTCTCCCCCCGGACGATCCGTGCCCACCATCGCCTGATAAATATACCCCAGTACTGCGCTATGGCGCCGTAGCACAAAAAGAAAGCCCCCGATCTCCGGGGGCTTTCCGCTTTCTGCTGGAATCGTCTATGGCAGCATGTCGGCCGGAGCGCCGAACTGTCCCTTGGTCCACGAGGGCGCCGCCTTGAGGGCCCACGCGCCGTTCTCGTAATGGAACAGGAACGCTATCGACTGGCTGCCCGGCGCGGAAACGACCGGCGTCGCCACGCCGGTCGCCCAGGTGGCGTCCGTGCTGATCTTCGAGATGCCGACCTTGTAGTCCGCGGGGTTGGCGCCCTTGGAGACCAGGTACTGGTTCATCTGGCTCAGCATCTGGGTCGCGCCCTGCTGGACCCTCTGGAGCTCCTGCGCGCTGGCCTGGGCACCCGCCTGCGCGAGGGCAGCCGCGGTCGCCTGGGCAGCCGCCAGATTGGCCCAGTAGATCGGACCGTCAGTGGGGTTGTACCAGTCGGCGATAGTCTTGGCCGACTTGGACCTGGCGTTGGCGTTGGCCAGCGACTGTTTGGCCTGGGTCAGGTTCGTTCCCGCGGGTGCCTTGGAGATGGTCGTGTTGGCCGCGCCGACCGCGGTGTCGTAGGTGCTCTTGGCGTTGTTGAACGCGTCCTGGACGTCGTTCTGGATATTGGCCCTGGCCGTGACTGCCAGGATGAGCGCCTGCACCGAGTCTTTCTTCAGAGCGGTCTCGGCGTCGCTGAGATTCTTCTGCTCGCTGGCGGGGACCTGCACTCCTGCCGTGCTGGCGGACGCGAGCGCCGCTTTAGCGGAGGCGATCTGCGCCTGCGCCTGGGACTGAACGGTGCTGGTCCCGCAGCCCGCGACGACGATGACCGCCAGGGCCACGACGGCCACCGCGACCAGTGTGATCAGAGTCCTGTTTCTCATCTGCAACCTCCCGTTGCACCGCCCGTACCAGTTCTGCCTGTCATTTTATCAATAATCAAGTGATGCGCCAGCGTCCCGCGGGGCGGGATGCGAGGCGGGAGCCGGCGGGAGGAGAGGGAGTTGACAGCGAAGTCCCGCAAGTCACACAACATGGAGGCGAAGCTGCCGGAGAGCCGGGCCTCAGTGATGGTCCTCAGCAAGACCGCCGGCAAGTCGATAATGGTTGAGCGCTCAATGTACTGGAACGATCGGGGGTCGGGAACCGATACGATCGGCGCCTACCCCGATTGACCGAGCGTGCCTGAGCCCGCGGAACCGCCGCTGGCACTGGCGTCTACATCGTTGCCGAACCGGGCGTTCTTCTCGCGCAGCAGGAGCGAGCACACCAGGGCCACCACGAAAAGCAGCACCAGGAAGATCATCGACCAGTAGAAGCTGTTGTTCGCCCCGCCGGTGGCGGTCTTGAGCCCCTCCATGACCAGCGTGATCACCACCCCTCCCAGGTTCCCCAGCAGCAAGAGGATGGAGGTGGCGGTTCCGGTCAGACCGTGGCCCGTTGTCTCCTCGGTCATCGTCAGCACCAGCGGGTAGGCGGCGAAGAGGAAAAAGCCCGTGACCACGGACACGATGTATATCTGGGCGACGCTCGAAAGCTGCGCGAGGAGGAACATCGTCGGGATCCCCACCAGCGCCGACAACACGATGAACGGCTTCCGCCTGCGGAACTTGTCCGACAGCGACGGCAGGACCACGCAGCCGATGACGCCGGCTATCACCATCACCGCGCCGATGAGACCCGACGTGGTCGAGCTGATTTGCTTGGGCTTCAGTATCTGGTCGATGAGCTGGAATATGCCGACGATCGCCCCGTTGCCGATGAACATGATGGTGCACAGCAGCTTGAAGTCGTAGAGCTTGAAGATCTTCCTAAAGCTCGCCCAGTTGATGGCGGCACCTTCCTCCTGCAGCTCCTGCTCGGTCCGCTTGGGCGGCTTGGGCGGCTTCGCCTTGGCGAACATCCAGAACAATACCGCGCCGCCGGTGGCGACGATGCTGTAGGCCAGGATCAACCAGCGCAGCCCGGTCATATTGTCGCCGAAGACCTTCAGTAGTTCGGGGGTCAGCGCCAGCGCTATTATCATGCCCAGGAAAAGCGATAGCGTCGCGATGCCGGTTGCCAGCGCCGATTCATCGGTGGGGAACCAGGCGGCCACCATCTTGGTTATGGCGTTGAGGACGAACGGTTGCCCGATGCCTATCCCGATCATGCCGATAAACACCAGAGCGTAGTTGCCGGTGAACAATCTCAGGAAGGAGAACGCCGCGGTGAACACCGCCCCGATCATGACCGCGTAGCGGAACCCCTTACGGTCGATGACTATGCCGGCGGGAATGGAGATCGGGATGTAGAGCAAGGTGATCACGTTGGCGAGCTGGGTGATCTTGAAGGTGCTCACGTGCATTATGTCCGCGACGCCGACCAGGTGGCTTGCCCCTGCCCCGGTCGTCGACGTGATGGACGCGTAGTTCAGCCACATCAACTGGGTGAGCGCTCCGATCACCATGAAGGCCCCGAGCACCACCCATCGGTAACGGTAAAGGCCGTATTGCTCTTCTTCCACCACGCTGCCGCTCCAGGCATCGTTGCGTTACACGAGATGTCATCTAGATTTTATCGCAACCTGCACGGATTATCCCCTCGTGAGGGTGTGCATGCCGGCCGATATTCCTATATAGTCTGTTAAGGCTTGGAGGATGAGAGGAAGGAGATGGGTATGGGTGCAGCAGTCGTCCCCACCGCGTCCAGTGGAATGGGCGCATTCGTCGCAGTGTACGTGATCGTGATATTGCTGGGGCTGGCGATCTACATCTGGACCGCGTACTGCATAATGAAGATGGCGGAGAGGCTCGGCGTTCCCAACGGCTGGTTCGCCTTCATCCCCTTCCTGAACTACTGGCTGCTCTGCCAGATGGACGACAAGGACAACACCTGGTTCATCGTCATGCTGATATTCAGTTTCTGTTGCGGGATTGTCACGCTGGTGATGTTGCTGATGATCTTCATGGACCTGGCGGAGAGGTTCGGCTTCGAGAGGTTCTGGGGGATCCTCTACATCATCCCGATATTCAACCTCTACGTGGTCTACAAGCTGGCCTTCACGACTCCGTGAAGTAGCCGATAGCGGACATGACGGAAGCCGGGACTCGAGTCCCGGCTTCCTTGTTTCTACATGTCGCGGGGGCGCCGGCGCTACAGCCCCAGGCTCTGATTGTTGAGCTGGCTGTCGTTCAGGTCGTTCTCGTTCACCGAGTTCATTTGCTGGTCGAGCTGGTTCAGGTACTCGTTTATCTGGGCGTTCTTGGTCAGGGTCGGCGTGGTGCCGGTGCTGCCCGACGTGCCGCCCCCGGAGCCGCAGGACGCGACCAGGAGGGCCGCCGCCAGCAGCGCGATGATGACCAGTGTCACGAGCATCGCTCTTTTTCCGCTTGTCATGCTGAGCCCTCCCTTCACGGTGTGGAAGTCGGTGTCGAGGATGGTGCCACCGGGGTCTGGGTCGCCAGCGCCTGGACGTCAGGCCTGATGACCGTCTGGTACTCGTGCCGCGCATCGAGCGCGTCCTGCCTGTAGACCACCAGCTGAGCGCGCGCCTGCTGGATGGCGCCGAGGAACTGCCCCTGCGAGGTATACGGCGCATACTGCTCCGCGTTCTGCAGGGCGGCGATGAACGCCGCATAGTCCTGGCCCGCCTTGACTATCATCTGGTTCCAGGCCGAGAGGTCGGCTGAGAGCTTGCTGGTGTCGTAGCCCTTGGCCGACATCGTGCTCACGATCTCGGTCACCTTAGCCGTGACCGCCTGGTACGCTGCGACGTGCCGGTCCTTGTTGTTGTTGAACCTGGCGATGATCGTCTCGATGTGCTCGGTGATGAGCTGGGCTCGCTGCTGCTGCCTCGCCGTGGGGGCCGTTCCTGTCGGCGCCGTTATCGTACTACGCGGGGTTGTGAGCGCGCCTGTCGGGGCCGTGCGCCTGGGTAGCACCTGGCCCAGGGCCACCGCGGCGGTCAACAGAAGCATCGCCGCCACCAGCACGATGCTGAAGACAATGACCGTTCGTTTCATGTCTTCCTCCTGTTTCTGGGATGGACGGTTCTCCGCTTTCTCGTAAAATAATAACGGTCTCGCCCCGTTATCCGCGACTCTATCCGTGTTAAAAGTGTGTTAAAAGAACCGAGATGCGGGGCGTCGGTTGACTTGCGCTCCGCCCGGTGGTATTCCCTGTCTTACTGTAACGACGGCAACGGGGGTGACCGGCATGGGATACGATTTCTTCGCTGGGGTGGAGCAGTTCGAGGCGTACATCGGCGACAGGATGGTGAAGAGCCCGACGTTCTACCGGGACGCCGCGAGCTTCACCTTGATCATGCCGGCGAACCTGATGGCCCTCCGCCGGATCCTTCCCGACCCACGGTTCGTGCCCGCGCAGGTCCTTCCCGGCATCGGGGCGCTGATGCTGACGGCCCTCGAGTACAAGGACACGGACCTGGGGCCCTACAACGAGTTCTCGATAGGCGTGGCCTTGAACAGCCCGGACTTCATGCAGATCCCCTGCTACAACTTCGCCAGGCAGGCTGTCCGCGGCAGCTTCGACAGTTTCATCCTGAGGCTGCCGGTCACCACCGAGATCGCGCTGCGCGGCGGCGTCGACCTCTACAACTTCCCGAAGTTCATCGCGCAGGTCGACTTCGAGGAAGAAGATTGCTGGACGTCCTGCGAGGTGTCGGAGGGCGACGATCTGATCTGCAGGGTGAGGGGCCGCAAGGTGCCAGCCCCCCGCAACGGCATGATAAAGATGATCAGCCGCACCTACCAGTTCCAGCAGCCCCAGTCCTGCGAGCTCAAGATAAACGCCAATGGGTTCGCGATGGTCGTGGGCCGCGGCAACGCCGAGCTGGTGGTAGGGAACGGCCACCCCGTCGGCAGAGAGCTGAGCGGCCTGCTGCTCTCGACAACGCCGCTCGCCTACTCCTACGTCCCGCGCATGGAGGCGATCCTCTACGGGCCCGAGCGCCTGTCCCTCGCGGCGATCGGCATGTTCCTCGAGCGCGCCTGCGGACTCTCGATGGAGGACCTGCGGGAGCTGGTCGAGAGCCGCAAAAGTGGCGCCGGCAAGCCCGCCCGCAAGCCAGCCGCCAAGAAAGCTGCTAAGAAGGCCGGCAAGAAAGCAGCGGCGAAGAAGAGCGAGCTCCAGTCGGCCATCGACGAGGCCACTGGCACCCTACCGGAGGCGTGAATGGGGATGTGGGGGAGTAAACCTTTTGCTCGCTGGTCCTCGCGTCTCTGATATCAGCAGACTCTCTATCTCCCCGAGACGCTGCGAATCGCTCGCAAAAGGCTTACCCCGCCCCCGTCGGGACTTCCCCCAACAATAATAAGAAAAATCAAAGATGACTGCTGACCAGTAGGAATGATTGGTGGCGTGCAATCAAAAACGCACCACTGGTGCGTTTTGGCGCTGGGCTTACGAGTTATTGCGGGCGAGGTATACATTCTCCAGCGGACCTTGAGTCCTCGAACGGACGCTGGAGAATGTATACCGAGCAACACTTGACAGCGGGTGAGGTGCCGAGATAACCTAGGCGGGTGAGTACTCACTCACCTGGAAGGCAAAGGCGGTATCTGATGGCCGAAGCTGCGACAAAGGTGGCCGAGACCAGGCCCGGCAGAGGCCCTCGCTACAACGAGATCATCCTCTCCTCGATCGAGGTCTTTTCCCGCACCAACTATGAGAAGGCGACCACGGCCATGCTCGCGAAAGAGGCGGGTGTGGCAGAGGGCACACTCTACAAGTACTTCCCCAGCAAGAAAGAACTCTTCCTGGCGTGCTGCCAGTACGTCGAGGCGCTCCTGCTCGATCGCTACAGCCAAATCTACCGGGAGACCGGCAACCAGCCGGTGGAGTACCTCCGGCGGGTGGCTCACAACTACCTGGATTTCGTGAAAGAGAACCCCAGCATGAGGCGCTTCCTGGCGTTCATCCTCAACAACGCTTTCGACGAGGACTTCAAGGCCGAACTCGAGGGCTTCGTCAAGCTGAACGTCGAGACCACCGAGCGCATGATCGAGAAGGCGAAGGCCGCCGGGGAGATCTCTCGCAAGATAGACTCGCGCAGCGCGGCGTGGATGTTCGTCGGCGGCTACTTCACCCTCATCATGATGACCGAGATCAGCGCGGACGAGGCGCTGGACCACGACTACCTGGAAAACTTCTTCCAGTCGATTCTCAACATCGGCACGTAAGAAAGGCGGTGTGGCGTTGGCGGAAGGACGATACGAACCGAACGAAAGACTGAAGGCCGCGCGCGAGGAAGCCCTTATCATCTGGCACAAGGTCTGGCTGGTGTACAGGGCCCTGCGCTCGGCGGCACTCTTCATAGCCGACGAGCACCGGCGCGGCACGCTGAGGGAGAACCTTCGCAGCATCGTGAAAGCCCGCACGCTGGCGATAACCGCGGACATGTCGCACGCGGAGCTGCTCGAGGAGAAGGCGGCCAAGCTCGGCGACACGTCGTTCCTCATGTTCAGGGACGAGGCGCTCTCCTACCGGGAGATGGACCGCAACGCCAACCGCGTCGCGAACTTCCTGGCCTCGCTCGGCGGCGGACCCGGTCAGGGGCTGGCGATAGTCATGAAGAACTCGCCGCGGTGGCTCGACGTCTTTTACGGGCTGGAGAAGCTGGGGATGTACGCAATCCCGGTCAACAACGCCCTTCGCGGCGACCAGCTCGCCTACATCCTCGACAACTGCGACGCGCGCTTCCTGGCGATCGACCACGACCTGCTGCCTTACTACCAGGCGATCGCCGACCGAGCGCCCGGCATCGAGACGGTCCTGGTCAACGCCGAGGAGGCCCCGGAGGGCTTCGAGCCGCCGCCGGGGACGGTCGATCTCGCGGGCGCCTACGGCCCGAACTCGAACGCCGCGCGGCCGAACGTACGTGCCAACCCCGACGATCTCTGCGTCATCATGTACACTTCGGGGACGACCGGCCTTCCCAAGGGCGTCGTCTACCGCTACAGGTCCACCAACGTCAAGGCGCTCTCGATACTCACGCGCATCCTGATGAAGAAGGGCGACGTGGCCTACACCTGCTTCCCGCTCTTCCACGCCAACGCGCTCTTCCTCACCGTCACCACCGCGATGCACGGCGAGGGGAAGGTCGCCCTCGGCGAGAAGTTCAGCGCCAGCCGGTTCTGGGACGAGCTGCGACGCTACCGCGTGACCACGTTCAACGGCATCGGCGCGGTCCTGCCCATACTGATGAAGCAGCCCCGAAGGCCGGATGACAGCGACAACGACGTCCGCGTGGTCGTCTCGGCGGGCTGCCCGGCCGACATCTGGCGCGATTTCGAGGAGCGCTTCGGCCTGAAGATCTTCGAGGGCTACGGCGCGGTAGACGGGGGCAGCGTCCTCATAACCAACTTCGGCACCGCCCCCGTGGGCTCCATGGGCAAGCCGCTGGGCTCGAAGATCCGGATAATCGACGGCGAGGGGCAGGACGTCGAGCCCGGCACCCCCGGCGAGCTCATCTGCTACGCCGGTGAGAGCAAGGGCTCGGTGGAGTATTTCAAGAACGCCGACGCCACCAGCGACAAGGTGCGCGACGGTTGGATCTACACCGGCGACCTGGTCTACACCGACCCCAAGGGCTACGTGTACTTCGTGGGCAGGAACACCGAGTCTATGCGCCGGCGCGGGGAGAACGTCTCGGCTTACGAGGTCGAGAACGCCATCCTCCAGCACCCCGACGTGCTGGAGTGTGCGGTCTACGCGGTCCCCTCTGAGCTGGCCGAGGACGATATCATGGTCACCCTGGTGCCGCTGGAAGGCTCCACCGTCGACCCGGCCACCCTGCCCGGCTTCCTCAACGACAGGCTGGCGAAGTTCGCCATCCCCAGGTACTACCGGGTGGTGGACGCGCTTCCCAAGACCGAGACCCACCGCGTGATCAAGAAAGATCTGGAGAAACTGGGAGTGACAGAGGACACCTTCGACAGCGAGAGCGAGGCGAGCTGATGAGCGACGACGTATACATCCTCGGCAGTGGGATGATCCGCTTCAACAAGTACCCGGAGAAGAACATCAAGCAGATGGCGGCCGAGGCGATGGGCGAGCTCATCGCGGACGTGCCGGTGGACAAGAAGGACATCGAGGCGGCCTGGTTCTCGAACGCCGGATGGGGCATCTACGACGGGCAGCACTGCATCAGGGGCCAGGTGGCGCTGGCGCCGATGGGCATACAGGGCATCCCCATAACCAACGTGGAGAACGCCTGCGCCGGCG
>Ga0182011_10003514_pt1 | contig 12844 bp, 11 predicted proteins | sample 711E1DmetaG_FD_120481 | JGI IMG/M metagenome (GOLD analysis project Ga0182011, IMG submission 120481) | Permafrost microbial communities from Stordalen Mire, Sweden - 711E1D metaG | ecosystem: Environmental > Terrestrial > Soil > Wetlands > Permafrost | place: Sweden: Stordalen | collected... | reverse complement strand
TTTGAAGATCGGCATTTTGACATCAACCTTTCGGTGTTCCAGTACAGCCATGAACGAAAGGAAGAGAGAACGTGCAATATTGTAATCTGCAATTTTGAGCGATTTCAAATAGATGGCATCGATCGTACGCATATCTCCGCATCGACTGCGTAATATCAGAAACCGTTCATCACGAATATAGTCTCTGATGTATTTCGTGTCGAGGATAATCTGCGGTGTGAATATGTCTGATACAAATGCACCAATGGAAAAACCCTTGCTATTTCCTTCATCGAAATCCCACGAGAGGCCATCAGAGCTTTTTGTATCGTCACATTGTGCATACGCATCAACAAGAAAAACCTGAATAAAAAGGAGCACAAAAATACATTTGACGATGAATATTGTCCGCTTCGAGAAATCCATTTTTTTCACTTCGATAGTATACGAAAAAAATGAATTGGAGATTCAGAAGTCATCAGATAAATCTTCAATCCCGCTCCGGACCGCGCTGAGTCCTATGGAACGTTCTTTGCCTCAGAATATTTTTTTCTAAAATATTCTGCAGTCAACTTCAGACCTTCTTCCAATTGCACGGCAGGTTTCCAGCCGAGTTCGTTTTCAATCTTCTTGGAGCTGATCACACTGCGCTGCTGCTCGCCTGCTTTTGCAGTAGCGTGTTTTTCAGGGCACGAAGGATGAAGATGATTACGCAATTCAAGGAAAAGTTTATTCACATCAGATTCGATACCCGTACCTATGTTATAGATATTTGACCCATCGTATTGAAGAGCCAATTCGTTCGCTTTCACAACGTCACCAACAAACGTGTAGTCGCGCGTTTGCTTACCGTCGCCATTGATGATAGGCTGTTCGCCTTTTAACATTTTATTGCAGAAAATGGCAATAACACCGGCTTCGCCATGGGGATTCTGTCGCGGGCCATAGACATTCGCATAGCGAAGTATAACATGATTTATTCCATACACCGCTTTGTAAAAGAAAAGATATTTTTCTGTACAAAGTTTCGTGATTCCATACGGAGAAAGGGGACGCAGGGGATGTTCTTCATCAGCGGGAAAATAATCCTGCTCACCATAAATAGCGCCGCCGGTGGAGGAGAATATAATTTTCTTTACCCGATGCTTCCTTGCAGATTCGAAGATATTTATTCCACCAAGGACATTGACAGATGCATCGAACTTCGGATCAGAAACCGACCGCCGCACATCCATCTGCGCTGCCAGATGGTTCACCACATCTATTTTTTCCTTCTGAAATACATCTTCCAATTTTTCGCTTCGTATATCAAGTTGATAGAATTTCGCTTTCGGGTTTATGTTCTCCAATACTCCTCCGGACAGATTATCTACGATAATGACGTTATGTCCTTGAGCGATATACGCATCAGCAATGTGTGATGCGATAAACCCGGCGCCGCCTGTTATGAGAATATTCAACGTATCACCTATTTGGTTACTTCATGGTGTATGTAAATGTTTCAGCGCTTTCTTGCCAATATCGCTGCGATAATAAGCGCCGTCGAATCTAATTTTTTCTACAGCATGGTACGCGTCTTGGATTGTCTGCTCTAATTCATTATTAAAACCGATCGCCGTCACTCCCAGTACGCGGCCGCCGGATGTCACCACTGCGCTTCCATCTGTTTTCGTGCCTGCATGAAACACCACAACGCCGTCTTCCGCTTTTATATTTTCCAATCCGAAAATCTGTTTACCGGTTTGATATTCATCCGGATAACCGTGCGACGCCATTATGACACATACAGCGGACGCCGCATGCAATTTTACTTTTGAGATATTGAGCCGGCGTTCTGCGATGGAGAGGAATATTTCCGCCAAATCGCCATCGATGAGAGGAACAACAACCTGCGTTTCCGGATCGCCGAAGCGGCAATTATACTCCAGCACCTTCGGTCCGTCTTGCGTCATCATCAATCCAATATATAAACAGCCGCGGTAGGGCATGCCTTCTTGTCTCATGCCGTTCAGTGTCGGTTCGACTGACTCATGGATTACACGCTGAAGAAGTTCCCTCGTGACAATCGGTGCCGGTGCGTAAGCTCCCATACCACCTGTATTTTTTCCGAGGTCACCATCAAGGATTCGTTTGTGATCTTGTGCCGACGCAAGGAGAGTAAATTGTTCGCCATCACTTAAAATAAAGAGCGACGCCTCTTCACCATGTAAAAATTCTTCAATCACAATCTGATTCCCTGCAGCACCGAAAGCTCTGTGCACAATAATATCATCTAAAGCAAGCATAGCTTCCTGCCGGTTCTTACAGATGAGAACTCCCTTTCCTGCCGCAAGTCCGTCCGCTTTCACCACCAAGGGTGTTTCCATCACGTTGATATATTTTTTTGCCTCGTCGATTTCCGTTGCTGCGAAGCTCCGATATTTGGCGGTTGGAATGTGATGCCGCAGCATAAAATTTTTCGAAAAAACCTTGCTCCCTTCCAATTGGGCAGCGGCTTTACTGGGGCCAAAGATTTTGAACCTGCGCTCTTCGAAAGCGTCCACGATTCCTTCAACGAGAGGTTGTTCGGAGCCGACAACTGTCAGATCTATATTTTCTTCTTTCGCAAACTTCATCAACCCTTTGATGTCAGTCTGCTTCAGAGGTATACAGAGGGCAAGCTGTTCGATACCGGCATTCCCTGGTGCACAAAATATTTTATTAACTTGCGGGCTCTGACGAAGTTTCCAAATAATTGCATGTTCTCTTCCGCCTGAACCGATGACGAGAATATTCACACCGAACGCTCCTTCACTTTCACAATTCCGGCTCGATCATAATCCAACAGCAGCTCGAATTGTTTCGCCAATTCAGCTGTGAGTGTTAACCGGTTGAATTTTGCTGAAAACGATTCCTGAATGCGTTCTAATTTTTTCTGCTCGAACCGCTTGAATTGATCGAGAATGGCAAGCTCGTGCGCTTTTTCATCTTTGAGCGGAACACAAATCGCCGCACCGCACTCTTCGATAACTTGTTTGGTATATCCATCAACCAGCGAAGCGATGATAGGCTTTCTCGAACCAAAATATTCATACAGCTTGCCGGGCGTCTGATAATCGTTGTCAAGAACGAACCACAGTACATCAGATTCAACCAAGCATTGTATACATTCCCTATGCGGCAAATAGCCTAGGAAGTAAACAGCATTCTGTAAATTCAATCGTTTCACAAGCTGCCGGTCTTCTTCACGTGCATTGCCTGCAAAGTGGACTTCGATGCGTCCGCGAATTTTTGGATTTGTTCGAAAAACATTTGCGAGCGCATGAAGCATGATGACCGGATTTCTTTCAGCGTAAAACGTCCCCGAGTGAGTGATTTTCATTTTCACCGGATTCGTTTGTTTTTCTGCATTCATGGGTGGAAAATCTTCGGCATCAAATCCCTGCGAGATAATAATTACTTCATTGTAATCCAAAGTTTTATTACGCCGAAGAATGCTCTCCTTCACTCGACGGTGAGTTACGATTACTCGATCTGCAGCTTTCAAAACCTGTTTCTCTAAATGTGCATGCCACAAGCGGTGCAGAGGAGTCGGGAAATACTTGAACGGATACTCCAGCCATGCATCCCGATAATCCACTACCAGAGGAATATCATACTTCCGTTTCAGCGCTGCACCTATGAGAAAATCAGTTTGAGGCGGAGCAGTTGCAAACATTACATCAAAACGTTCCTTATCGATCAAATTTGAAGCAGTTTTTATCGCAGGGGTTTTCCATCCTATCTTTGTATCCGGGATAAAAAATAGATCACCAAAGAATTGAAGAACTTTCCGCATCCATTCGGGAGGCATTTTAATAATACCCCGTTTCTTGAGTATGCGATTCACATCGTACGAAAGTGTGCGAACAATTTTTACACCTGCTTCTTCTGCTTCCTTCAATAATGTGTCATCAAACGCATAATAACCGGTCGGTTCAACGGTAAGCACTGTTGGTTTCCAGCCGTATTTTGGCAGAAACTTCGCAAACTTTACCGTTCGCTGTACACCGCTCAATCCCATGGGAGGAAAATAATATGCAATAATTAAAACTTTTCTAAATCCGTCTTCCATAATACATCACACAATGATTAATTCTTTTATAGACGTGGTAAGTATGTCGCATCCGTTATCGTGAACAACAATATCATCTTCGATGCGCACTCCACCGCGACCCGGAATATAAATCCCCGGTTCAATGGTTACGACATTGCCGGTTTCAAGTACAGCCTTGCTGATTGCGGATACGCTTAACGGATCGTGGACATGAATACCGAGTCCGTGACCCAACGAGTGAATAAAATATCTTCCATAGCCGTTCTTCCGAATGTGTTTTCTCGCGACAGCATCAATGGAACATGCCGTAACTCCGCTCCTTACTGCTTCAATTGCTTTCTCCTGTGCATCAAGCACAATCCGGTATACGTTCTTCATTTCCGAAGATGGTTTCCCAATTGCAATCGTGCGCGTCATATCGCTGTTGTAACCTCGGTACCGGCATCCAAAATCCAGCACGACCATTTCGCCGACACGAATTTTCTTTTCCGATGCCCTTGCATGCGGCAATGCACCGCGCTCACCGCTGGCAACAATTGGATCGAATGCATCACACTCTGCGCCGAATTTCCTGTGCCAGTAGCTAATTTCTGCAGCGATGTCACATTCGCGAACTCCCGGACGCACCAATGTTAATAGTTTCTTAAACACGTTATCGCTGATGTTTGCCGCAAAACGAAGTAACTCTATTTCTTTGGTATCTTTTACTGCAGTGACGCTCTCAAGAATGCTTGTTGCGGGAATGAAATGTCTGAAAGGCAACAGTTTTTTCAAACTCTTCATATCTGCAACTGAAATATGCTGGCTCTCGAATCCGACACGTGATCGTGTCGGCAATAATCTTCTTTCAGCAAGCAAAGGAAAAAGATTTTGCTTCGCGATAATAATTGTGAATCCTCGGATTTCTTGCGGAGCCTGGCTTTTATATCGTCTGTCGGTTATAAAAAATTGTTCGGTTGGCGTAACGAGACAAAGTCCACTGGAACCGGAGAATCCTGTAAGATATCGAACATGTGCTAATTCAGTTACGAGCATTGATTGGAGCCGAAGCTTTGCCATCAATACCCGCACTGCTTTAAGTCGTTGGTGAATCATCAAAGAATCAGAGATGGTAATTCGGCGCCTCTTTTGTAATGGAGATATTGTGCGGATGACTTTCGCGCAATCCCGCTTCTGTCATTCGTGTGAACTGCGCTTTCTTCTTCATCTCGGCAATAGTTCGGCATCCGCAATATCCCATCGCGGCGCGCAATCCGCCGATCATCTGATAAACCGTGTCGGAAAGATTTCCTTTGAAAGGCACACGTCCTTCAATTCCCTCCGGCACTAATTTTTGGATGTCGTCTTCCGCATCTTGGAAATATCGGTCCTTGCTTCCCTTTTTCATGGATTCGAGCGATCCCATACCGCGGTACATTTTGTAACTGCGGCCTTCGTACAGAACTTTTTCTCCCGGACTTTCCTCCACGCCGGCAAATAATCCGCCAATCATAACCAAGTCTGCACCGGCTGCAATTGCTTTTGCAATGTCTCCGGTCTGTCGTATGCCGCCATCCGCAATGATGGGAATTTTTAATTTTGCAGCTGCCTTTGCACATTCCATAATGGCAGTAATTTGCGGAACACCAACACCTGCCACAATGCGTGTTGTGCAAATAGAACCCGGTCCAATACCGACTTTCACTGCATCGACTCCCGCTTTGATGAGGTCTTTCGTTCCTTCAGCCGTGCCGACATTGCCGGCAATTAACTCTATTTCGAATTTTGCACGGACTCGCTTCACCATCTCGATGACGCCTTGAGAATGTCCGTGCGACGTATCTATGACGACAACATCGACACCTGCAGCAACAAGCGCGGCAATTCGGTCGAGAGTATCAGCAGTAATTCCTACACCGGCTCCTACACGCAAACGTCCGTGCTTGTCTTTGCAAGCGTTAGGATGCCGTTTCTTTTTTTGAATATCTTTGAATGTAATCAGTCCGCGCAATTTACCGATCTTATCAACGACCGGTAATTTTTCAATACGATGTTCTTGAAGAATCACCTCAGCTTCTTCTAGTGTTGTGCCGACAGGAGCAGTGATAAGATTTCCCTTGGTCATCACTTTTGAAATGAGGAGATCGAGATTCGGTTGGAAGCGCAAATCGCGGTTTGTGAGAATACCGACAAGATTCTCATGATCAACAATAGGTATGCCGGAAATGCTGTACTTACGCATCACATCTAATGCATCGCCTACGGTTTGATGAGGCGAAAGTGTAATAGGTTTCTGAATCATGCCGCTTTCCGAACGCTTCACACGGTCCACTTCCTCTGCCTGCCGTTCGATAGTCATGTTCTTGTGCAGAATGCCGATGCCGCCTTCACGTGCAATAGCAACCGCCATCTCGGCTTCTGTCACCGTGTCCATTGCTGCACTTACTAATGGAATATTGAGCTCGATATGCTGCGTCAGTTTTGTGCGGAGATCTGTCTCACGCGGCAAGACCGACGATTTTGCAGGCAGTAACAGCACGTCATCGTAGGTAATAGCTTCACCAATAATTTTTTTATTTTGCATAGTTATGGAGTGGAAAAGTGAGTCATTAAAATCTAAAATTCCATAAAAAATTACTCAATAATCGATGCAAAAGCAAGAATGAGAACCATGGAAGAAAATGATAGAGCCAGTGTCTCGATCGACACCACCACAGGCGACCGATTGCCGGCTCTATAAGAAGGAGATTCGGGAGACTTTTAACCGTTCCCATATGATATTACGATAGTTATGATAAAAAAGTTGCATGTAAATAAAAAAATGAAAAAGTGGCAGTTATTCTGGAGAATCCAAACGTGGTACTTGAATTTTATATCGCTTAATCTTGAGGTAGAGCGTCTTTGGAGTAATCCCCAATGACGCCGCAGTCTTCACACGATTCCATCTGTGGTGTTTCAACGTCCGCTCGATGTATAATTTTTCGAGTTCATCTATCTTCATGAATTTGTCCGATGAAGGTGCTTGAGACTGAACGGCTGTTGGATAGGGTGTGGAACTCAGTGCGACATTCATCCACAAATCTTTCGGTTCTATAACGTCGCCGTGACTAAGAGCGACGGCGCCCTCAATCACATGTTCAAGTTCACGAACATTTCCCGGCCAATCATAACTCATAAGTACTTGAAATGCATCAGGGCTGAGATATTTCGTTTTTGTTTTGCGCGAAAGGAAATTTTCTACAAGAAGTGGAATATCTTCTTTTCGTTCATTTAAATTCGGAAGGCGTAGGCTGACAACATTTAATCTGTAGAGCAAGTCTTCCCGAAATCGGGCTGCTTTCACTTCCTCCTGCAAATTTTTATTTGTTGCCGATACAACGCGAACGTCAACCATTCGTGAACTCGTGCCGCCAACTCTCCGGAACTCACCGGTCTCCAAAAAGCGAAGAAGCTTTGGTTGAGTTGTGATGCTGATATCGCCGACTTCATCCAGGAACAACGTGCCGCCATCAGCAACCTCGACAAGACCTTGCTTTGTTTTGATGGCACTTGTGAATGAACCTTTTTCATGACCGAATAATTCGCTCTCTAACAATTGATCCGGCATTGCAGCACAGTTGACAGCAATGAACGGCTGATCTTTACGTGGACTGTGCTCGTGAACAAGCCGCGCAAAGAGTTCTTTACCGGTGCCGCTCGCTCCTTGAATCAAGACAAACGCTTCGCTCGATGCCAATTTAATCGATTTATTGACTACGTCTTTGAATATCTGACATTCACCAATCAGATCGACCGGTCGCGCAAGCTTGTTCACTTCCTTGTCGATGAGCAACTGTTTGTGTTCAAGTGCTCGGCGGACTGTTGCTAATAGCTCAGCTGGTTCGTACGGTTTACTGATAAAATCATATGCACCTAATTTTGTTGTCTCGATTGCCGTTTTGACATCGACAACATTCGTCAGCATTATGACCTGAGTTGCCGGGGCGTGCTCTTTAGCATATCGGAGGACTTCAACACCACTAATACGGGGCATCTTGACATCAAGCAGCATGACGTCATAGACTTTTGATTGGATGAGATTGATGGCATCGGAACCACTCAATGCAGTGTCAACTTCAAATTCCGGTAGATCTTCAAGTTCGGTTTTTACGAGATAGGTTATGGATTCTTCGTCATCCACAACAAGAATCCGATGTTTTTTGGACATGTCGGCAGGTCTCCCTTGCCGGATTTATGGGCTCGTAAGAACTCTTTCGACTGTGGTCAGCAAATCGACGAGGTCATATGGCTTACTGACAAAATCTTCTGCGCCGAGTTTCTTAGACTCGATCGCATTCTTAAGATCGGCAAAACCTGTTAGCATCACCACTTTCGTTTTTGGCCAGCGGTCTTTCACAAACTTCAACACTTCGAATCCATCGACATTGGGCATTTTTATGTCCAAGAGAATAAGATCAAATTCATTCGTCGTTAATACATTGATTGCTGTTTGTCCGTCAACAGCACTCGATACTTGATACCCTTCGCCTTCCAATTCTGTACTAAGGACAACACGAAGCGCTTCTTCATCATCAACAACTAAAATTTTATTTTTTGCTGGCATAGAACATCTCCTTGCAGAATGTCTGTTTCGTCTTGGAAATCGGACATGGGAATATTATCATTAGGTATTTACGCTTGTGATTATATGAAGAATACTTTTGAAATGCAACCAATTCTACAAAAAAACGCAATTATTTCGAACCGAAACACATAATACCAGCATCATTCATAGAGAAGATTTAATCTGTTATTGAATATTAAATGAACTTGTGGTACTATTATATATGGAAATTCTCAACCATGATCAATCTAAGCCCATCCATGTTCTTCTCGTAGACGATGACGTCACATTTTCGAAGTTGGTTCAAGTTATTCTCAAACGTTTCAGACCACGCACATTTGTTGTTATTTGGAAGGACTCCGTTGAAGGTGCTCTTGCTGAATTAGGACAGAATCAAGAGATAGATGTGGTTCTCATGGACTACTATTTCCCGACTTCGAATGGGCTGGAGTTCTGTTTGCAATTGAACCAGATAGGGCGTTTCATTCCAATTATCTTTTTAACTGGCTTTCGCGATTTCAAACTCGCTGTTGAGGCAATGAAACTTGGAGTTGAAGATTTTCTCTTGAAAGATGATTTAAACGAGGTATATTTACCGCGGACAATTCTCGGTATTCTTGACCGCGTTCACTTTCGGAAGCACAAACAGGCGGTCGAAAAAAGACTGGCAATGGCTGAAAGCAGCGCACAAGCCATCCGTGAGTTAGTCGTCACGGTGTGCCATGAATTCAACAATCCGCTTGCGGCTGTCAAAATTAGTTTCGATCTCTTACAGCGTCAGACGTTAGAAACCATACCGCCTGACGTGCTGAAATCGTTCGAGGACCGGTTTAACACGATCGATTCAGAAATTAAACAATTGCGTGATATCAATTTTGAAAAAATAGATTTTCATGGTGAACATTCCAAAATTTGAACATCCGTTCATATTGCATTTCTATCAATTTTTTGTTATTCTTGTATAGATGATTTTGCAATATGAATCCTTACAAATGGCTGTCATGCGAATCAAGATGCCGGTAAAAAAGAAATTAATAATCGATAAAGTTGCATTTCAAAAAACTTAGAGATTTACACAAAGTGTCCCGCCCAACCAGCGGGACACTTTTTTTATATGAGTCTGCGCGTATCAAATATTATCCAGCTGTTTGAAGATTGGGCGCCGAAATGGGTAGCTTGGGAAAAAGATAATGTCGGTTTACAAGTTGGAGACGAGCAAAACAAGGTCACAAGAATATTGGTAACACTCGATGTCACTAAGTACATCGTCAACGAAGCAATCACACAAAAGGTGGAACTCATCGTCTCGCATCATCCGCTTCTTTTCCGTCCGCCGTCTGCTATCATCGCAAGTGATCCAGTTGGTGAATTAGTTTTGCGGCTTGCGGAACATAAGATTGCTCTTTTTTCGGCACACACAAATTTAGATTTTGCACAAGGAGGTGTCAGCTCTACCTTAGCTGAAATACTGGGATTACAAAACATTCGATTTCTTACGTTGTTGAAACAATCTTTGGCAAAGATTGTTGTGTTCGTTCCTGAAGGACATGTTGAACACGTGATTCGCGCAATGACGCAAGCCGGAGCGGGAGTTATAGGCAAGTATTCGACATGTTCGTTTGGTTCAAAAGGTAGAGGAAGTTTTTACGGTTCAGAAGCATCCAAACCGTTTTTGGGAAAACGGAGAAATCTTGAATTCGTCGAGGAGACACGGCTTGAGATGATTGCACCAAGGGCAAGTATATCCGGTGCGGTTGCTGCACTGAAAGCCGTCCACCCGTATGAAGAACCGGCATATGATATTTATTTTATCGAAAACTCAAATCCAAATTTCGGGATGGGTGCTATCGGCACATTGCCGAAACCTCAACCGCTTGGATATTTTTTAAAGTCCGTCAAGAAATCACTGGGCGCCGGGACATTGCGTTATACAGGCAGTCTGACACATAAAATTCAGACTATCGCAGTTTGCGGCGGAGCCGGCAGCGACCTGCTGGCTGATGCCATGAGCGCAAAGGCGGATGCTTTTGTTACTTCAGACGTACGGTATCATGCATTTCAAAAAGCAGAGGAGACAATAGCTCTTATTGATGCCGGCCATTGGGAAACCGAACAAGTCATTTTAAAGCCCATTGCTGATCGTCTTCGATCTGCCGCCCTCACGGCGCAAAAACCGTTGACAGTATTCATTACAAAACATAAAACGAACCCAATTAAGATACTTTAGCTGTATGATTACAGAGAGGAGCAACCGTTGGAAAATAGATTACGCTCGTTGTACTTGTTGCAGTTAGTTGATTCAAGCCTCGATGAACTGCAAGAAATGAAAGGAGACCTGCCCCAAATCGTAGCTGAATTATCGGTGACCGTAAAGAACAAGCTCGCGATGAAGAAGGAACTCGAAGATATTTTAAAAAAATCGATCGTTATTCGCGACAAAACAGATTCAGACATCCTTTCTCTCAAAGCAAAGATCGAGAAGTACAAAACTCAACAATTTCAGGTAAAAACCAATAAGCAGTATGATATTTTAGCAAGAGAAATCGATCTTTCACAAGAAAAGATTACGACGCTTCAAAGAGATATGGAAATGTTTGAAGGCAAAGCTATGCTTGCAAAAGAAGATGCTGAAAAACTTTTGCCCGATCTTGAAGCACTTCAAGCTGAACTGGCGAGCCGGAAAAAAGAACTCTCTGCAGTCAATAAAGAGCATGAAGATGAAGAATTAAAATTACAGCACCAACGAGAGAAAATAGTGAACAAAATCTCGAAAGCAGATTATCAAATGTACGGCAGAATCCGCGGAGCGGAAGACGGACGTGCAATTGTTGCTGTACAACGAAATTCCTGCGGCGGATGTTTCAACCGTGTAACGCCGCAACGAGTACTGGAATTGCGGAAGAATGCAGCTCTTATCGCTTGTGAACGATGCGGCCGCATTCTTGTATCGGATGAAGTCGTCGAGAACGCAAAAAAAACACTATGAATTTATTCGCCTATACAGACGGTGCTTCACGGGGCAACCCTGGTGAAAGCGGCATAGGCATAGTAATCAAAGACGAACACGGCAAAGTGATCGCATCGCAGTATGGTTATATCGGAAAGGCAACGAACAATGTCGCAGAATATACTGCGCTTGCAGCATGTCTGAAATTGGTGGAGACGGTCGAATGCAGCCGCCTCGTTGTCCATTCCGATAGTGAATTGATGGTGCGTCAAATGAATGGTCAATACAAAGTGAAGGATGCAAGTCTGAAGAAAAAATTTCAGCAAATCCAAAATATATTAACGAAAGCGCCTTTTCAATTTATTATTATGCATGTTCCGCGCGAGAAGAATCAGGAAGCAGATGAATTAGCAAACCGCGGTATAGATACAAAGAAATTACTAACTATGGGAATATAGTGTTTTTATTGCATTTCATGCAACTGTAAGAATTTTGTTGAGAAAACTGGACCTTGAGTCCAGAAGCAGAAGTTGGTGCGTCAGGCAGCCGCTCAATTTCATCTTTGATGAAATTGAGAGGAAAGTCCGAACACCACAGGGCAAAGCGCCTCGCGTGTCCGCCAAAGCGGTTTAATCCGCCTTTGACTTAGAAAGCGAGGGTTCTGCGGGCAATATCCTGCAGAAACGGAAAGTATCACAGAAAACACACATCCGGATTACTTCGCAAGAAGAAATCCAGAAAAAGGTGAAAAGGTGGTGTAAGAGACCACCGCAGCGCCAGTAATGACGTTGGTCGCGTAGGCGATTCCGGTTTAACCTATGGTTCAATCGGGACAAGAGAAACCCCGCTTGGTGCAAGACCATGTAGATCCCGTTTTCGATTGAGCGTGAGTTCAATCGAAATAGAGTTGCCCGCGCAAGTTCACGAACGTGAAGACGGGATGGGTAGGTCGCATAGAGAAATGGCTGCCTCGTTTCATTGGTTGCTTTTGCATCCAGCGAGATTAGACAGAATTCGGCTTATCGACCAGCCACTTCTTGCTTCTGGAGTATCTGTATATGTGCGTCCAACCAAGCGCTCAGAATTCTCACCACATTCATCAATCATTGCACAAAAGGATAACTTTGTCACCTATTAGGGAATACCGCTGGACACTTCGTAAAGATACGAACGGAACGCAAGGAATGAATCAGACGGTGTTATCGTTATCGCAGGAACTTTCTCTCTCTCCTATTCTGACAGAGATACTTGTAAGCCGAGG
>Ga0182011_10003512_pt1 | contig 12847 bp, 12 predicted proteins | sample 711E1DmetaG_FD_120481 | JGI IMG/M metagenome (GOLD analysis project Ga0182011, IMG submission 120481) | Permafrost microbial communities from Stordalen Mire, Sweden - 711E1D metaG | ecosystem: Environmental > Terrestrial > Soil > Wetlands > Permafrost | place: Sweden: Stordalen | collected... | reverse complement strand
GCCGCTGGGGAGATAGACCCCAAACCGGTATCGGGCCGGCAGGAGCTACTCGAGAACGTTGTCAACCAGCAGATCTGGGCCGCCGAGCGCCGGGCCCGGACCGACCATTCGACCGGCGACTGACCGGGCAGATAAAGACTTTCATCGCCGGAGTCGACTGCTCCATCCAGTCGACCAAGGTTGTCGTGGTCGACTCGGACACGGGCGAGATCGTCGCGACCACACCGGGTCACCGCATCCTGTCGCATAGACAAGATCCGGAATGGCTGGTTGCGTACACCATGACCACATCGCGTCGCCGCGACGCCCGAGTACCAATCCCAATGGACCACGGACGCCGACCGAAGTGGAGGGACCGAGAAGAAACCCCTCGCAGACGAGCTGGCGCAGGGTGATCTTCGTTGCCACCATTCACCGGGTACCACTCCGATGCGCTCGCGGGCCATACGTGGGCGGGCGAGCGCGATAGAGTGACGGGTGGCAGCTACGGTGGCAGTCACGAGCGGTGCCAGCGGGCTCCGAGAAGGGTGGGAGTGATGGACACGCCGCAGCTCTTGCGATGCCCGGTATGTGGGGGTTCGGTCGCCAGCACGGCGAGATCCTGTCCCCACTGTGGGCACGGGGCGAAGGCCGCGAGCGGCACGAACATGAGCGCGGTCGCGCTCGTGATCGGCGCGGCGCTCATTGGGGGCGGATCGTTCCTGCCGTGGATCACGGTCAGCTCGATCATCAGCGCCAGCAGGAGCGGGCTCGATAGCGGCGGCGATGGGATCATCACCCTCGCCATTGGCGTCATCCTGGCCCTGATCGCGGTCGCTAACTTCGGGGCCGCCGGACTCGGAATGGGATCGCGCTTGCTTGCGTTCGTGGGCGGCCTCGCAGCCTGCGGCGTCGCCGTCCTCGACGGGTCGGACGTCGCGAACCGAGTCGCTGCGGTCTCGAGTATTTACGTCACCGGGCAGGTCGGCATGGGCCTATTCGTAGTTGGCATCGGTGGCGGCTTGGCAATACTGGTCGCGCTTATGAGCAGCAGGCCTCGCTAGAAACGGCAAACCCGCGCCGGCATTCGGGCTCCATTCCCTCCCGAAGCAGTGGGCGTAGGTGTGTTCGGTCGGGCCTGCAAGCACCGGGGCGATTGAGAGCAGCCCCGGAGTTCGCACTGCCTCCCACGGCGCCCTTGGTCGAGGCTCACGCCCTGCGCGGATCGTGGCGACCCAGGAACGCCCGCCGATCCGCCGCCGGACGCCACGCCGCTCGTCCCCTGCGGCCGCGGTCCAGCCGGGGCCCACCCGAAGTACCCATGGCGGCGGACGCCTAACGAGGCCAGACTCGATGGAGCGTCCAAGGTAGGCAGCAAAGGGGTGGGAAATGGCCGGGTCTGGCGTGTGCCCGCAGTGCGGCGCGAAGATCGCGGCCGACGCCGCCTGGTGCGGCAAGTGCGGCTATCAACGCGGGGCACCCATAGTCGCGGCCGTCGGTCGGCCCGCGATTGGGCAATGGGGTCAGGGGTCCGCGCCGCGCTCTGCTGTGGGCGATGGCATGGCGCAGAAGATCGCCGGCCTGTGGCGAGGCCTTTCGGGTCGGGGCAAGATCGCGACCGGTACCGCGGTAGTGGTGGCCATCCTCGTCCTCGCCGCCATCGGTGGCTCGGGGGCGAACGGCTCCGCGAGCGAGAGCTCGAGTGCCTCCGGCCCAGGTACGCGGTTGGGGATCACGACGGCCACGTCCAGCGCCACAACCGGTCAGACCGCAGCCTATGCATCCGCCCTGCCCTCCGGCGTCGATGTCGACGACGAAAGCTCTGCCAGCGCGGGCACTTCGTTCGTTCCGAGTGCCACTGGAGTCCTGCCGCCAACGACCACCGGCTCGGCGGCCGACCGGCTGCCTGGCGAACCAGATCCGGGCCTGACACCGGGCGCGCTCAACCCGGCTGTCACCCAGGCCACGATCGGCTCGACAATCTGCGTCTCGGGCTGGACCGCGACGATCAGACCACCCGAGTCCTTCACCGATGTTCTCAAGGTCAAACAGATCGCCCAGTACGCCTACATCGACACCTCGACCGCGGACTACGAGGAAGACCACCTCATCTCGCTTGAGCTCGGCGGCGCTCCCGCAGACGCTCGTAACCTGTGGCCCGAGCCCTATACGGACTCGCTTCCCGACGGACGACCGACCGGCGCGCGCACCAAGGACACGTTCGAGACCAAGCTCAAGACCGAGGTCTGCGCGGGCACGATCACCCTCGCTCAAGGGCAAGCCGACATCGGGGATCACTGGGTCCACGCCTACTACGGCATAGCGCTCGCGGCCTCTTCCCCAACGCCGGCCGCCACGTCGACACCGGGCCCTACGCCGACGCCGGCCAAGCCCAAGCCGACCACGCTCACCGTACAGATCACGAGCCTGCCCGCATCGGTCAGCCATGGCGCCGACGCGACTCTGGAAGCCACGACTTCGCCTGGCGCCACCTGCAGCGTCAAGGTGAAGTACCACTCGGGAACCATATCCACCGCGGCGGGGCTGAAGCCGAAGCCAGTGGCTGATTCCTCGGGCCTTGTGTCGTGGACCTGGAAGGTCGGCTCGACCACCAAGCCAGGGACTTCCACGGCCACGGTGGCCTGCACGCTTGGCGGCCACTCTGCGAGCAAGAGCAAGACGTTCTCGGTTAGCTAGCCATATGGATGCCACCCGCGAGCCTGCGCTCGCGACAGAGCGGGCGTCGGGACGCGATGCGTTCAACGGCTGGTTCGTCACGCACGAGGTCGCGTGGGAGCTGGCGATGGCGGCTCTGGCGGTGCTGTTCGTCGCGCTCGGGTTCGTGGCCGACGAGATGTCGGCGAGTGAGGCGGCGGTTGTCAGCCCCGACATCGCGGTCGCCGAGTGGGTGCTGACCGGCATCTTCGTGCTCGAATTCGGCAGTCGATTCCTGGCGGCTCGAAGCCGGGCGGCCTACTTGCGCGGCCACTGGATCGACGTCATCGCGCTTGCGCCTCCGATCCGAGGTGCGCGGGTGCTTCGGCTGCTGCGACTCCTTCGACTTGTTCGGTCGTTCTCCGGCCTGTATCGGGCCGGCCTGCACGTCCAGGGTCTGGCCCGGCATAAGGGCTTCGCCTGGCTGCTTGCGGCCTGGCTCGGCGTCATGGCTCTCTGTTCGGCCTGGATGTACATCGCCGAGCAAGGCATCAACAAGGCGATCAACTCGCCGTTCGACGCGCTCTGGTGGGGCGTCGTCACCCTCACCACAGTCGGCTACGGCGACGTTTACCCCGTCACCACCGAGGGCCGCATCGCCGCCATGGCGCTGATGCTCCTGGGAATCGGCCTCTTTGGCGCCATCACTGCCACGATCACGAGCTACCTCATGAGCAATGAAAGCCGCCATGGGCCTGACGCTGTGTCAGCCGTCGAGGACCTGGAACGGCTGGCGGCCCTGCACTCGGCAGGGGCGCTGACGGACGACGAGTTCAGCCTGGCTAAGAGCCAGCTGCTGGCCGGTCTGTCGCTGCGACAAGAATAGGCAGACCACCACGATGTTCGCATGGTGGCTCCAGAGTTCACGACGCCGGAGCGAGGGTGCGACCTGGCGCCAGGAAGCCCTTGCGCGAGGAAACGTTCGTGCCTGTAGTATCTGCGGCGGAGGGCGCAGTCAGAGTCTGAGGGAGAATTGTCGTGCGACGGTTCAGGTTGATACTTGTGGGCGCCGCGCTACTGGTCGCCGCCTGCGGTTCATCGGCGACCTCGGTTCCGGCCACCAATGGATCGAACCAAGCCGGCGCCACCAATGCCGCCGGTTCCACGAGCCAGGCCGCAAACCCGACTACCGTTCCGGTGGCCGATGGTACTCACGAGTTCACGGCCACTCTCACGGTTACCGGGGCCGTGGCCAAGACCGTCAACTTCACGCAGGGCCTGCCTTACCTGCCGCCGTGCGCGACTCTGGCCAAGACGGGCTTTACTGGCGCCACGTGGAGTATCCCCCAGGGCAATTCGGCGGCTGAAATGCTCAACTGGAACGTCTCGCCTTACAACGGACCCGGAACCTACTCCGATGTCTCGACCTATGAGAACTCGGTTGAGCTGACCGACCAGGCCTCGGGAACTGAGTACGACCCGGTCGATGCGAGCGTCATGTCGATCACTGTGAATGCCGACGGTTCGGGCTCCGCCACGTTCAAGAACCTCCAGGACACGGACGGAAACGCTGTCAACGGCAGCGAGACCTGGACCTGCAGCTAAGAGCGCGACGCTGGGGATCGCAATGACACCTCCGACTCTGCAGCATGGCCACGTCGGTGAAGTCGGGAACCGAGCGGAGCCCGCAGCGGATCGTTGACCCGCTTCTCTTCCAGGTCCGGGCTTAGAGCGACACCCTAGAGGAGTGATTCGGCCGCCCTGGAATTCACACCATGAGCAGATCGTCGCTCCAGGGCGGCTGCTCGCTGGCCTGCCGGCGCCATGGGGGTTTCCGCGTGACGGAAGTTCTAGTCGCCGAGCAGCAGATGCAACGATCTTTCGTTCGGGTCGAGTGCCAGGAGGTCCGGACGATCTCGGTAAAGTCGGCGTAGGACCTGGATCCCGATATCGCAGGCGCGCTTCCAGGCGTCGTAGACATTGGGAGCCTCGGCCGCAGCGTCGCCGTGCACGATGCGACTACGGAGGTTGTAGATCTTCTTGGTCTCTTCCTGCAGCGCCAGCCGTTTGGCGAGATCTGTCCCCAGCAGACATGCGATCGAGCCCGACACCCTCAAGGTCGTCTCCTCACGAGAGCCGAAGAGGCTTTCCCATGCCACGACAGCATCCACGAGGCCGTCTGCGGGGTCGCTCCTTTCGACGATCGACGATTGGATGCGCCGAGCGGCCATTGCCGTGCGGTGGCTATCGTTTTGTTCCAAGATCTCTAGCCAAGTCTCAACGGCCGTAGCTTCCTCGTCCGTTAGCGAGGCCGGAGCTGCCACGGGAAGGCTAGTAGGGGTCTGCCGCCGACTCGATGATGGGCCGAAGTCGAGTGGATCTAGGACGACCCTCCACGTTGGGACTGCAGCGGCTGGCTTCTCTCGCTCAACCGCGAGGGTAACTGCGAGCGACACGAGCAACCCGCGTCTCTCCAGTTCCTCCAGAGTTTCGAGCGTCTGAGACCAGGCCTGGTCTTCGGGGGGACCGTCTAAGACCTTTGCTTTCATGGGGACTTGAGCGTCAAGTATGAGATCGCCCGAATACTGGATGGCGTGCGACCCGAATTCGTCGTCGTACGAAAGTGAGCCTCCAATGAGCCTGCTTCCATAGTCAGACTCGGCTTCCGAAGGAGCCCGGAGAACACCCCACGGGGCTTTGACGGAGCGGCCGGTCGGCAAAGTCACGAAGGCGAACGACTGCAGCACCGGGACCTCGGCCTCAACGCCCTGAAGAAGGCAGCGCGCTTCCGAGAGGACCTCGGCGACATCCGCCAGGTAAGCGGTTTCGGTTGTGTGGCGCCTAAACACGTACCTGACATGCGCCGAGTGGATCAGCAACGACGCTAGAAGCTCCACTTGCACGCCTCCGCCCCGGCCAGTGGAGGTCTGTATCTGGGCGGCAGTACTCACTGCGCCGCCGGCCTGCTTCACGAGCCGCGACAGGGCAGGGTCCGCGAGAGCGAGCCGCTGGAATTCCTTCCCTGCAGGATGACGAAGAAAGACCAAGAACAGGCCCGGTGGGCCCGATGGCCGGAAGGGGTCGTTCGGCTCGGTCAACAGGACCGGGTAGGCAACGCGTGCGAGTTGCGCGAGCGCGTCGAATAGGGGGCTTCGCTCGGCGGAGGCGTCGGCGTCGCCTGAGTTGGTTTCAGTGGCCGGGGTCGTTGGCCCCCGACCTCCTTCCGAATGCCTCCTCGACGATCCCATGGACACCCTCACTGCTCGTCGCGTCACGATGGACGGCCGATCCATGCTGACCTTGTCGCTGCCGGCGCGCAAGGCATCGGAGTGAAGAACGTCACCATCCCGCGATAGCGTGAGCCCCGAGCAGGCAGAGTCGCCGGTTCTGAGAGCGTGCGGCCGTTGGGCGGTGCTAACCGATGGAACTCGCGGCGGCCGAGAGTGTGCTTCTGCTCAGACCAGTCAATCCAAACAGCGTAAACTACCGGCGGTTCCTGCCCCAAGGGTAAGCACAACCGTCGCGAGGCTCCGAGGTGGGGGACCCTCTCATCCGCGGGGAGAGCCCCAGGTAGGGCACCGGCACTCTCTTGGACTCAAGCCCAACGGGGCCGCGGCATCTGCGATTGTCGCTCTGCGCAGATTGGTTCGCCAAGCAGGTGCTGATGCATCCCACATCTCGTTTGCTCTTTGTGCTGGCCTTGGGCTTGGTCGCAGTTGCCTGTGCTTCTGTGAGCGCAGCTCCGGCAGCTTCTGGTGCCTCCACGACCGCGGCACAGACAGCGACCGCCACGACTGCAGCCGCGGTCAATGTGTCGGCAACGGCCACAGCTCCGCCGACCGCGGCTCTGACACCTGCGCCGACAGCCACGGCCGAGGCGCCGCTGCGCCTGGTAGTGCTGGGCGACAGCATCACCGCCTGGGGTAGCTGGCCGGCCGCAGTGGATGCCGCCAGTCCGCACTTGGTGCTGGTGCACAACGCCGGCGTGGCGGGCAACACCACTGCCCAGATGCTCGTCCGCCTCGACCGTGACGTACTGGCCTACCAGCCCGACGTGGTGGTTCTCATGGGGGGCACAAACGACCGCTGCCTACGGAGTCAGCCGGCCACCGTCACCCAGGCTGCTGCCAACTTGCGGGCGATCATCGAACGCCTGCACGCCGCCGGCGTAGTGGTCGTGCTGATGACGATCCCGCCCTGCCTGGGCCTGGCGCACATCCTCCCGATGAATGCTGCGATTCGGCGGCTGGCCGCTGTCGAGGGTACGCCGCTAGTCGACATCTACGCCGCGCTGGTGGGCAAGGGCGACGCCTACGTTCCGGCCTACCAATGTGGGGACGGCATCCACCCCAGCGCCGCTGGCTACGCGAGAATGGCTCAGGCGATCCTGGCTGTGACCAGCCAGTTGTGGCCGGAATGGCAGTCGGCCCGCGGCGAGCCCAAAGACTGATTCACGTGCTCGCTGAGGAAGCGTTCGTCCCGCCTCCGCCTCAGCTAGCGAATCCAGCGGCTCCGCCCCCGGGGAGGCGATGCCGGATCCCTTGTCGGTACCGAGCGAGGTCAGGCTGTGCGTGTCGGCTGCTGCAGGCCGAAAGTAGATTGTGTTGCCAGCCCGATAGCATGAGCCGGGCGAAGCTGGTCGTCCGCTCTCGTACCGTCGACCGCCACCCCGGTGACCGGCAACCTGACCGTGACCGGGGCTACGAGCGCCGGCTTTGTCTCACTTGGTCCGACCATGACGAGCTCGCCGTCCACCTCGAGCGTGAATGTGGCCGCGGGCACGACTGTCGCCAACGGCGTCACCGTCGCTCTCTCCGGGGGCAAGCTCCAGGTCGTCTGGTGCGGCACGACCGGCTCATCGGCCAATGTCATCTTCGATGTCACCGGCTACTTCACTGCCGGTGCCGGTGGCCTCTCGTTCTACGCGATCACACCGGTCCGGGTTCTCGACAGCTCCAAGTCCCTGGGACTGCCCGGTGCCTTCGCCAGCGGAACCGCCCAGCTCTTCACCATCGGCGGCACGGCGGGTGTCCCAACCGGTGCGGCCGGTATCAGCGGCAACCTGACGGTGCTCACTCCCACATCGGCGGGCTGGGCTCTGGTATCACCCGAGATCGTCCCCACACCGACTACCTCTACCCTCAACGTCGCCTCCGGACACTCCGAGACCAACGGCTTCGATGTCGCTCTGGGAGCATCCGGCCACGTCGCTCTTGAGTGGGCCGGCACTACCGGCTCTACTGCGAACATCGCCCTCGATATCACCGGGTACTGGATGTAGCGGGCGGGCACGCGGACTGACGGCGCGGATGAGCGTCTAGTACCGGCGTCTGCCAGCACGAACAGGTCATCGTGGCGATCCGCCTCGCAGTTCTGACGGCGATCCGGCAGGTTCCGTCGGAGGCTCCATTCCTCTCGCCCCGACCACTTACGGATATTCCGATCTCCTCCGGCAGCACCGCCCCGAAGCCATGTCGGGATGCGTGCTCGGTGAGCGTAACGGTCGCTTCGCTCATCCCCAGGACATCTATCCGCTCGAACAGCGCCTGTGCCAGAAGTGCACGCCCCTGTCCGCCTTGCGCTTCCTGCCAGGTCTTGGACAGTTCACGCAGGTAGCCTGAAGCGACCTCGGCTGGAACCTCATCAGGCACCGCCCGTTCGCGCATCGCCTGCTCCTGGGCATCGAGTCGGTGCATCGTGGCATCGAGCGCGCCGCTGTCGCGATCCTTGAGGTAGCGGGCCATGGCCCGTTCGCGTTCGGTGGCGATCCGCTCGCTATCGGCACCACTTACTTTCGCTGGCCGGTCTCCCACCTTGCGCACAACTGCGGTGAGCGTGCCGGCGTTGGCGCCGACGCGACCGAGGAGCTCTTCGACAACGCCCTCGTAGCGTTCCTGCCGGTAGGCGTGACCCCACGACCGACCACGGCCGCTGTGGGCTGGAGCCGCGCCAATGAACGCCTCGCAAGGCTCGCGGTGACGGTAGTAGCCGGTATCGCCGGTCAGGCGAGTGCCGCAGGCCGCGCAATGGAGCATCGCCAGAGCGTAGGGACGGCGAGGATCGGCCTTGCGGCCAAGGTTCGTCGCCCGCGAGAGGCGAACCGCCTGGGCCTTGTTCCAGACGTCTTCGGTCACGATAGCCGGCCAGTGCGCGGCCGAGCCGTCGCGCAGCCTTCCGACGACCAGCGGCGATGTGAGAAGACCCCGGGCGGTGAACAGCGGCAAGCCGACTTCGTGCGCTGCTTCGCGGTCGGGATAGCCCGCGGCCGAAAGCTCGAACAGTCGGCGGACGGTCGGCACCTTGTCGGCGTCCGGTTCCAGGAGCTTGGCTTCGTTGCGCCGGAAGCCGAAGGGCGGATGCCCGCCGGGGTCACGCTGCTTGGTCAGCTTGGAGGCGTAGCCTTCGTGGATGCGTCGGGCGAGCCTCCGGCTGTATCGCTCGGCGTCCTTGGCCTCATCGACGAGCTGGTCCCAGTGACGATCGCAGGAGGACAGGATCTCTTCATCGGCGAACCAGACGGCCACGCCTGCCGGGTGGAGGGTGTCTTCGAGGAGTTCGAGCGTGCGGCGAAGATTGCGCTGCCAGCGGGATACGTAGCCGACGAGGAGAACGTCAAAGGCGCCATTGCGCGCGGAATCGAGCATGGCCGCCATTTCGGAGCTGCGATAGACCGTGCGTCCAGAATGCGCTGCTGTCCAGACGAGGCCGGTATCGACCAGGCCGAGTCGGCGGATTGAGGCGTCCTGGAGTTCGATCTGCGCCTCGGGGCCGTATCGGTCGAACTGGCCTGTGGTGCTTTCGCGTATCCAGCGCGCGGCACGAAGACCCACCAGGGCATCGGGTGAGGTGGGCAGTCTGCTCATGCGCTCTTTCTCCTCTTGGCCTGCTCGGCGGCGCGGGACTGCTCGACCGGCGGCAGCACCGTCAACCGGGCGCGCTTGCGTTGCTCGTTGTGCCAGCGGTCCCGCACGAGCTGAGCCAGGGCGATGACCAGCGGATCGTCCATGTCTACGTTCTCCTCGGGCCGATCATCGCACTTCGGAACGATGAGCGAAACCGCGATGTGGTCGTTCACGGCGCCGACCCAGCCCGAGGCCGCAGAAGCTCAGCGAGGCTCGGAGCGCCGACGCCGGCGAAGGCGAAGGCCCGGATCACGAGGGTCGACTCTTCGGGCAGAGCGGGAACGCCATTGAGGCCCTGAGCGATCATCGCGAGGTTCGCCCGATACCGAACACGAGCGGTCCGAAGGTAGCCGAAGGTGACCGAGTAGCGGCGAGCCTTCGTCAGGAAATGGCCCCGAAAGCCGAGCATGTGCGCCCAGGCCCGAAGTCGCAGATGTTCGTATCTCCGATCCGCACCCAGGGCCCAGGCCGTCGCCATCATGGCCCGGGCGTGAGGGCTCACCGGCAGGAGACTGATCTCGTATGGCGAGCGCAACGGACGGTCGGCACCGCCCGCACTCTCGGCGGCCTTGGTGGCGTACTTCGCGAGATAGCCCGCAACGGCGCCATCGGAGCCTTCGCCTTCGGAACCCGCCCGGATAGGGCGAATGTCGAGCTGGACCCCCCAGCGAACGATGAACGGCTCCCCGTCGGGCCGTTGAGTCCGCAGCGATGTTTGCACCGCCGAAGCTGCGACGATCTCGGCGAGGAGCTCGCTCGTCGCCCATGTCGGCGGCGCAGTCGGCCTTGGACCGGGCCCGTCGAGGCGCAGGATCACATGGAGATGGACGAGACCTCGAGTTTGGAACTCGGCGACCTTGACGAACGATAGGCGCACGAGCTTGCCGATCTCGCTCCGGGCCACTCCGACTCGGGCGGCCAGGAGGCGGGTCATGGCGATGGTGGTCCGGCGCCATAGAGCCCCTGCATGGGCGTTCCAGAGCACAGCGCCTTCGTAGTCGTAGCAGGCCGGGCACAACGGCTGACCGATGGCCGGGTCGTTGGACTCATGGCGGACGGGACACGAGCCTTCACGACCGTGGACGCACGTCCTCTCATCCGTCCTGGCTCGACAGGGCGAGACCGACGCACCCCGAACCACCCGGCGATGCACGGCCCCGAAGGAGGGTGCCGTGAAGGTGGCGAAGATGCGAGGGTGGCTCGACACGTCGACCGGGACGCCCCGTTCCGCATCGCCAGCGACGCCGGCTCGAACCAGGGCGTAGGCATCATGGCGGTATACGTCCGAGCACGATTGGCAGCGTGACGCCCGCCGGTTGCCACAGGCGAGGAGGACGACGCCGAAGGGTGCATCGGTACTGGCGAAGCGCTCGACGATTTCGCCGGTATCGCGATTGACAGTCAGCCGTTCCCCGGCGAGGCGGATCGGCGACGAACAGCGAGCGGCCAGAGAGCCGGGCGCGCTCAGGATGGTGGAAGTTGCGGCGGGCAGGGCGGCATCCATCGGAAGCCATGTCCTTTCGGGGTCAATCGGACGAAATGGCAACCGACGCGGGACGCGTTCATCAGGCTTCGCTATGCGATGCCGTCGCGGGTCGGGAATGGTCCGATCGCTCCGAGTAAGCCCCTAAGCCAAAGAGGGCCGAGCGATCAAGAAGGGCCGGTCACACCAGTTGTTCGCGGTCGAGCACGCCGACCGTATGCGAACCGTGACCAGGGTTCATGCCCGTGTTGCGGAGTTCCTCCGCCAATGACCGCACTCTGAACCGGCTCTGTGACAGCTGTATGGCACAGCTGGCCGACCCGAGCGCAAGATTTCAGCTCATCACGAGCCCCAGCGAAACTTGACCCCCGACGTAGCCGTGTCCGTCTCGCAGCATCTCCAGGCCTGGTTCGATAGCGGATCCCAGCCGGTGCGTTCAAGCACAAGGGGGCGGAGTTCCGCCCGGCTCCGCCTGTCCGGCCCACCGGGCGGCCCTCCGCCCCGGCCAAGGCTCCTGGATCGATCCAGCAGGGAGTGGCTAAGCCGTATCAGTGCGTCGAGCGGTCATATATGGCCACTACTGCGCGCGGATGGAGCGATGCAAGGCCACGGTTCCCGCTGCGTGGTTACAACTTCCATTACTGCATCAAGGCCCGCCCTCGGCGCGCACGCCGCCCCCAGCGGCCTCGCGGCGGGTAGGTCAGTTGTCACATTGCAAACAACCATGCAGTCAAGTACGGTTTGGTGGGACGATGCTCGGCCTGTCGCCTGCGGGGGGGGCAGCGAGCGTGATCGTCACGAGGAGGAAACAATGAAACGGCTCCCCCAACTAGGGATGTCGATCGCGCTTTTCGCAGCGTTGATCGTTACCGCCGCGACACCAGCCTTCGCGGCGGCGCCGGCATCAGGTTCAGCGGATACGTCTACGGGTAGCACGGTCCACACCTACAAGTTGGCTATCTCGAAGGCCGAGTGCGATGCTGTGCATCAGTCGTACCCGAACGCAGAATGTGCGATCACGGTAACAACAACCCAGACGCCGACAAAGGTGGCGGCCAGTACGCCGACCAAAGGCTCGATCTCCCCAGCAGCATTGATCGACCAATCATATTGCTCCTCCCACAACTACTTTGGATCGACGTATAACCTGCAGATGGTCATGAATGGCGTCTGGTCGTACACAATGTGGGTGCAATACGAAGGCGACAAGGGATGCGGCGCCGTCGAGTACCAGAAGACGAGGTGTTACCTAGACTGGGGTGTCCTCTGGACGGCAACGTGGAGTGACTGCGGTGCCCTGCCTGCCGGCTTGAACGTTTGGCGGTGGTGGGGAGATCCCGCATACGCGTACGCCGACTACACCATGACCTACACCCTCCCGATCTGGGGTGGTGTCTTCAGCGTCGGACACCACGGTTGGGTTCAGGTGAACGGTCAGACCGGATCGGTCAGCTCGAGTTGGGGGTGATGGAATTGCGTGGAGTCGTTAGCCTCCGGCGGGCAATAGTCGCGATAGTTGCCATAGTCGTGATCGTGACGATCCTCGCGCTATCGATAGGCGTCCTCGGGGTGATACCTCAAGGAGCTGGATCAACGCCCGTTACCCAGCCTAGCGCCCAGACAACTGCAAGCCAAACGTAAGCGAGATCATCTTGCGCTCCTTGGCCCGAGGTGCATGCAGCGCCTCGGGCCAATCTGTGCCTGTCGCCTCATCGGCGCCGAGCCGAAGGGCGTCGGCTGTGGCCCCGGCTCCGTTGGAGGCCAGTGGCCCGCGGCATTGTCCGGCCCACCAACCGTGGCCAGGCTAGTTCTGTCTCGGCCTCAAGTT
>Ga0182011_10003511_pt1 | contig 12847 bp, 12 predicted proteins | sample 711E1DmetaG_FD_120481 | JGI IMG/M metagenome (GOLD analysis project Ga0182011, IMG submission 120481) | Permafrost microbial communities from Stordalen Mire, Sweden - 711E1D metaG | ecosystem: Environmental > Terrestrial > Soil > Wetlands > Permafrost | place: Sweden: Stordalen | collected... | reverse complement strand
TGTCAGCCGACACTTCGAAGGTCTTCTCATCGGTTTTTACGAGAAAGCAGTTATTGGATTTTTTTAAGTAGGAGCCCCGCGTGTTGATGACGAGCTGCATAAGCTGCCTCCCTCTTTGTTCCCTGTGATCTGTCTTACTGCTCCAAACCCCCGTGAGACCGATTTTCCGATGCCAAGATAATCCGGGACCAGAAAATTGGCTTGGAACTTTCCGGTAAAGGTCATGACGCTGACATCCTTGAGCCGGTCTTTCCGGAAATGTACTAGTGTATCGCATTTGATCTGGGCCGGCACATCATAGCCTAGCGATTTCGCCATCGAGATGAGATTGCCGATCAGGATCTTCCGTACGAACTCGTCCCGCTCGCTATCTCCTTTGAGTGCATAGAATTTCCGGTAATTCTCCTGATTCAGCGCAAGCCACGGGGTCACAAATTCGTACGAGCGGATCTTGTCCGAGATCCCGAACTCTTCATCTTTCAATGAGATGCCTCGCTCGACGATCTGGTATGTATTCTCACCCAGGCAAATTTCCTGATATTCATCGAAAATCTGCTTGAGGACTTCGGCGCCTTCGTTGATGCCGATGACAGTGGGCACGTTTCCGATCATCTTGTATTGCACTACCGGGTAGCGATAGATGAATTTGTCCGCATTGTGCTGGTGGAGCTCGGTGTATTCATTGAATTTTGTTGCGAAGAAGCCGCGAAGCTGCTGGGCGGAGCCGCGGATTGGTCCTGTGGAGCCGAGAGTCAGGGTGAATGTGTGGAGGATCATATAATCACGGTCCCTCCGTCACAGGGTTTGAAGCCAGTCCGTATGTCATAGCGAAAGGCCAGTTCTTCCTGTGATATGTGGCCAATTCCCAGATCTTCCCGGAATAATCCCTGTGCTTTATTTTTAGGGACAGAGATTACATGGTCAAGGAACTCTTTTTTAATTTTCAAAAATTCATTCTTTCTCTCAGCGTAGGGTTTGGATTTAATCTCAACGAACTTTTGCCAGAGTTTTCGGGCATCATCATCACATTCAACAAAAATATCCATTTTCGGATAGTCGTTCTGGATCAAATGGAATGAATTCTGGAGATCGGAATACTTAAGATAGCGGATGAGATCTAGACATTTATTGGCAGTGTCATTTGTGTGCAATTCTTCAACAAGCCGGAAGTACTGATTATTCAGCGTAAGAAACTGCTGTTCACTGATAATTCCTTTTCCTTCCAATATGATCCTTGTTTTGTCAAGAAGGAATTGAGAGTATATGTAATTACAGTAGTTCTTTTCGTCGGCTTGTAATGTCACGATCTGCACTTCGCCAGGGGCATCCTGCTGATTGTTTCGGTTACATAGCCCGGCAACCTGATTGATAGAATCAAGGAGGGCCATGTCACGATAGACAACATCGACATCAATATCGACACCTGCTTCAATAAGTTGCGTGCTGACAATCACTTTTCGTTTCCTGATATCCGGGTTGCGGATATTCCTGATTCTCGCCAGTCGTTCTTTGGGAATGATATGAGTGGACAAAAATACGAATTCGGTTTCGGGCTCATTCAAAGAAGATAGTGAAGTATAGACCTCTTTGGCTGCGTTGATCGTATTGAGGACAATGAGAAAATCTTTTTCCTGTTCGTTATGGATACGCAGCTGAATATTTTCAATAAATTGCTGAAGGTCATAGGGTTGCGGGTTGAAGAAAAGATTCACCCTGTTGAGTTGGGAAAAGTACATTTTCTTCTTTGTAGCAAGTTCAAAAATTTCACCTGTTTTTGCCTCATCAAAGATCAGGGGTTGCGTTGCTGTCACAAATATTACCCTCATATTCAGACACCGGGTAAGAGTCACGATTACATCATGAAATAATAGCCAGTACTCATGAGGGATTGACTGGACTTCATCGAGGATGACAATCGCATTGGCAAGTGTGTGATATTTCCTTATTGCCCGGTTCCTGTTCGAAAGAATTGTGTGAAAGAACTGGACGAATGTAGTGATGATAAATTCTGAATGCCATCCTTCAATCAGAAGGCGAGATTCATCTTCTTCATAATCCCCATCATCGGTTGACGTATAGGACAAATCCGCCAGATGATGATGTTTGAGTAAAATATTCGAAGGTACTGGATCGCACGTAGGGGAGGAAAACACAGATGATATCACATCGTAATTCTGATCGATAATACTCAGGAATGGAAGACAATAGAGTATCTGCGGGTTGCATCCGGTTTCAAGATTAAGCCGTTCACGTAACTTTAGAGCAAATGATACGGAGGTTAACGTTTTTCCCGTCCCAGTCGGGACATTCAGAGAATAAATTTTCTTGTTGAGATCAAGAGTCCGGACATTGGAAACAACCTCATCGTATATCTCATTTCGTAATTGGTTTATGGGGGAAGATGCGTTAGAAAACTCCTTCATTTCTCGGTATCGATCAACAAGATCTGATCGAAGTCCGCCTTTGATCCGGTTTGCTGAAATTTCTGCTGCATCCTGTTTGTCACCCGAAAGCAGGAGGGAATAATAAAAGAGAGTGAGTACTTCCATTGCGGGAGCTTCTGGGATCTGTTCAAGGCGGGGTATTAATCTGAACCGGTTCCCATTCTGCACAATGGATGAGATAATTTTATCCTGTGCCATATCTCTGAAAAATGCGGTAATGATGTCTTCAGAAATTAATCCATAATATACACTCCGAAGCGTATCTCCGGATATGGATTCACACTGGCGCTTCATAATATCCAGTTTTTCCGGATTTCTGATATCTGATGTTTCCTCAAAGAAATTTTTCAGGTCACCATGATGATGTCGTACAAGGACATATCCAATGAAAGGTAAGAGAGAGTTGTTCGCATCAGCTCTGGTTTTGAGGGTTTCGCGTAAACAGTGATACGTAAAAATTGCAGAGATAAGACCGTGATGTGTCTCTGGTTTCATCTTCAGTTTTAACCGGTTCTTTTCATCAGAGAAAAGGTAGTCCTGGAAATACGTTGTAGCTTTTCCAAAGTCATGACATATTCCGAGAGTCCGGGAAAATATCGACAGGAGTTCTTTCGAGTAGCCCAAGGAGGAAAAGTCCGGATTTGCAGCATTGTGAGTATCTTCACAATAATCCGCAACTGCGGAGAGGTGATCCCGGAGTTTCTTACCAGGGTGAGAAAAAAGATCACATGAATAGGATTCTGTCATTATTTCCCAGCTCATAAAAATAATTGACACAGGCAGAGATCGGTTTACAGTTTCTTTCGAACATGAACTCCTGGTAATCATTTACCGTCCGGTCTTCGGCCATTTCATTCGGTAATGTTTCGGTCATATATTCCTTGCCCGATTCAAACTGAATCTGTGAAATCTGATCTTTGGGAATTATCGAATCAAGAGCTACTTCGGTTGGCCTCTCAATTTTCTTCAAAGGATATTCTCCGATGTAGCTGAAATTTGCTATATGCTCCGATATCCCCAAGCAGGGAGTATATACGCATTTATGGGTGGAGATCATCTCTCGTGCAGTTGAGTAAATGTCTGGATCTGAATGCGAGAAATATATCCGGAACTTCGCATCCTTGAGAAACTCAAATTTGATCCGGGTGTGCTGTTTGATAATATTCATCGTTTTGACAGAATCCGTGTCGATCAGGTTCTCGGAGAACCGTACCTTTTTTACAGGTTTCATTAATCTCACTGCGAAATTTGCATCCTTCCTTTGAAATTTGGAAAGATACGTTTCTTTCGGAAATCCGAGAATCGCTCCCATCAATCCGCAAAGGGCAGTACGGGGTGGGAGAGAGAAGGTGAGAGGCGAGGTTGTTGTAAAAAATTTCCGGAAGTGGGCGTACTCGCTCCACACATCAAACACCAGTACTTTTTCCATATCGATCAGAAACTGAGTTGATTTGCCGGGCATTTTGCAGATTTCAAAGCTTCTTCCAGAGTCACGGTTTTTTCTTTGACAGTGAGACGAAGATGAGGATCGATACAATATTCGATATGATCAATCTTTGCGTTATTTGTAGCAAATGCATCGATAAGTGCCGAGATCTCCAGCGGGATCTGGGAAATATCACGAATTTCCTCATCGGATACTCCAGTTTTCCCCTTCTTGATCAAGGCAATAAGGTCCCCGATATGGTAATTCTTCTCTTTATATGTCACGTTAATGAGAAGCCGGGGAATCTGGCCAACCTTGGAGCGGGAGATAAGATTTTTCGTTCCATTCCATAGACCATCCATCAGGCTTTTTATATCATCATCTGTGAGCTTAGTCGTCTTTGCTGCATTTTCATTGACAATCCCATAGAATCCGATGAGAGAATAGGGAAGGACATATTGTTCCGTGAATGTTCCTTGGGCTTTTCCTTTTTCTTGTGAGGGCATGACCGTAGTTCCCTTAATGAACGACAATTTTACTCGATGTAGGGATCGTCCGATTCGGAATTGCACAGGCCCGGTTAAGATAATGTTCTTTTCATTTTTTTGCTCAGTTTCAACATCGTCCGGGTCAGATTTTTTAATTCCTTTTTTGCCTTTTTTTGAAATGGCTGCAGTCGCTCCGAAAAGGCGCATATCGATGTATTTTTTTATCAAATCATCCGCATTTGTAATATTATTTTCATCCAGGACGGTCTTTTTTCCTTTGAGCAAGCCATCCTCATTCCGGTATCCCCGAATGAAAATATCCATTCCCTTGCAATCATGAAAATAATCTCGTACTGTGCGTTTCAATCGGACATCGCTGACAAGATTTTCCATGGTCTCTTCATCGATGCGCGGCTTGTTCTCATCTAGCGGATCACCATTGGGATTGATATCCTTAATATCATAGAGAAATACAATTTCCGAACGTTTTGATACTATTTCAGTCATTAGTTTTCACCTCATGTTGTTTTTCGAATGTAAACTCATCTGCTAGATTCATACCGAGAACGAAAAAGAACGAAATTTCATCCTTTGACAAATTCCAATCTTTTCCTGAATCTCTTGTTAGGGCTGCAATCAATTGTTCAAGATCCCGGTAATAATTTTTCTTGTATTCCTCCAGTTTATTCTGAATATCTGGAAGAAGGGTTTGCACTTTTTTCTGATCCAATTTCAATCCTTGAAGTTTAGTTCTAAATGGCGTTGCTTCTCGTTCACTATATTGAATATTCAACAATTTCTGACACAATACTCCTTCGAGATAAATTGCGCATTTTGCGCTTGTATCAAAGAATGCAGGAAATTTTTTAAAAATTTCTTCTACCTTTTTGTGAGTTTCTGATGATCCATCAAGTATTATGTTGTTGAACTGAGATGTCATTGGTAACCCCCTCTGTAATTCACTCAAAATTCTTAATTCATTAAGATACACAAGAAGTGCAAGACCTTGCAATGCAGATTCTTTTGTAGGTGTTTTTAATTTTGCGTTTTGATAGAATGATTTTCGAATTTTTCGGATGATACCAGATAAAATAAGTGAATAACTAATCGGTCTTCCGGAAAAAATTTTTTCAACTATGTCCAGAAAATAAGTTCTTGTATTGCTATCCCGCTCTTTCCCAAAAAAGTGATAAATGCATCCAAAATTAAATGTGAACAACTTTTTTTCAGGTTTTTTCTTTTCATTAAATATGGTAATTTCAAGATTTTTAAATATTAAGATATTATCCACTGTTCTTTTTGCATTAAACAAATCTTTCAACCTGGACGGGAAGATGTCTTCAATGCATTTATCAATTTTAAATTCATTGTTGTTTTCTTCGTAAATTAAAATATTACAGATAAATGAATTCTCTTGGGTCGAGAGGAGATTGAGGATCTCATCTTTTGTATCACTCATAAGGGTTTCATATTTTTCAGTAATCTGAACTTTTTCGCCGCCCTCATCGTGAAATGTCTTGAGGATATGAAAAATTTTATCTCTCTCTTGTATGAGAAGGGGTTTCGGGATTATGAAGTAATCAAATTGAAAAAAGTTGAAATGTGAATAGTTATCGAGATATTTCTTTCCCATCTCAAGCTCTTTGGCACACTGAAAACATACAGGATAATTTTTCCATGCTTGACTCTGATCGAATCCCCCGGAAACCATCCCGGGTTTATCTACCGTGTAAAAATTGTAGGTCGAAACAAATCCATATACCTCATCTGTTTTTTTTCTACAAACAGAACAAATCTGATTTTTTGCTCGTGATTCTTGGTTATATTTTTGATAAAGTGAAACATGAACTTGTGAAATAAATGCTTTTTTGAATGCGTTAAGATCACCAATATAGTGGCGATTTTGATTTTCGAGAATTATTAGTGTAATAATAGAACTATCTTTTTTTGTCCGTATGTCCTTGTAGAGTTCCGTGAGTTTATTGATAATTGGATCATGATTATCTTTTATACAATTCCCTATCTTATCAAATAATTCAACATCCTCCTTATCAAGTAATTTGGAGACTTTTAAAAAACCTTGGGGGAACCAACGAGAAATTTTACTCTGAAATGTTGCTGCTGCACCCTTTTCTCCAACTTTGGATGTAGGAGAGATATTTAGTCCTCGCGAACTTCCAAACCGGTAGAGATATCGAATATTTCTTTCCTTTGAAAATGGTTCTTCACTCACCCTTAAGAAAGAAATCTGATTTCCATTTTTTTCCAGTTCGATGGTCAGGATACGCGGGGGTCTTGCAGCCCGTCCCCGAATATCTTCACAAAATATTTTGATGAGCCCTTGAGGATCTCCGGTGTCGATATGATCTTTTCGGAGTGAATATTCCCCTATCTCCCTTATCGCTTCAATCATCGCATCTGCCCTACCGCTATCTTACGATCATTGCTGGAAAAAATAATTTCATTATTCCTCTTTTTTTATTCAACGATCTTCCATTCACCGCACCACACGATAAATATAACGACCCTGTTGTGAAAGTAACTGGACATTCAAACCAACCCGTCCCGCATAAAAATTTTAACCAACCATCGATTGAAAAATTTATTCAATCTCCGCACAAAAATTTCCAACCGGATCTTGCTTGAAAAATTTCGATCAGATCCTGATTTTTATTTTTTCGCTCTGTAGAAAACATGTTGAGAAATGATCGCTCCCATTGCGGCCAGTCCCGGGTTGACGATCCTGATGAATCCTCAACTGCCTTATCCATGATAGGATTAGGCAAGTCGAAGCGCTTGAAGCGTTATAATGAGTACAAATGATTTCAAAAGAGCATCATTTCGCAATCGGGTTCCGATTTTGAAACTGCAATCGCAACCATGATCGCGATCAAAAACCAATCCGGATCAATCGCGATCCGATTTTGAGCGCAGAACCGGATCCCGGTTCTTCCGGTAAAATCAATCCATGAATGTTTTCTACAGAGCAAAAATTTTCAACCGGACTTTGATTTTTTATTTTCAACCGGACCCTGATTGAAAAATTTTGAGCAGCCCTGGTTGAAAAACCGGCCACGAAGCACCATCTCCGTCGTGAATCCTTTTTCAGATTGTTGTACACCTGGTTAACTTTTACAACCGGATCCTGATTCTTTATTTTCAACCGGACCTTGATTAAAAAATTTTCAGCAGACTCTGATTGAAAATTTTTCAGTGTGATCGTGATCGCGATTGAAAAAGATGATTATGAAAATCTGAAAGATTTTCAAGGGAGTCTGCTGAAAATGCGTCAGCATTTTCATGCTTACGATCCGGATCGATCGGATCGTGATTGAAATTTTTTTACCAGATCGTGATTGATAAATTTTAACCGGACCTTCATTAAAAATTGTACAGATTTGGCCCTTTGCCGGAATCTGTTACGGTCTGACAGATCATCAGATCCCGGCATAATGGAGACTCATCGAGAATCTTCGACGGAGAAAATCGCTGGCAGTGGCATGATCCCCCGGGGAGGATAGCCCCGGGACATCCCCGGATGCATTGCAGCGGCAGATCCACGTTTTTTTCCCGGAAAAAATACTCCCGGTTTCCCGCCCGGAAAACCTGTTAAATTTCGGCCATAACGGGCACCGGCGGACCCTGTCCGGCCGGACAACCAGAAGCCAGCAAGCGTTTTTACGCAAAATGCAGGGCTGCTAAATTGCACGGTCTTAATGCGTTTAAAATGCCTGTTTTCCAAAAATAAGATATTAAATCAGGATTTTCCTCCGGTGTTGGCACCGTTTCCACTGCCGAATTTCCGGGTCTGGATCCCCAGGATCTCTCTCCGTCGGAGAATCGATCCGGGGAGAGAGACACTCCCCGGTCCTGCCCCTTTATAAAGAAATGACCTCTCCAGAGAATTCTCTTTTCACCGGTCCCGGATCACTGGTACTCCGGGTTTTCCAGGTATTTCATCCCGTTTGTATACGCTGTACTGCCGGAGAACGTGGCAACCGCTTTTTCCCCGTCACTGACAATGATCAGCGGCTTATGGTCTTTCATAACAAAAAGGAGTTCAAGGAATTCCACCTCATCGATCTTCAGCCCGTCGGGAAGGGAAGATGCGGATTCGAGTTCCAGACGTTCCTTTACCAGTTCGTCAGGTACAGTACGGAAATAATAATAGAAGACCTGCCAGGCATTCAGCAGGTCGGAGACCATCAGTTCATTGCGCATGTCTGCGTCAAGGGCACCGATTTTTATTGCAAGCTCTTCGACATCATCATCGCTCTCTTCGAGAAGTCGATCCACCAGGGCGACCAGTTCGCGATACGGGGCTGCAGAACTGTCAGGACTCATGGGCACTCATTGGTTGCCCGGGTAAAAAAAACCGCTGAACCTTTTTCCTTCCGTTTTTTTGGGAACAACAATCCTTATTCCCATGACCGGGAGATGAATACAGGTGAAAGAAGAGGATGAGGACTGGCTGGTTTATCACCGGATTCCGGAGGGTGCATCCGTAACCGCTGAAGTCCTTGCCGCTGATTGCAGTCTCGGGATACCTGAAGTGGAAGCATCCCTTACCCGTCTTGAACTGTCCTGCATTATCGAGCGTAGAGGCCGTTCGGTGCGCCTCCTCTCGTTTGGCGAGGCCCTCATCCGCAACCAGCTGAAATACGAAAAAGACCTCCCGTTTACCATGGAAAACAGCGTTATTAAGGAGAAGAAAAACACACCATGCCAGGAAAAGAAGTAGCCATTCTCCGGATCGGCCACCGCCCGGAACGCGACCAGCGGGTGACCACCCACGTTGGGCTTACTGCCCGTGCCCTTGGCGCGAAAGGGATGTTCCTTGCGGCATCGGATAAGGGCGTTGTCGAGAGCATCGCGGATGTTGTCGTGCGCTGGGGCGGGGAGTTTTTCTGCGAGCACAACGTGAAGTGGCGTTCCTGCATCAAGGAGTGGAAGGCGGCGGGCGGGGTTGTCGTCCACCTGACCATGTACGGGCTCAACCTGCCGGAAGTGATCGGCGATATACGGCCTCACGATAAAATCCTCGTCATTGTCGGGGCGGAGAAAGTGCCCGGTGATATCTATGGGCTTGCGGATTACAACGTGGCGGTAACCGGCCAGCCCCATTCCGAGATCTCGAGCCTTGCCCTCTTTCTCGACCACCTGTTCTCCGGCACCGAACTTGAAAACGAGTTCCCCGGGGCACGGATCCACATCATCCCTTCAAAGGCGGGTAAACAGACGGAGGGTGTGTGAAGGGTCGGGTGCTGGTTGCCGGTTTTGCAACCCGCCACGTTGCACAATCGGCTTACTTGGCCGGCTACGAAGTCTGTGCGGTGGACCATTTCTGCGACCAGGACCTTTCGTGGTATACACAGGACCGGGAAAAATTCTTGGATCTCGAAGACCTGCCCGGTGCCATCGACCGGATCTGTACGCGACACCGTTTTGATCTCTTCGTCCCCACATCCGGCGCAGAAACTCTCTCGCCACCGATCCCGCTCTGCGGGACCCCTTCCGATCGTATCGCACGGTTCCTCGACAAGCTCGATATCCACCACTTCTTCGAATCCCTGGACGTCCCCGTCCCCCGCATCCTGCCTGACGGGATTTATCCTGCCATGGTCAAGCCCCGGACCGGTGCCGGGGGATGGCGGAATGCCGTTATCGGTTCCGAAATGGAAATGGATGCCTGGAAATCCCTGTACGGCGACGTACCGTTCATCCGTCAGGAATTCGTATCCGGGACTGCGGCAAGTGTCTGCTGCATTTCTACCGGATCGCGTGCAATGGCTGTCGCAACCAACGAGCAGGTCCTCCGGGAGAGCGGGGAGTCCGCCTTCGGGTTCTCCGGGTCCATCACGCCGTTTGACCACCCCCTGCACGGAGAGATGACCGCAATTGCCGAACGCATTGCCGCCGCAAGCGGGTGCCGTGGGACGATCGGGATCGATTTTGTTGTCAGTGATGACCGTGCCGTATCGATTGAGGTGAACCCGCGATTCCAGGGAACGGTCGATACTGTTGAGATGGCCTGCGGGTGCAACCTGTTTGATCTCCATACCGGCGCCTGTTCGGGGCACCTCCCTGCGCAATGTCCGGAACCCCGGGAGGTTGCAGCCCGGAGTATCCTCTTTGCCGACCGGGGCATGACCATGACTGCCGACCTCCGTGCACTGAAGGAATTTGTGGCCGATATTCCCTGGCCGGGCACGTTTTTTGAAAAGGACCAGGCCATTGTCAGTGTGTACGGCCGGGGCCCGACCCGCGATGCCGCAATGCAGGTGCTGGATAAGCATATTAGCACCGTCCGACAATATATGCGCTGATGGATCAAACCGAAGAAGCGCTGAACGATCCGGCAATCCGTGCCTATCTCCACCGCCTTGTGGGGGACGAAGGTCTCAACCTCCTTGAGCGGTTCCCGGATGACGGGGAACACAGCGATGAAGACCTTGCAGCCAAGACCGGGATCAATTTAAACACGGTCCGGCACACCCTCTATACCCTCTATGAGAAGAGGCTGGCCGAGTACCACCGGATAAAAAATAATGAGACGGGATGGCTCACCTATCTCTGGCAGCTGCGCATCGATCATATCTACGATGCCATCCGCGAAGACATGTCCATGGTGCTTGAGAAGCTCTCCCGCCGGGAAAAATACGAGGAGGAGAATGACTTCTATATCTGCAAGGACTGCCAGATCCTCTTCACGTTTCCCCTTGCAATGAACTGTGATTTCACCTGTCCCGAATGCGGAAAGCCGCTCGGGCACTTTGACAACGACATGCTGCTCCGCTCCCTGAAGTTCCGCATCGAAGCGATCAAAAAGTCGCTTGGCCATGCCTGAAAAACCAGAAAAAACCTGCGAGGACCTGCTGCGGGATGCCGGGTGCAGCACAAAAGTCATCGCCCACTGCCGGGCAGTACGGGACTGTGCCTGCGGGTATGCCGCACACAATCCCGATATCGATTTTAATCTCCTGGAACATGGCGCAATGCTTCACGATATCGGCCGGAGCCGGACCCAGGATATCCGCCATGCGCAGTGCGGGGCTGATCTTGTACGCCTGATGGGTCTTGGTGAAGATATCGCCCGCATCGTTGAATGCCATACGGGAGCCGGTCTTACTGCGGACGAATGCACGCTTCTGGGACTCTCTCCGCGCGATTGCATGCCCCGCTCTTCAGAAGAGAAAATCGTCACGCACGCCGACAACCTGATCGCCGGAAAAAAACGGGTGACCCTCCACGAGAGCATTGGCTCGGCAATCCACCTCCCGCGGAAAGCAAGAAAGCGGATGTTCCGTCTGGCCCTCGAAGTGGAACTGTTGTGCGACGGGTAAGTTCCTGGTTATTTGATCGTTGATCAGATTTAAAATCCGTTTGTTGCGAGCAAGTTCCCTCCAATCCCCCCTTCGCTTTGGACTGCCGCCACGGGCTGGCGATCCACCGGGCGGGGGATTCCGTGAAATATCGTCTCCCGGGAAAAAACACGTTCGTCCCCGATGGCAGGTAATCAGGCCACCGCTGTGGCGCCCCGCGGGGCGGCGGCAGCCATCATGGTTGGGGGTAGGGGGGCATCAGTCCCCCATCGTTTGTCGTGATGAATGTATGAACTGCTGGATACGTGGGATAAAATGGTTTTATTCTATTCAGAAAAATTCTCAGATGATGACCTGCCGTACCTGCGGCAGTGCACGGATCTGCTCGATCACACCGGCCGGGAGATGGTCTTCCACGACGATCACCAGTTTGGGATCCTCGGAGAACTGGGGATCGGTAACGAAGATCTGGCGGATAGCGAGCTGGTGCTCCGCGAGGACACGGACTGCGGCTCCCACAATACCGCGCTCGTTTGCATTCTTCGGCAGCACCGTAATGACGGTGAAACCCAGTGATTCGGCAACCCTGCTGACGTCCGGTGTTGCCCGCATATTGAGGAAGATATCGCGGAGCATCGGGCGCTCAAGGATCCGTCGCGCGGTAGCGTCAACGACCCGCCGGTCGGATCCGATGGCTTTGGCAACCGCCGTTGCAGGCATTTCGATACCATTGCAGCTAATCCGGCCGTCATCAGTCACCCCAAACCCGTTCTCCAGGAGGAACCGCACGACACGGCTCTGGGAGGGTGAATCGCCAAACTCGTGAATGATATCAGACCACATACTCACCACTGGGAAAGACGCATATAAATATACATCTATGTTGGTCCGATAGCATCAGTGTCTGAAAAATCCTGGAGAGAATATAGGCATAGTACTGCAGTTCAGCTATCCTCTGACATGGTATCAACGGGTCTTCACTTTTCAGTTCTGCGTTGCTGCAAAAAACCACGAAATTACGCGAGTGGGTGAAATTCCCCGTTTCCTGTCGCAAGTTTTTATAAGATAGACAACCTTTTTGTAATGGCACGAGAGCGAGGGTAGCCAAGCCAGGTCAAAGGCGCTAGGTTGAGGGCCTAGTCTCGTAGGAGTTCTTGGGTTCGAATC
>Ga0182011_10003510_pt1 | contig 12848 bp, 16 predicted proteins | sample 711E1DmetaG_FD_120481 | JGI IMG/M metagenome (GOLD analysis project Ga0182011, IMG submission 120481) | Permafrost microbial communities from Stordalen Mire, Sweden - 711E1D metaG | ecosystem: Environmental > Terrestrial > Soil > Wetlands > Permafrost | place: Sweden: Stordalen | collected... | reverse complement strand
ACTCGTCTCTCACGGTGGTTTCAACACCCTGGCCTCTTACCAGACTGCCTTGGTTCTGCGCACCAAAAAAGCTTCCTGCTCTGACCAGAATAACGTCGACCTGTATAAAAAGGTCATGACCGGTAAAATTCTCTGCCTGCCGCAGACCATCGGTTCTACCACCGGCGGATTGGTGCTCATGACCGCCTGCAGCCTTGGCAGCCAACCCACGGCTATGCTCTTCTCGAACCCCATCGATTCCCTGGCCGCTGCCGGCGTTATTCTTGCTGACATCTGGCTCGAGAAACGCATCATCGTGGTCGACGAACTCGGTCCCGACTTCCTCAAAGCTGTCCAGACCGGAGAAACCATCAGCGTTGCCGAAGACGGCACGGTCACGATCGAGTAATAATTGCTAAAAAACAACAATCGCCGGAGAAATTTCTCCGGCGACTTTGATTTCTAATCGGTAAGTGATCTATTGCAATAATTTACCAGGTTTGGTAACTTATTGCTTTCCTTTTTTGAAAATTGCTTCCACTTCTTCCCTGGATGGTACATTCCGGCCCGCGCCGAACTTCTGCACTTGAGCCGCTCCCGCCGAATTCGCCAAAGCCCCGCACTCCGCCAGGGACTTTCCCTGCAGCAATGCCAGCACGAACGCCGCGTTGAACACATCTCCGGCGCCTAGCGTGTCACGTACCGTCACGGAGTAGCCCGCGCAACGGATCTCCTGGCAAGCGCTGAAAATAGTGCAGCCCTCTCTGCCCTGCTTGACCACCACTAATTCTGGCCCTTCGTCCAGTAGTGACCAGGCTCCTTCCGCTCCTTCTAGGCCGACCCATGCCTTTAATTCATTTGCAGTGAGGAGCACCACGTTCACATAACTGAGTTCCTGCCGTGCGATCTCCGCCACCCTCGGGCCGGGATCGAGGAAGACCTTGCCGCCTCTGGCATGCATCTCTTTTGCAACTTTCAGTGCTGTTCCGCTGATATGTTCTTGCAGCAGGCTGAATCCGTCCAGGTACAGCGCGTCCGCACCATCCAGAGCTGCTTTCCACTTCGCCGAAAGTCCTTGCTCCGTCAGCTCACTTCCCGGATACCCCATGAAAGCATACTGCTGGTCAGAGGTGCTCATCACCACTACCGCACGCGACCGCGCTCCCTTCACCTTGACCACCTGAGTGACGTCTACTCCCTCAGCCTTCAATGCCTCCAGCAACAACTTGCCGTTGCGGTCAGCTCCGATGGTATCCAGCGCGACCATCTCGCCGCCCAGGCGTCGACCTGCGATGAGAAAGTTGCACATTCCCCCGAGTTCAATGTCCAGTTCGTTCAGCTTCTGGTGATCGCCCGGCGTGATCGGGAAGTGTTCCACAGCCATCAACCAGTCAGTCAGCAGGTATCCTATAGTGGCTATACGCAGTTTGCCCATGTTATTACACCTTCTTTGTTCGCGTTTTGCTGATATGGTCTCTTTTTCAGGTTCCACGCGCTTAAGTTTAGCACTGATTCTTAAGGTCCTTCCCTGGCCAACTTGCTCTAGCCCCGAAGGTAGCCACGAGGGAACATCTCCAGCTATAATTACGGTATCCAACTTCTCAAGGACACCCATTTGACCTCGAAAATGCACTCTCTTTTTACTCACATGAACTGGCTCGACTGGCTGCTCGCCGTCGGCTTTACTGCCTTGCTGGCCATCATCGCTGATCTTTTCCTGCCCCCTTACGGCTGGGTATTGGGTGCTCTCGCCGGGTTGGGTCTTCTCTACCTGGCCAAGACTCGCCGTGACGCCGCCTACGCGGACTCCGAAAAAGAAAAGAGCTCACCTCTCGACGAACTGAAATAGTGAGGGTTAGAAGGCAAGTTCAGATCTATTTAAGTTGATGAAGACAATCGCTTAAGGTCTTCCCCCGCTCAAACAACACTCGCATTCCCCCAATGATCACCTGCTTTGTCCCTTCATTCAATGGCAGCGCTGCCCACTTCTCGCCCGTAATCCCGAATTCCACTTCGCGTCCGTCCTTGTACCAAACCCGGATAGAGGTCAACACCTCGTATGCTTCCGATTGCATGCGTAAAACCGTTCCAAACCTTCGTATCCAATTTGCATCCGCTAAAAGCCTGTCAGGGGATTGCGAAAATATCACCAGGTCTACGTCAGATTCCTCGCTGGCCGTCTCCCTGGCATATGAACCCACCAGTGCTGCACCAAGAATATCTGTTTCCTTACTGGCCCGGGCCCTAAACTCGCATAGAAATTTATCGGCCTGATTAATTTTCATAGCAGTGTCTCTATCTCCTTCTCTTAACCCTAATTCTATCTAATTCAGTGGGTACCTGTACACTGATTCACAAAAGTATTGACAAACACTTATCATAGATGTATTATTACGTTTAGCGATATATCACATAACGTTATAACGCGAGGTGGAATAGATGGAAGCTCCCGAATTTGGACGTTTTTCTGACCCTGCCATCCTGATTCTGGCCAGTCTGGCTGGTGGAGAGAAACATGGTTATGCCATGATGGAAGATATCAAAGCTACCGCTGGGGTGACGCTTGGTGCCGGCACACTTTATGGCGCTCTTTCGCGCCTGGAGCAAAATACTTTGATCAAAGCTCTGCCGGCGGATGAACGTCGCCGCCCATACCGTCTGACACCTCAAGGGGCAGTATTCCTGCGTCAGTACCTCACCAGCCTGGAGAAATTCGTCTCGCTTGGGCTCAAAAGGCTGGCAGCATGATCTTCCAAAAAATCAGGCCCTGGCTGACCCGCTTGTATCCACGCGCTTGGCGCGAGCGTTATGGCGCAGAATTCGATGCGTTGCTCGAGCAATGCCTGCACTCGCCCTTGGATGTTGTGGATGTGTTCCTCGGCGCCTTGGATGCTCACTTGCAGCTATGGGCTGGTGAAAATGTAAATTGGAGAATGATGAATATGGTAAACAAACTTCGAACTACGATATTGCTTGTTTTTACAGCCTTCATCGGCTTTGTGATCGCGGGTTTTGGTTTGGTCGGCCTTGCGGATGATAGCCCCATGATCCCTTTGATGCAGACCAATACGCCTCTTGCTGTTTCCTGGTATATGATTCATGCCGGCGCAATAGTTGCATTCTTGACCGTCGTGATCGGTGGTTTGCCTTTGGTATTGACCGTCATCCGTAAGGCATTTACAACTAACCGTCGTAATCTGGCCCTGCTTTTGGTCCCTGTGATTTCCCTGTTGGTTATCCTGGCTTATGTTGGCTTCATCTTCCTGGTTTGGACGGGTCGTATTGTCCTCCCGGGAGTCGTACAGGTGGTGCAACCGGGCTTCTTTCCGGTTGGGAACCGTTGGTTGATGGAAGGGCTCATGCTGGTCTTCATCCTCGGTGCTGCAGCCAGTACTTGGGCCGTCTGGAAAGCCATCACTGCCACGGATACCCAACGCGAAACCTTCCACATTCCGGCCCGCACCTTGACTGTGGATATCTATCGTTTCGCCTTTGTTCCGGCAGTCATCGCTTCTGTTTCGATGCTGGTCATGCTCATCTCCACCCTTGTGTGGGGTTGGATCTCCTTTACTGCTTTGCCTCAGGTGTTCTTCGGAAATTTTGGTCCTTGGCTCACCAATACGCAAATCTGGTACTTCGGCATTCTGGTCTTGATGTTCCTCTGCACGCTGATGGCTTTCATCGGATTGGCCCGCGGTCACAAGGCAGGGATTACGGCCTGATCTTTTTCCACGACAATTCAGAAAATAAGAAATGTCTGATGACAAAACCCTGTCTTTAACCGGCAGAGTTTTGTTTTTGAAAAGATTGACTGATCATCATTGCAACGAAAATGTATTGATCCTAAAATGTCAACAAGTAATCCCGTATTTGCCAAACCATGTGTATTTAGAATATAGGGAATCGCTCAGCCGGAGGGTACCATACTCCAATCTCCACTGCCAGAAAGGCCGTGTCTGTGCTGACCGATTACCATAGTGAACTTATAATAGTTCGTGATTCATTTGTTTGTTTGATTTTGAGCTAGGAAGGTGGTTTTACTTTGAAAACAGTCTTATTGATGCGTCACGCCAAGTCGAGCTGGAAGGACTCGCACCTGCCCGACCAGGCTCGCCCCTTGAACAAACGCGGCCAAAAGGATGCCCCTCGCATGGGCAAACTCCTCAAAGAATCAGGCCTCATCCCGCAACGAATCTATAGTTCCACCGCGGAACGTGCCCGCCAGACGGCTGTAGCCGTGGCCGAAAAGCTGGGCTATGGAGGGGAGATCATTTACCTGGATGCACTCTATCTGGCAGAACCTTCAGCCATTGTCGATGTGCTCAAATCCGTCCCGGACGGGATCGAGTGCGTTCTAGTGATCGGCCACAACCCCGGCATGGAGCAGTTGGTGCAGTTCCTTGGCCACAAAACGGAGCCTTTCCCCACCGCCGCGGTCGCCTGCATTCAGCTTCACATCAAACAATGGATTGACCTGACCCCCGCCGTGGCCAGCGAGTTACAATCTCTTTATTATCCCTGAGTTTGTGTGGGTCGCATGGAAGAAAGTTCTCCCATGGAATGCCTCCGGACTTCGAGTAACCCTACCCGATCCGCAACACCTTCGCGCCGCGGATGCTCCGTCCCTTCAGTTCCACCAGCGCCTGGTTCGCCTCGCTGAGCGGAAACTCTTTCACCTCCGGCCGGATGGGAATTTCTGCGGCCAGTGCCAGAAATTCGCGTACATCCCGCCGCGTGATGTTGGCCACGCTCTTGATCTCTTTTTCCATCCATAAATGTGCCGGGTAGTCCAGTCCGAGCAGCGCTTCCTTGTCCGTTTCCTCTTTGCGAATCGCGTTGATCACCAGTCTTCCCCCCGGCTCCAGGTGCTTCAACGCCTCCACCACCGGCTTCCACGCCGGCGTCGTGTCGATGATGCAGTGCAGGCTCTCCGGCGGATCTTCCGCCGCGTCCCCCGCCCAGACCGCCCCCAGTTCGCGCGCAAAGGCACGTTCCCCCTCACTGCGTGAGAACACGTACACCCGCGACTGCGGATAGCGTTGCTTCACCATCATCAGCACCAGGTGGCCCGAAGCCCCGAATCCGGTCAGCCCCAGGGACTGTCCGTCCTTCAGCCCGGTCAAGCGCAGCGAACGGTAGCCGATCGCCCCCGCGCACAACAGCGGAGCCGCCTCGGCGTCCGAAAATATTGCTGGAATGTCGTAGCAAAAGTCCTCCCCCACCGTCATGTACTCGGCGTAACCCCCATTGGCGTCCCGCCCCGTCGCCTTGAACTCCTGACACAGATTTTCCAACCCCGCCCGGCAGTAACTGCACTTTCCACAGGCCGAGTAGATCCATGCCACCCCCACTCGTTGCCCGAGCTGCCACTTCTTCGCCGACTTCCCGGCCACCGCCACCCTGCCCACCACTTGGTGACCCAGGATCATCGGCAACCGCGCCGGCGGCGTGCGCCCCTCGATCTCGTCCAGCTCCGTGTGGCATACTCCGCAAGCCGATACCTGGATCAGCACTTCGCTGTCTTTCGGACTCGGTTTGTCCACATCGCTCAGCACCAGTGGAGCCAGATTCTCCTTCAGCTGGCCTAGCTTGTTCAACAACATCGCTTTCATGCGCTAATTATAGTCAAATTTCATATACTTCTTGAGGAGTTATATTCCAATTTCGTTCTAAACCGTTATCTAGTTCACCTATTCGCTTTTTGCTTGAGGTAATCTGCAAAAGCGACTTTGATGAATAATAGAGGTTAAGCCTCGGAATATCAGCGCCTTCTGCCGGCTAAAATTCCCAAGATAAGGAAGATAATGGCTACTCCAAGCAAAAAACCGAGGTTATACGGGCTGCCATCATTATGGACTTCATACATTTGTACATTCGAATTAAGGAATGAGATGATTAGCGTCACCGGTGAGATCACCCCGTGCCAGATTCCCCGCAAGATGCCGGCCACCTGGTTATTTGCACTAACTGTATTGATCAGCGGGTTCGGACCGGGGGCATTGAATTGCACATTGAACCCTGGCACATTGACCTGCCCGCTTGCGGCGGGAGTACTCGTTTGTGAACCGGCATCAGGCGTATTAATTTGTATGCCTGTGCCTGTGCCGCATCCAGAGATCATAACTAACGCAACACTGATCACAAAGAAAACTAGAATTTTATTCTTCATCTTTTCCTCCAAAGGTGTTTGTTCGTTCTATTGTAAAAAAATGGGCATTGCCAACCAGAATTCTCAATCGCAGTCTCTCCAAAACAAATAAGACATCAATTTCAGAATATTCATCCAAAAAGATATATTAACAGTCTATTAGAAAGCAGCTGTCTACGTTCCTAATAAAACATCTCAAATTTCTATATTTTCACGCACCTTTCCTCATTCCACACCTGAAGGTGCCATTTTAAAACAAAAAATCCCTCGCTTGGTACGAAGAGTGATTCAGACCTAATCTTTTTATTCCAGTTTTGAGTAACAACAGCCAATCGGCATTTTTACCCGGGCAAAGAGTATGCTCTCTTGCGCCTTCTCCTGGCTTATCCCACCGGCCGATACCTGGATCGGCGCTTCATTCTCGTCCGGCGTCGGTTCGTCCACTTCGCTCCTCACCAACGGAGTAGAGTTCTCGTCCAGCCGGCCTAGTTTGTTAAGCAGCATCGCTTTCATGGGGTAATTATATTCAATTTTCTTTGGCTACTTGAGGATGTTGTCTACTCACTGGCACGGTTTTCATATCAAATAATTCTTTCATTTCGATTCCCATATTTGGTACAGCCCCCCGACCCATTCCCTGCTATCCAGCTAAATGATCAAATCGACTTCAGATTGCCAATTTTTGGCTTCTCGTGAAAGCCCATTACTCGACATGTCCTTGACGTTCTCCAATTGACGAAGTATTATGGTATTTGGTCTGTGATATAGACTAGTTTATAACATTTATTCGATAAACTCTGTAAATACGGAGGCACACCATGAAAAAGCACTCCCCTAAAGATCCGGTTTCCCGCGCCCGGCGGCGTGCACTTCGGTACCAACACTTGGATGGCACCTTTGAACTCACTTTTGGTGGAGCGTTCCTGCTGATGGCGGTCTGCTTTTATGGATTGAGTCGGGTCGCAATATCCGACCCTTCTGTATCCACCGGCTTGTTATCTTTTACTCCCTTGGTAGCCTTAGGCGGGGGAATTTACCTCATGGATACCCTGGTTCGACAGCTCAGAATGCGCATCACTTACCCGTGCACTGGCTATATTGCTTACCCGAAACCCCGGCCGCTCAAACGCTCTACACGTCTGGCTATTTGGATCGGCCTCCCGGTTTTCACCGTGATCCTGCTGGCACTTTTATTCTTGAATCGCGCAAAGTTTTATACCGCGGATCAGGATTACGTGTCCATCTTGATGCCACCCTTTTTTGGGCTGCTGTTCAGTGGACTGTGGATGATTATTGGTTGGAAGGTCTCTGTACCGCGTTTCTACTTCACTGCCGCTGTTTCATTTCTGGTAAGCGCGGCACTTTTCCTCAAGGGCGTTGGCGGCACTACAGGGATCGCATTGTTATTCGGCGCGATGGGAGTCGTTTTGTGTGCCTCTGGCGGACTGACGCTTCACCGGTACCTCCGCGGGAACCCGACTCCGCAGGGAACCCCCCGATGAGTGATGATCCTCGTTCCCTGAGAGGCGTTGATCGCTTGATCCATGAGCCATCTCGCTGTAATATCCTGGCCATCTTGGCTGCCATGGAGAACGCTAATTTCCTGTACCTCCAACGCGAGACCGGCCTGACTAAAGGGAATCTCTCCGTCCATCTCTCGAAACTGGAAGCGGCGGGTTATATTGACATCGAGAAGACCTACCGCGGAAAAATCCCTGTCACCCTTTGCCGCATGACGCTAGCAGGTCGTGAAGCCTTCGACACCTATCGAAAAAAACTCAAGCAGTTCCTCGAGAATACCTGACAGGAGCAGGGTTCTTTTCCCGAACCCTGACAAGTTCCTTTTTCACAGCAATTCTTGGTGGGGTTTCCAGACAAAACTAAATGTTGATTTTTACGTTCGCAGAAATGGTTATCAGGAAGTCGTATCGTTGGTGCAAGCCAATAAAGTTCCCATTGACCAATATGGGATTGCAGTTTTACCACCGAAATATCAGTATCTTTCAGATAGCGGCTCAATCTATGTGTAGTTTTCTGAGGGTATAACAACCATTACTTTCATGAACGAGGCAGGCATTCTTGGAAAATACTCAGGTTATGTGTATACTTCAAATGGTTCACCCCCTTCAGATTTCTGTGACCCCTGGAAGACTCTGGGTAATCAGGAACCAAAGTGGTTTTATTGTGTGTCAAAATAACAGAAGCAAAATCATTTCTGCGGGAATGTAAATCTGGGCAGGTTTGTCATTAATTGCGCCCTTGCTCGATAATTTAGCTAATGTCTGATCACTAAGTGCGGAATGTCGGTATTATTGAGTTATTATCGAATAACAAATAAGCGGAGCGAGCCTTTGCAAGGCTCGCTCTTCTGAATTTTTTGAGGCGAAAATACTCCTCATCTGGATCGCAGATTTATTTTAATCGCATATTTTCTGAAACCTCGCGGCCTTCATCTCTCTAAAGTGAATGGTCTGAAATGAAAGGATTATATGAAAAACTCCGAATTTACAGAAAATGTTATTATCATCACCGGCGCTTCCTCCGGTATTGGTAGAGAGTTGGCCATACAATTGGCTGCTCAGGGAGCCAACCTATCTCTAGCGGGCAGGAATGAGAATCGTTTGAACGCAACTGCCGAGCGCTGCCGCCAATCAGGTGCCAGAGCGCTCATCGTCCCGGCTGATCTGACCCAAGCTGAAGAATGCCGCCAACTCATCGAGCGCACCGTGCAGGAATATGGACGCATCGACATACTCATTAACAATGCCGGTAACAGCATCCAGAGCAATCTTGAAGAGTACCCTGACCCAACCGCTCTGGAACAGATGATCCAGATAAATTACCTGGGCAGTGCCTATTGCACCTTCTATGCTCTGCCCTATCTCAAACAGAGTCGCGGACGCCTCGTGGCCATTAGCAGTCTGGCTGGATTGAACGGCATTCCCGGCCTGAGCGGCTACGTCGCTAGCAAACATGCCATGACCGGCTTTTTCGATTCCCTGCGGCTGGAACTTAAGAAAGATGGCGTCAGCGTCACCGTCGTTTATCCCGGCTCAGTCGCTTCTCATCCAGAAGAAATCTTATCGAATAAAAAGGGAGCAAACACAAAGCTTCCTCCCGGAATGATGTCACTCGAGACGTGTGCTCGTCTCACCTTGCAGGCAGTGGCCAAGCACTGCCGCGATCTCGTCATGCCTCCTGGCAAAATTGCACGCTGGATGAACTTACTTGCCCCTGGCTTTCTGGATCGCATGATCTTGAACGGTATCGAAAAAGACCGCGCCAAACGAGAAGTGAATTTTAATTGATCACTCTATAAGAAGTCTTAAAATGGATTTCACAACAGCGTGAACGCAGGTACATAATATGTCACAAGCGTAGGTTTAATGATAATTAAGGATTTTTGTAACATATACCATGATATGCCTTCACACTAAAGATAGAAATCTTCGTGCCTATAATAGACATGGAGATTTTTAAGTCACGGTCATCTTCTAATTATGTTAATAGCTTGGAATCAAAGTAACCAAAAAAAGACAAAAACACTTTTCTGTGAATCTTTAAAAGCGTTCCTATATTTGATAGTCACCCTATCGAGATTTTTTCAACCAATTTTCCAAATATAAACACTATTTGAAAAATCCAGATGATCAAGAGACTGGCCATGCTCCGTTTTCTGCAGAAGGGTTCTTCGGTTGATCAATCGGCTTTGTTAGTAACAGCCTTTTTAGGTGGATACTCTTAAGTAATCCCATATGTTGAAATTGGGTTATATATATTTGGGAAAAAGAATTGTTTCGAATTGCGCGAATTATGCGCCCCCGAGCGTTTTGTGCGAGTGGGGATCCTGTAGTTATCGAAACCATCGACTTTCTTCTCATCCCCCAAACTCCGCCATCGTTGACTCGTACGCCCGCCTCGCCAGTTCTTCCAGCGGTAACGGTGCCAGCTTATTGGAGATCACCTCCACCGCCCACGGACCTCTGTACCCCATCTTCTTCACGCACCGGATCAGCCCCTTGATGTTGTATTCGCCCTCCCCGCAGAAACGCCGGTTGGACGGGTCGTGATGCGGGCTGCCGGGCAGTGTTCCGTCGTTGAGCTCCACGTTGGTCAGATATTCCAGCGGAATGCGGCTGATTTCTTCGTAGGTCATGCCCAGGTTCGCTACCTGATAGATGTCCAGGATCAGCCCGCCGTTCCTGGCTGCGGCGCTCTTGACCAGCGTGATGGCGTCTGTGAGGTTATCGATCATCGACACCCCCATCAGCTCGAAGCCGATGGCTGTGCCGTACTGCTCCGCTTCTGCGCACAAAGAAGCAAATGCATCCACCAGGCTCGGCATCTCGTAGGGCGAATGATCAAAATCCCCCACTTTGACATGGCTTGCCTGCAGTGCTGCCGCCGCCTCGAACAATTTTTTCTTGCGCACATCCGACTTGGCCTTCTTTTCCCCGTCGAGGAACCAGTCGGTGAGAAACTCCAGTTCGAAGTATTTCATCCCGTTGTCATCAAGGATCTTCTTCATTTCTTTGAGCGTTCGCTGTTGCAGGATGTGCTCCAGATCGCCGTACCACAGGCCCAACCCCTTGAAACCGGCCCTAGCCAGCACCTGCACCCTGTCCTCGAAATCGAATCGGCTGATCTCGCCTTGCTCCGGGACGATCCCTGCGGTCGTCCAATACAAACTCATCAATTCTTCTGGAGGATTCATGGTAGTGTCCTTTTGGTAACTCTTGATGGATTCCAATTATGCCATAAACGCGACTCCTTTTTTAGGTTCTCCGGTACAATTAAACCCATGCCCCCTCCTCATTATCCCTCCGTCGATCCCTTTGCGGTACGCGCCATCGCGACCCGCCTCATCCACCGCCATCGTTCTTTTCGTAGTGATTCAGTAAACTTAAGTGCGAAGATGTCTCCTCCCATTCGTTACATCGGTCTGGAGCATCTGCCAGCCCACGGACCACTTCTGCTCACAGCCAACCATTACTCCCGTCCCGGCTTCAACACCGCCTGGATCGCTATCGGCATCACCTCCGCCCTGCCCGTCGATGTGGCCTGGGTCATGTCGAACGAGTGGCTGTTCGAGGGCAACCGGTTTGCTTTCGTCCTGCGTCCTGCCATGCGTTTTGTCTTGAAAAGTCTAACCCTGACTTACCAGTTCCTGTCCATGCCCACCATGGTTCCTGGCTATTCCACCTCTCAACAGCGGAGTGCCGGAGTCCGTCAGGCCATCGAGCGCCTGCGCGCCCACCCCGATCTCGTCCTGGGTCTCACTCCCGAAGGCATGGATGTCCCCGGCGGAAGCCTGGGGTTACCCCCAGCCGGTGCCGGCCGTTTCATCCAATATCTGCATCAAATGGGGTTACCCATCTTTCCGGTGGGTGTCTGCGAAAAGGACGACTGCCTGTGCATCCACTTTGGCTCCCCCTATTCGCTGGACCTGCCGTCGCTCTCTGCCAATGGTGAACTCGACCTGGCCATCCGTCAACTGGTCATGGAGCATATCCGCCAGGTGCTTCCCTGAGGGATACCTTCGCTGAATTTTACGTTCCCGTCTCTTGATAGGAATCAATCAACGTGTCGTGGCGGCTGTAGAACTCGAAGATATTTTGTAAAAAATAGATTTTCTCCGGATTATCGCTGGTCGAGCAATCCCAACTGCGCGGCCGCAGCGATGGCCGAGGCCCGCGAATCGACGCCCAGGCGCGAGAAGATGCTGGCGATGTGAGCCTTCACCGTGCGCTCCGAGATACCCAGCTCCAAGGCGATTTCTTTGCTGCGCTCCCCCCGTGCGATCGCCCACAGTACTTCCAGTTCTCTGCCGGTCAGGGACGTGGTCGTCTGTTCTTGTACTCTGGTCGTCGGAGCTTTTGTGTGGCTCATCAGCCGTGCCATGATTTCGGGCTTGAGAAGGGTTTCGCCACGGGCTGCCGCGCGAATGGTATGGAGCAGTGTCTCGCGGTCGGTGTCCTTGAGCAGGAAACCTTTCGCCCCTGCGCTTAATCCCTTCACCATCATCTCGTCTTCATTGAAATTGGTTAGGATGACGATGGCGATCCCCGGTTGTTGCCGCCGGATGATCTCGATGGCGCTCAATCCGTCCATCACTGGCATGCGCAGGTCCATCAGGATGACGTCAGGGTTCAGTTGGCTCGCTAGCTCCACCCCTTCTTTTCCATTCACCGCTTCGCCGACCAGTTGCATCTCTTCATCGGTCTCCAGGATCAGGCGCAAGCCTTCACGCACGATGAGATGGTCATCTACCACCAAAATCCGGATTGGCGTACTCATCAGTTTTTTCCCTCGCTCGTCGTAGCTGGAAATGTAACCCTCAAAATGGTGCCTTTTCCTGGTTGGCTATCTACTTTCAGCGTTCCGCCTGCCAGCCTCGCCCGTTCGCGTATCCCCACCAATCCGTAATGGCCGCTCTCGAACTGGCCAGCTCCGACAGTGAATCCCTTGCCGTCATCCCCGATTTCCAGGGTGATCTGCCCGGCCTCGGAGTTCAGGTGTACCCAGCTCCGTCTAGCCTGGGCGTGGTTCACTATATTGGTCAACCCTTCACTGATGATCTTCTCGATCTGCACTGCCAGTGGATCGGGGACTTCCACTCTCGCATCGATGCTCGTCTCGCAGGGCAGCCCGGTTAAAGCCGTGAAGTGCTCGGCTTCACCCTGAAGGAAGTCTTCCAGGTCGGTGCCGACCGGAAAAACGT
>Ga0182011_10003509_pt1 | contig 12848 bp, 10 predicted proteins | sample 711E1DmetaG_FD_120481 | JGI IMG/M metagenome (GOLD analysis project Ga0182011, IMG submission 120481) | Permafrost microbial communities from Stordalen Mire, Sweden - 711E1D metaG | ecosystem: Environmental > Terrestrial > Soil > Wetlands > Permafrost | place: Sweden: Stordalen | collected... | reverse complement strand
GGTCACGACCGACCCGTCCCGGCTGAATATCGACGTTATTCACGGGTTCCTCAGCCAGAGCTACTGGGCGGAGTGCATTCCCCGGGAAATCGTGGAACGTTCGATCCGCGGCTCCCTCTGTTTCGGCGCGTACCGGGGAGATGCGCAGATCGGTTTCGCCCGGGTCATCAGCGACCGGGCGACGTACGCGTATATTGCCGACGTTTTCGTCCTCGAACCGTTCCGCGGCGACGGGGTGGGGAAGCTCATCATGCAGTGCATCATGTCGCACCCGGACCTGCAGGGACTCCGCCGCTGGAGCCTCCTGACGCGCGATGCGCACGGGCTGTACGGGCGATTCGGGTTCGAGAGCCCCCGGCACCCCGGGCGCTTCATGGAAATCAGCAGCCCCGACATTTACAGGAAGCTGAACAAATGACAGACCGCACAATCAGAGTGGGACACAGTCCGGATCCGGACGATGCCTTCATGTTTTACGGGCTCGCCAGCGGCAAAGTGAAGCTCCCCGGCATCCGTATCGAACACCTTCTCGAAGACATTCAGTCGCTCAACGAGCGGGCGATCCGGGCCGAGCTGGAGGTGACCGCCATCTCGGCGCATGCCTTCAGCGCCGTCGCGGACAGGTACTGGATCATGAGGACGGGCGCCAGCATGGGGGAAGGGTACGGACCCGTACTGATCTCCCGCCTGTACGGGTCGCTCGGCGAACTGCGCGGGAAGACCGTCGGCACCCCCGGTCCCCTGACGACCGCCACTCTGCTGTTCAAAACATTCACAGAAGGTATCCGGAACGTTGATATGCCGTTCGACGCGATCATGGGGGCGGTCGACAGGGGAGAAATCGACGCGGGGCTCCTGATCCATGAGGGACAGATCACCTACGCTTCCCTCGGGTACCAAAAGGTGATCGACTTCGGCGAGTTCTGGCAGGAAGAGACGCACGGTCTCCCCCTTCCCCTCGGGCTGGATGTCGTACGGAAAGACCTCGGTGAAGAGCTGGCCGGGAAACTCTCGGCGGGACTGCGCGAGAGCATCGCCTACGGGTACGCGCACCAGGACGAATCGATCCCCTATGCCCTCAAGTGGGGGCGCGGGATCGACACGGCGCTGGGGGAGAAATTCGTGAAGATGTACGTCAGCGGGCTGACGATCGACATGGGCGAGAAGGGGAAAGAGGCGCTGGAGTACCTTTTCCGGGCCGCGCACGAACGGGGGCTCATCGCGCGCGTCCCCGGCATCGTGCTGTTCTGAGCAGACCCCTACGCCGCCGCTGACGGAACCTCATACGTGCGCAGGATATCATAGACCGTGTTCCGCTGTGCGGCGGGGAAGCCTGCATCGTGTATCATCTCGATGCACTCTTCCGTGCTCGTCTTGTTTACGAAGCGTGCCGCGGCGTGCACGTTCTCTTCCTGCAGTGTCCCCCCGAAATCGTCCGCGCCGAAATGCAGTGCGATCTGTCCGGTTTTCTTCCCTTCCGAAAACCAGGAAGCCTGGATGTGCGGAAAATTATCAAGGTAGATGCGGGCAATCGCTATCATCTTCAGGTAGCGCACCGGAGTGGCATAGTGCGGGATGATTTTTTCCAGGGGGGTGTTTCCCGGCTTGAAGCTCCAGGGGATGAATGCGGTGAATCCGCGGTATTCGTCCTGCAGATCCCGGACCCGGTCGAGGTGAGTGATGATCTCACTGTCGGTCTCGAGATGCCCGTACATCATCGTGGCGGTAGTCCTGTAGCCCATCCTGTGCGCCTCCCGCATCACCCCCAGCCAGTCGTCGCTCGATCCCTTCAGGTGGCTGATCTTTTTCTTTACCCTGTCGGAGAGGATCTCCGCTCCCCCTCCCGGGATCGTGCGGAGCCCGGCATCCCAGAGGCGCCGGAGCACCTCCGGAACTGTGAGACCGGCGACGCGCGCCATCCCGAGTATTTCCGAGGTCGAGAAAAAATGGGGCGTGACGCCGGGGACTTCCCGGACGGTCCGCTCGACCAGCTCAACGTAATAGGCGAACGGGAGGGCGGGGTTGACCCCCCCCTGCAGGAGAATCGTCGTGACCCCCTTTGCCGCGGATTCCCTGAACTTCCCGATCATCGCATCGACGGAATGGGTGTATGCCCCCTCCTCCCCCGGATGTCTGTAGAACGCGCAGAAAATGCAGTCGACCGTGCAGACGTTCGTGTAGTTCGGGTTCGTGTCCACATGGAACGTCACGCGCGGTTCAGGGTTCTTCCTGAAACGGATCTCATTGGCCGCACCGGCAAGATCGAGAAGTTCCGCGTGGGCGAGGAGATCCAATCCTTCCTCCGGGGAGAGCCTTTCCCCCGCGGACGCTTTCGCACAAAGGGCGGAGAGTGTCATCGTCCCTCCCGCTCGGGCGGCGAGGCGTGCGCGCCGGAGGCGGCCGCCGGGACGAGGCGCCGGAACACTTCAATCGCCTCCCGCTCCCGTTCGCCGAGCGAGTAATTGAACCCCGACAGGTATTCCTGGGTTTCCTCATCGGTGAGCCCGATTCTCCGGCCGTGCGGACCCGCCACGCTCACAAAGTCTCCCCCCACCGATTCCAGCGATCCTTTCACCAGCCCGCTCAGCTCTTCTTTGACTGCGGAAGGGAGCGACCGGCGCAGGGCCCAGACCGCGAAGACGAACGGGAGCTTCTGCCATTCGTACCACTCGCGGGCAAGATCGTACACGAGTTCAAACCCGTCGAGACCGTGTTTGTTCCTTCGCAGGGCTTCGTCCCCGATCAGGAGGACCGCATCGAGACCGTCGTACGAGTTCACCCCCTGGTGGAGCCGTTCGAACCGGGCATGGACTCCGTACTTCTTTTCAAGCAGGACACTCAGGAGATGGACGGATGTGGCGGTGTCATCCGTGATCCCGATCGTGCGGCCGTCGAGATCGCGCCACCCTTCCTTTGAAAAGAGCATCACGCTCTTCACCTGGTCGCGCGTCGCGATGCACCACCCCATCAGCTCCATGTCATCCTCCTGGCGCAGGAAGTCCATAAGCGAAAACGGGCCCGCGTCGATCTCACCGAGCGCGCACAGCATTCCCATCCGGCGAGGCACGACGGGGAGAATGCGGAAGTCCCGTTTTTCAAGCCGCGCGTAAAAGGGGACGGAATTGAGATAGGGGATCTTCCCGACGACCCTTTCCTGGTGGACATGCAGCGGGTTGTAATAGGCGTCCCGCTCCACGGGTATCTTCCCCGCGTCCCGTATCAGGCCTATGATCCTCTCCTTCGCCAGCGTCATGGGACTCACGGCCCCCGCGTCGTGGGCGATCTTCTCCCCCCCCACCGTCCCGTCCATGTCGTCGGCCCCGAAATTCAGCGCGACGGAAGCCACTTCCTCGGTGAGCATCACCCAGTAGGCCTTGATATGCGGGATGTTGTCCAGCATGAGCCGCGAGAGGGCGATTGTCCTCAGGTCGTCGGCGGCGGACGTGAAACGGTGCGCGGGCTTGATGCCGGTCTCACCCGGCTGGAACGCCAGGGGGATGAACGTGAGGAAGCCCCCCGTTTCGTCCTGCACCTCGCGCAGGCGGATCATATGGATGAGCCGTTCCTCCAGTGTCTCGATGTGGCCGTACAGAAGCGTGCTGTTCGTCGGTATTCCCAGACGGTGGGCTGTCCTGTGTATATCGAGCCACGTCTTCGCACCGATCTTCTGATTGAAGAGGAGCCTCCGGACGCGCTCGGAGAAGACTTCGGCCCCGCCTCCCGGCATCGTGCGCAGGCCGGCCGACTGGAGCTGGCGGAGAACCTCCTCCACCGGCATCCTGAACTTCTTGTGGAAGAAATCGATCTCCACCGCTGTGAACGCCTTGATATCCGCCTCCGGCAGTCGGTCGTGCACAGACCTGACGATCTCCAGGTAGCGCTCCCACGGCCAGTCGGGCGGCATGCCCCCGGTGATGTGCACTTCGCGGATCTCCGGGGTGAGCTTTCCGAGTATCTCTCCGACCGTCATCTCGTACGCGTGCGGATCCCCTTTCCTTGCGGCAAAGTCGCAGAACTTGCATGCGAGGACGCAGACGTTCGTCGGCTCGATCTTCTGGTTGAGGACGAAATAGACTGCGTCCCCGCTCTTTTCCTTCTGCACGGCGTGGGCCATGGCGCCGAGCCCGATGAGGTCGCCGGAGGTATACGCCCGCAGTCCGTCTTCCAGCGTCAGCCTCTCCCCGCTCTGGATCTTCTCCCAGACCGGCATCAGATTTCTGTCACGTATCTGCATAGAACCCCCCGCTTTCTGTCCGTTCTAACGCCAGTAGCCGTCCCAGCGTTCCTCGACCCTCTTCGTGACTTCCTCCGTCATCGCCAGCGGCGCGGGGTACCCCGGTTTCCATGTGGCGTCAATCCCCATCGCTCCCCCGTACACCGGGCTGATTCCCATGAGCTTCTGAGCGGCGAAGAGCACGTCCCTCTCGCAATCGAACCGGGTGAATATTCCCCAGAGCGCGTTCTCCCGGTCGCGGATATCGACGTCCTCGCTCACGGTCACGATCAGGGGGAGGGCTGCGAGAGAAGGATGCTTCAGCAGCTTCCTGAGCACCTGCATCCCGTCCCGGCGCACCGTGACGATGAGCATCGCATCATCGATGAGGTTCTGGTCCACGATCCTCCGGTCGACCGGGCGGAGCAGGGGGATTCCCCGCCGGCCCGTTCCCCGATGCGGTGCCGGGGCACGGTCCTTCTTCGTCGCGTCGATTATCATCTTGCTCCCCAGGTTCATCGTGGCGCTCGTAAAGTCGAGCGTGTCGAGGGGGACACGGGGGATCATGACGAAATCAAAGTGCGGGTCGAAGTTACTCCGCACCTCCCGCAGGACGTCGGAGAATTTCCGGACGTCCACTCCTTCGCTGACAAGGATGATGCATTTCGTCAGGGAGAGCTGCGACATCCCCATGAGTCCGAGCGCGGTCTTCATCGCCTCCTTGCCGTAGCGCTGGTCTACGGCGACGACAAGGAGGTTGTGAAACCCCGCCTCGTAATAGGCCCACATCGCCGTGACCTCGGCGTGGAGCAGTCGTACAAGCGGCGAGAGTATCATCTGCGTCGCATCTCCAAGGAACTTGTCCTCCATGGGAGGGATCCCGACAACGGTCGCCGGAAAGACGGGATCCCGGCGCCGCGTGAGTGCGCTGACGTGAAACACAGGGAATCGCGCCGCGTGTGAATAGTGGCCGAAGTGGTCGCCGAAAGGGCCTTCCATCCTCCGCTCGCCCGGCTGGACGATCCCCTCGAGTATGAACTCGGCGCCGGCGGGAACGGCGATGGAGATCGATTTCCCCCTCACAAACTGTGTCCTCTTCCCCCTCAGGAATCCGGCAAACATCGCCTCATCGATATTCTCCGGGAGCGGGGCGACAGTCGCCAGGAGGAGGGCGGGGTCGGTCCCTATCGCCACAGCAAGCTCCAGCGGCCTTCCCAGTTTCTCGGCCCGGGCGTAATGAAACCCCCCACCCTTCTGTATCTGCCAGTGCATCCCGGTCGTCCGGCCGTCGAACACCTGCATCCGGTACATCCCCATGTTCCTCCTCCCGCTCACCGGGTCGTACGTCACCACCTGCGGGAGTGTGATGAAACGCCCGCCGTCTCCGGGCCAGCAGGTGAGGACAGGGAGGGTGTCCAGGTCCGCCCCCCCGGAGACCTCCTGGGAAGGGGCGTTTCGCACCATGCGGACGGGTGTGTGGAGGAACCGTGCCGCGGTTTTCCCGTGGGCGAACAGCGTCGAGAGCTTCGGGGGAAAAGCGTCTTCCATGAACCGGACGAGCTCCTCTCCCAGCTCTTCTGGGTGCTTCCCGAGCGCGAGCTCGCAGCGCCTGTCGCTCGCGAGCGCGTTGATCACCACCGGGTAGGGTGATCCTTTCACGTGCTCGAACAGAAGTGCCGGCTTCCCCTCCCGTATCGCGCGCGAGGCGATCTCCGTGATCTCGAGGCAGGGATCGACTTCCACTGCCACCCGGTGGAGCTCTCCTGCGGATTCGAGGAACCGCGAGTAATCGCCGAAGGAAGTGAACGTCACTCTAGCTCCTCCCTGCGCCATCCCTTGCCGCTCCTGACCCCGATCTGAGCGAGCACCCTTTCGGTAAACGCTCCCACAAACTCATCGACGGACTTCGGGACGAAATACATGGGCGGGGAGACCGGCATGATCACAGCACCGTACGACGACAGCCTGGCACACTGCTCGAGCGTGAGTGTGGAGACCGGGGTTTCCCGGACGCAGAGTATGAGCTTCGTGCGTTCCTTGAGGCAGACCTGTGCCGCGCGCGTGATGAGCGTGTCCCCGACTCCGGAGGCGATCTTTCCGACAGTGGACGTCGAGGCGGGTATGATCACCATCGCATCGAGCGCGTTGGAGCCGGAAGCGACCGGGGCCGCCAGGTCGTCATCGGAGAATGTCCGCGCAACGAACGGCTTCAGGTCCTTCTCCCCCATGGCGAGCTCATCGCGGAGGAGCACCTTCCCCCATGAACTGACGATGAGGAACTTCGTTCCGGGACATTTCTTCAGGAAATCCAGCGCATAGGCCGCGCCCGAGGAGCCTGTGACGCCGACGACCACTTTCATGCGTAGACCCCCACGAGGACCATGCAGAAGACTGCGAATCCCGCGACGGCGTTTATCCTGAAGAAAGCGAGCTGCACATCCTCGGCCTTTTTCTGCTCGAGGTAGAGAAGGCCGCCGGTCAGGAGCAGAAGAGGGAGCGCCAGAAGGGACATGTACGAGTAGAAGAAGAGGGAGACGAGGAGGACAAACGCGATCCCGTGAAACAGCGCCGAGAGCCGGAGCGCCGTCCGCCTCCCGAACCGCGCAGGGAACGAATAGAGCGACTCCTTCCTGTCGAACTCCTCGTCCAGCGTCGCGTAGATGATGTCGAACCCCGCGACCCAGAAGAGCGTGAACAGCGCCAGAAGCGCCGGTGCCGCAAGGTCCCTGAACGAGGGGGAGACGGCAAACCAGCCCCCCAGAGGTCCCATGGCGAGTCCGAGGCCGACGCCGAAATGCGCCAGCGGGGTGTAGCGCTTCATCATCGGGTAGACCATGAACACCGCGAGGGGGAGGGGAGCCATGAAGAAACAGAACGACGAGATGGACCAGGCGGAACCGAAGTAGAGCGCCAGCCCTGCGATCGTCACCCAGACCGCCTCCCAGAGCGTCATGCGGCCGCTCGGCAGGTCACGCGAAGCTGTCCGCGGGTTCCGGGCGTCAATCTGCCTGTCGATGATCCGGTTGAGCGCGAACGCCACCGTGCGCGCACCCGTTGCCGCCGTCAGGACGAGGACCAGTATGCGGAGCGGGGGCGCCCCGGTCTTCGAGGCGAGCATCACGCCGCTGTAGATCAGCGGCAGTGAGAAGAGCGTGTGTTCAATCTTGACGAACGAAAAGTACTTATTCACCGGTCACCCTGTCTCTCATTCCCACTCGATCGTCGCCGGCGGCTTCGAGCTGATGTCGTACACCACGCGGTTAATCCCGGGAATCTCGTTCGTGATCCGGCCCGATATCGCCGCAAGCACCTCGTGCGGCATCCTGTACCAGTCGGCCGTCATCCCGTCGACGCTGGAAACGGCCCGGACTGCGGCGCTGTAGCCGTATGTCCTTCCGTCCCCCATCACACCCACGGAACGGACCGGGAGCAGGACAACAAACCCCTGCCAGATGTCCCGGTAGAGTCCCGCCCGTCTCACCTCCTCCGTGAAGATCTGGTCTGCTTCCCGGAGGAGGGCGAGCCTCTCGCGCGTCACCTCGCCGAGTATGCGCACTGCAAGCCCCGGCCCGGGGAACGGGTGCCGCCAGAGGAGGTCGTCGGGGAGTCCCAGGTCCGCACCGACCGCGCGCACCTCGTCTTTAAAGAGCTCCCGGAAGGGCTCGACGAGGCGGAGGTTCATCTTTTCGGGGAGCCCGCCGACATTATGGTGCGATTTGATCGTCACCGATGGTCCCTTGAAGGAGACGGACTCGATCACGTCCGGGTAGAGCGTCCCCTGCGCCAGGAAATCGACTTTCCCGATTTTTTTCGCCTCGCGCTCGAAGACGTCGATGAAGAGCTTCCCGATAATCTTCCGTTTCGTCTCCGGATCCGAGACCCCGTTCAGTCCTTCAAGAAAGAGCCCGGAGGCGTCAACGTACTCGAGTGCGATATTGAACCGGTCGCGGAACGTCTTGACGACCGCCTCCGACTCGTCCTTCCGCATGAGCCCGTTGTTGATGTGTATGCAGGTGAGCCGGTCCCCGATCGCCCGGTGAAGGAGGAGCGCCGCCACGGAGGAATCGACCCCCCCGCTCAGCGCACAGAGGACTTTTCCGTCTCCCACCGTCCGACGGACGCTCTCCAGCGCCTCGCCGATGAACGCCGACGGGCTCCATCCACCCGAGCATCCGCAGATGCGGTAGAGGAAATTGCGGAGGATCGCCGGGCCTTTCGGCGTGTGTGCCACTTCGGGGTGGAACTGCACGCCGTAGATTTTCTTCTCCCGGTGGCGTATCGCGCACACCGGGGCGTTCGCAGTGTGGGCGATCGCCTCGAACCCGGGGGGCATGCGCGTGATATGGTCGCCGTGGCTCATCCAGACATTAAGTCCCGCGGGTCCGTCGGGCTCGACTCCAGCGAACAGATCTCCCGCGTCATCGACAGTGAGGACCGCCAGACCGAACTCCCGCCGCGCGGCCCTGTCGACCTCCCCGCCGAGCTGGTAGGCGATGAGCTGGAGGCCGTAACAGATCCCGAGAACCGGGATCCCGAGGGCGAACACACCGGGGGACGAGAGGGGGGCACCTTCTTCGTACGCGCTGTACGGGCTCCCGGAGAGTATGATCCCCTTCGGCCTGAGCGCAATGATGCGCTCGACGGGGATTGTACAGGGGTGGAGCTCGGAATAGACGCCTGCCTCCCGGACACGGCGCGCGATCAGCTGGGAATACTGGGCGCCGTAATCGAGGACCAGAATGAGTTCGTTATGGATCATCGGGGGGAGATCGGGATTCGGAATTGCCCCAATATACGGAATTTCTCATTCTTCTCCAACGCGTCCCCCCTCTTCATCGCTTCGCCGGGCGACCCCGCCGGGAGGACCGCCGGTGCCGCGTGAGGAATTCGTCCAGGACCTCAGGGATGCCGGGCCTGGTCACTTCCTCGAGAGCGTAGCTGACGCGCACGGAGGGCCTGGCGATCCTGAGTATGCGCCGCAGGTCGATGGGGGTGCCGATCACCACCGCGTCGCAGGGGACGGCGTTGATCGTCGTCTCCAGATCCCTGACCTGCTCCTCCCCGTATCCCATCGCCGGCAGCACGGTCCCCGTGCGGGGATATTTCGCGTAGGTCGCCGCAATCGAGCCCACCGCATACGGGCGCGGATCGATGATCGCACGCGCTCCGAACATCTTCGCGGCGATCGTCCCGGCGCCGAATTGCATCTCTCCGTGAGTGAGCGTGGGCCCGTCCTCGACCACCAGGACATCCTTTCCCCGGAGCAACGATTCATCGTCCACCGTGATCGTCGAGTTCGCCTGTATGATTGTCGCCCCAGGGTTGATCAAGCCGACATTGGCGATCACCGTCGCGACATTCTCCCTGCTCGCCGAGTCGACCTTGTTCACGACGATGACGTCGGCGAGACGGACGTTTGCCTCGCCGGGATAGTAGGTCAGCTCATGTCCCGGACGGTGGGGGTCGACGACGGTGATCGTGAGGTCCGCCCGGTAGAACGACATATCGTTGTTCCCCCCGTCCCAGACGATCACGTCGGCTTCCTTCTCCGCCTGCCGGAGGATCGCCTCGTAGTCCACCCCCGCATAGATGATCGTCCCCTCGACGATGTGCGGTTCATACTCCTCCATCTCCTCGACGGTGCACCTGTACTTCACCAGGTCTTCGAGCGTCGCGTAGCGCTGTACCCGTTGTTTCACGAGGTCGCCGTACGGCATCGGATGCCGCACCGCAACGACCCGCTTACCGCATCTGCGCAGATGACTGCACACCCTGCGGGACGTCTGGCTCTTCCCCGACCCCGTGCGGACCGCGACGACGGCGATGACGGGGACTTTCGAGGGAATCATGGTTTGCCGGCCGCCCAGGACCGTGAAATCCGCCCCGAGCGCCATCACCAGCGATGCTTTGTCCATCACATAATTGTACGACACGTCGGAATAGGAGAATACGACCTCGTCGACCCTGAGCTTCCGGATCAGCGCGGGGAGGTCCGATTCGGGATAGATCCGTATCCCCCGGGGATACCCCGGACCGGCGAGCTGTGCGGGATACTTCCTCCCTGCGATGTTCGGGATCTGCGTCGCAGTAAACGCGACAACCTCACAGGCCCTGTTGCCACGGAAGACCGTGTTGAAATTGTGGAAGTCTCTCCCCGCCGCTCCCATGATCAGTACACGCGTTCTCGGCATGCGTTCTCCTTGATGTCGGCAATAGTCGGTCAGCGAATGATATGCGTTCCGCCGCGCCCTGCGACGGCGTCGAGCAGGTGTCCGGAATCCGTGATCAGAGCCTCCCCGCCTCCGCGCTCGAGGAAGATCATCGCGGCCCTGATTTTCGGCCCCATGCTCCCTTCCGGAAACTGTCCTTCGGCAAGGTAGCGTCTGCATTCCGGGACCGTGAGAAGAGGGAGCCTCCTCCGGGACGGTTTCGCATAGTCCAGACACACCATCTCTTCGTCCGTATCGATCGCGAAGAAGTCGGCTCCCAGCTGCGCAGCGAGTATGGCGGAAGTGTGGTCCTTGTCGATGACCGCCTCCACCCCCTTGCTGATATCGTGATCGTTGAACACCGGCACGCCCCCGCCGCCCCCCGCGATCACCACGAGTCCCCGGTCGACGCAGGCACGGATCGCCTCCAGTTCCACGATCCCCCGCGGCTCGGGGGAGGCGACGACGCGGCGGAAACCCCGGGAGGAGTCCTCCACGATGTCCCAGTTGAACAGGTCCCGGTACCGGTCCGCCTCGTCCCGTGTATAAAACGGACCGATCGGCTTGGTGGGTCGTGCAAACGCCGGATCATTTTTGTCGACAAGCACCTGCGTCACCAGCGAGACGACGGGTGTCTCCAGTCCCTGTGCCTGGAGCGCCTGCCAGAGCGCGTACTGGAGCACATAACCGATCTCCCCCTGTGTGGAGGCGACACAGCAATCCAGCGGCAGCCGGTACGCGTGCGCCGCCGCGAGCTCGGAGCGGACGAGCGCTGCGCCCACCTGCGGGCCGTTCCCGTGAGTGAGGACCACACGGTACCCTGCGCCGATCAGCGCGACGACGACCGCCGCAGTATCCACGGCGTTCTCGAACTGTTCCTGCGCCGTCCCCTTCTGACCGGCCCGGATGAGAGCGTTGCCCCCCACCGCAATCAGGACAAGCCCCTTCATAGGCTCAGTCACGCAGCAGCTCGGACATGATCGCCTTTTGCACGTGCAGGCGGTTCTCCGCCTGCGTGAAGACGACCGAGTTGGGCGAATCGATGATCTCGTCCGTCACTTCTTCCCCCCGGTGCGCGGGGAGGCAGTGCATGAAGAGCGCATCCCCTTTTGCCAGCGAAAAGAGTGCGCGGTTGACCTGGTACGGGCTGAAGATGCGGCGGCGGACTTCCGCCTCCTCCTCCTGCCCCATGCTCGCCCAGGCGTCGGTGTACACGACGTCCGCACCCCGCGCCGCCTCCGCGGGATCGGCGGTCCAGACGATCGTCGCACCGCTCTCCGCCGCCAGGTCCTTGCACCGTTCCATCACCCGCGCCTCCGGCCTGTACCCGGGGGGAGTGCCGATGAACAGCGTCCCGCCGAGCTTTGCACAGGCAAGCATCAGGGAATGGGCCACGTTGTTCCCGTCCCCCACGTACGCGAGCTTCAGCCTCCGAAGGTTCTTTTTGTATTCCAGCACTGTGAGGAGATCCGCCATGGCCTGGCAGGGGTGCTCATGGTCCGTCAGCCCGTTGATCACCGGAACCCGCGCGTGGTCGGCCATCGTCGTGCATATCTCGTGTCCGAACGTCCGGATCATGATGCCGTCCACCATCCGTTCGAGGTTTTTCGCAACGTCGTAGACCGACTCCCTCTTCCCCAGGCTGATGTCGGCCGGCGTCAGCAGGAGAGAGTCTCCCCCGAGCTGTTTGATTCCCACCGTGAATGTGGTGCGGGTGCGCAGGGAGGGCTTTTCGAATATCAGGGCCATCATCTTCCCCTCGAGCGCCTTCCTGTATTTTTTCCGGTCCGATTTCATCGCCGAAGCGAGCGCGAAGAGCGACCTGATCTCTCCCGCGGAGCAATCGTCCATAGAAATGAAGTCCCTGCCCCGCAACCCTTTCCCGGCGGCCTTTGCGGTTTTCTTTTTCACGGGTGAACTCCCTGTGGATTCTGTCCGGATGTTCGTTGTATATTGTGAATGTACGGAGTTTTCGCCTCGGGTTCAACGGGAGGATATCCATGAACGTCGCATTCCAGGGAGTACACGGCGCGTACAGCGAAGCCGCCGCGCGAACGATGCTGGGGGACGACATCGCCACCTCCCCCTGCGAGACATTCGGCGGGGTATTCGACCGTGTGGAAAGCCGGCGGTCGGACCGCGGCGTCATCCCGATCGAGAACTCACTCGCAGGGAGCATTCACGAGAACTATGACCTCCTCCTGTCCCGCGCACTCCACATCGTGGGGGAAGTACACGAGCGGATTGAGCATGCCCTCCTGTGCCCCCCCGGGGGCACACTCGGCGACCTGACTTCCGTCCGGTCCCATCCGCAGGCTCTCGCCCAGTGCAGCAAATTCCTTCTCGCCCATCCGGCGATCCGCCCTGTCCCCTTTTTCGACACCGCCGGTGCCGCGTCCGCCGTTGCCAGAGATGCGCGTCCGGAT
>Ga0182011_10003506_pt1 | contig 12853 bp, 10 predicted proteins | sample 711E1DmetaG_FD_120481 | JGI IMG/M metagenome (GOLD analysis project Ga0182011, IMG submission 120481) | Permafrost microbial communities from Stordalen Mire, Sweden - 711E1D metaG | ecosystem: Environmental > Terrestrial > Soil > Wetlands > Permafrost | place: Sweden: Stordalen | collected... | reverse complement strand
GTCTCTCACCCATTGGGTGTTGACCTCCGGCGTGTCTGCATCACGTTCAAACCCGCATCAATATTGATGACGGCCAACATCCAAAGATTCACAGGTGGAGTTCAAAATGGAAATGCGGGCTTAGCAGCATCGAGGCGGCCCAAGTCGCTGTCCCCCACGCCGCAAGCAACAGCAGACTCCGGGTGAGAAGCCGCGCTGCCACTCCTGAAAACAGAAGGGTCAGGACTGGAAGGGAATATTTCAGACTGATCCCTAGATTGAGCTCTTGGTCGTCGGGTAGCGGACTCGGGTTCAACGCCCACTTACGAAGCTCCTGCCACGAGTAGATGCGTTCTGTTGGGGCCGCGAGACCGATGCGTGAAAGCATGAAGGCAAACCAGAGCCACAGAACGAACGCCACTCCCAGCCGAAGAGCAAGATAGACTCGCCGTCCCACGTCGTGACCTCGAACCGCGGAGTATTGCGCTACGAGTACGGCTCCATCCTACGCGCTCCCGCTGCAAAATCGGCTCGCGGGGCCAGCAACCGACCCCTCACCCGACCCGCTTCCCGATGAAGTGCATCGGGACGGCGGGCCACCCTCTCCCCTCGGGAGAGGGCAGTTTTCCTTACCGAGCGCTCAGAAACGCACAAACAGATGACTGACTCGTCCTGCCTGCTGCCCAGTGTTTTCTGCTTTCCGCTTACTGCCTTCTGCTTGCTGCGTTCCGCCTACTCTCCTCCGCTGGTTCCAGCACCCACCTTCTCCAACTCCGCCCCTGTCGTGGCTGACACCACCTCGTGCAGTGAGTTCCCGTGCGAATCCATGGTGACGATGGCCGGGAAATCCTTGGCTTCGAAGACCCACATAGCTTCCGGGACGCCGAGTTCATCGAGGAGGTAGACGTCGTGGACCTTGGGCAGGCAGCGAGCGTAAAATTGTGCGGCGCCGCCGATGGCGTGGAGATAGACGGCTCCGAATTCTTTGAGACCTGCCAGGGTCTTCTTGCCCATACCGCCCTTGCCCATCACGGCGCGGATGCCGAAGCGTTTGATAACGTCGGCCTCGTAAGGTTCTTCGCGTATGCTGGTGGTGGGGCCGGCGGCATTGGTGCGCCAGCGCGTATTCGGCGATATTCCCTCTTTCATCATGACTGGGCCGCAGTGGTAGAGGATGGCGCCGTTCAGATCGCAGGGGGCGTCGTGGTGCATCAGGTATTGGTGAGCGGCGTCGCGCCCGGTAACCATCGGCCCATTGATCAAGACCACGTCACCAACTTTCAGGGCGCGAACTTTTTCTTCGCTCAGTGGAGCCTCCAGCCGAATTTCTCTGCCTGACACCTGGAACCCGGCGCCCTCCACTAGCCGCTCCACGGGTCGCTTAGGGTCGCGGTAGAGCCAGTGCTTGATGGCGCCGGACTCGGTTTCAAGCAGGACGCCAAGCCGCCGGAAGGCCCAGCAATCGTAGGCGACAGATATGAAATAACTCGCGGGCAGCCGGTTAGCGGCAGTGATCTTGCAGCCAATCAAGGAGACTTTGCCGCCAAAACCCATGGCGCCCACCCCAATTCTATTGGCCTCGTCCATGATTTCCTGCTCGAGTCCGGCCAGTGTAGGGTCGGGGTTCAAGTCGTCCAGGGGGCGGAAGAGTTGCAACTTCGCCAGGTGGTAGCCCGTCGCGCGGTCGCTGCCGATGCAGACGCCAATGGCGCCGGGCGCGCAGCCCTGTCCCTGCGCCTGCCACACGGCGTGCAGGAGGCATTTCTTCACGCCTTCGAGGTCGCGATCGGCGCGACCCAAATGTTCGAGTGTGCAGGGCACCGAATACTGGATGTTCATGTTCTCGCAGCCGCCGCCCTTGAGGATCAGGCGGACTTCGATATCCGGCTCTTCCCACTGCTCGAAGTGGATGACGGGAGTGCCGGGGCCGAGGTTGTTCCCGCTGTTCTTACCGCTGATCGAGTCCACCGAATTGGGCCGCAGCTTGCCGCGCTTGGTAGCTTCGACGACGGCCTCCTGGATACGCTTCTTCATCACAATCTGGTTCACGCCCGCAGGAGTCTTGATTTCGAAGGTGAGCATGCCCGTGTCCTGGCAAATGGCGCCTTCATCTTCATACGCCATGTCAATATTCTGGCCGATGATGGCCAGCGCCTGGCCCGCCTGCGTCTGCGGGTGCTCGGTCTTGAGCGCCTCACCCATGGCCTGACGCACGTCGGGCGGCAGGTTCGTGGAAGTCTGAATAATCAGTTCCAGCATGCTCTCTTTAAAGAATTGCATTTAAACCTCCATGGCGAATTATAGCGCTGAATGAGGGGCAGGATTCAGGATTCAGGAGTCAGGCGTCAGGCGAGCGAGCGTCACGTGAAAGCGGATCGAAGGGTGGCGACAATTAAGGACTGGCAACTGACCACTGACAACGGACAAGCCCCAAATCCAAAATCAAATGAATGGATGCTTGAGTACGGGCCGGACGTGGAGTATCCGGGTTAGGTCTTCCTTGAGTATTGCGAACGCCTCCGGGGGAGTATCGGCAAAACGGATGAGTTTCATGTCTTCTTCCGAAACGGTTCCCGCCTCGAGGAAATAGTCGAAGTTGATGGCGTGCTTCCAGAAATTCGAACCATAGAGCACAATCGATACGCGATGGCCCATCTTGTGGGTCTGGAGCAGAGTGAGCATTTCGAAGAGTTCGTCCATAGTGCCGAAGCCCCCCGGGAAGGAAATGAGGGCTCGGGCAGGCTGGGCAAACCAGAGCTTGCGCATGAAGAAATATCGGAATAGGAAACCCAGTTCCGGCGAGATGTAAGGGTTGGGTTGTTGTTCGGCGGGCAGCTTGATGTTCAGCCCGATGGACTTGCCGCCGGCTTGGGAAGCGCCGCGGTTGGCGGCTTCCATAATCCCCGGCCCCCCACCTGAACAAACCACGAGGAAGCGAGTATCGTTCTGCAGGGAAAGAGCCCATTCGGTCACAAGGCGTGAAAGCTCGCGCGCGTCCTCATAGTACTGGGACATGTGCAGGTCCATGCGCGCTCTCTTCAGCATCGTTTCGAGGGCGCCCGTGCCGCCGTCTTTCCCCCTGCTTTCCAGTTCCTGTAGTTTCTGAAGCGCTTCGTCGCGCGGCCGGATTCGCGCCGAACCGAAAAATACAACGCTATGATGGATGCCGGCGCGTCGCAGCCTTGCCTGCGGTTCCAGGTATTCGCTGAGGATACGCAACGCGCGGGCATCACCGCTTTCCAGGAATCGGTGGTTCTGGTATGCCACCAGAGGCATCTTCCCGGTCTCATGCTTCCGATTCGCCATGCCACTTCCCCCTCAAAGAAGGTCCGCAACACCAGAAAGAATACCAAACGGAGGTGACTTTAGGTTGCCAAATTGAGTGCTGGTCACTCGATTGCTCCCAGCATGGGATTGAGCAGCAAGGCGGGGGGAGTAGTGTGCGGAAAGTCGCTCCTTATCTTTCGCCCAACAGGAGATTTCGTAAGTCAGCAGGTCCTCAAGGCCTAATCTAAAGATCAGTGGTGGAGGGCAAAATGTCCGTTGTCACACGACGTGAATTCATCCGGCAGAGCGCTGCCGGGGCAGGCAGCTTGGGATTGTTCCTGAACGGGAAACAAGTCCATTTGGAGGCTGCGCCGTTGCCTAGGCCGGCGAGTCCGAACGATCGGCTCAATGTAGGTTTCATCGGCTATGGTATTCGCGGCTGCTTCCTGATGGAATGCGTGAAGCAAACCGAGCAGGCTAATCTGATTGCCGTAGCCGACTGCTACCAGGGGCATCTCGACCGCGCCAAAGAACGCACCGACGGCAAGATCGAAACCTATTTTGCGCAGTACAAGAAGCTGCTCGAAAGAAAGGACCTGAATGCCGTAATTGTTGCCACCCCAGACCATTGGCATACGCCTATTGTAGTGGACGCTTTGTCAGCCGGAAAAGACGTTTACATCGAGAAGCCGATGACCTACCGCATCGAGGAGGGGCCAAGAGTCATTGCGGCGGCGAAGCGCAATAATCGGATTGTCCAGGTAGGGAGCCAGTGGGTGTCCTCCCCCATGCACAAGAAAGCGAAGGAACTTGTGCAATCCGGAAGAATTGGCAAGGTGACGAAGGTCATTGCCTCCTACAACCGGAATAGCTCGACCGGTGCGTGGAATTATCCGATTCCCCCAGACTTGAGAAATGGCGAGAACTTCAATTGGGAGGAATGGCTGGGGTCCGCCCCCAAGCGCCCCTTCGACCCGGCGCGTGTGTTCCAGTACCGCAAGTACTGGGATTACTCCGGCGGTATTTCCACCGACCTCTTCGTCCACCTGATTAATACAATTCACTTCGTGATGGATGCCAAGATGCCGGACACCGTCGCGGCAATCGGTTGCATCCTGATCCGGCACGATGGCCGCGAAGTGCCTGACACGCTGGACGCGCTGTTTGATTACCCGAGCTTCCACGTAAATATGGGCTCAACCATGAACAACATGAGCGCCTCCCAACAGGGCATCCAGTATCTCGGCAGCGAGGGCACGCTGATGGTTACTCTTGGCGCGGACATGACCTTGACCACCGAGACTCCAAGCGAAGGCTACCAATCCCAAATCGAGCCCTGGCCTTTGAAGCTGCAAGAGCAATTCTGGAGCGAGGGCAAACATCGCGAGGAGTCGAAGCCCTACGTGCGGACAGAAGGGTCCTTGGACTTCAAGGCGAGCGGGCCGGATGCGACCGTCTTCCATCTGAGCGAATTCTTCGATTCCGTTCGAAGCCGGCGCGAACCTCTGGAAGACGCCGAGATGGGGCACCGCTCTGCGGCCACCGGCCACATGGTGAACCTCTCCGTCCGTAGCGGGAAGAAGATGGTCTGGGACGCCGCCAGCGGCACGGCCAAAGAAGCCTAGGTGTGACCTGGTGATTCAGACGATTTAGCTCTCAGCTATCAGCCATCAGCTTTCAGCGAGCAGCGAGCAGCAAAGCCTAGCGGCGAGCCGTTTGCTGATAGCTGACGGCTGGTAGCTGACAGCAGCCGACAGTCCGCACTACACACTCCCTCACCTAATTCACCCAAGGGCGTGAGGTCTTGTAGTCAGCTACCCGTTCCGGGAGCCAATCCCTCAACTCGGGCGTCAAGTAAAACCGCGGCAACAGCAGATCCTCGTCAGCTCTTATGACTCCTTCACTAAGAGCAGTTGTTGCCAGACGAGTCTGCGGGTAGATGCGCAGGCCGACGGTAATCTTCAAGGCCTCGAGATTCAGGGAATCGGCTAACGACAGGCTCTCCTCGACGCTGTCTTTCATTTCCCCGGGACCTCCCAACAGCAAGAATCCCATGCGCTCTATTCCCGCCTCCGCGAACATCTTTGAGACTGCGCTCACCTCTTGTCTATTGAACTGCTTGTTGAGGCTGCGCAGCATTCGGTCGGAGCCGCTCTCGAAACCAAAACTGATCTGGCGGCATCCTGCTTGCCTCATGAGTTCCACAAGCTCCGTATCGATCCACTTTGGGTAAATGATGCACCATAGATTGAGGTCGAGTTCGGCTTGTATCACCTGGCGGCAAAGGTCCTTTGCATAAGTGGGCGGAAGGTTGAACGTGTTATCGACGAAGTTGAAGTTTCGGTATCCCGTCTCCCTCAGTTCCGCCAGCCACTTCACGATTCGGTCGGGCGAACGTCTTCGAACCGATTTCCCCTCGATCGCGCTGGTCGAACAAAAGGTGCAGTCCAGCGGACAACCTCGCCGGCTCTGCACCGGCACCCAGAGCTTGCGGTTGTCAGCAACGGGAGGAATCCAAAGACTGGGCTCAGGGAGAGGCAGATCATCCAGGTTCTTTTCAAAGCTCCTGCCCTCAGCGGGCTGGCCTGGGAGGCAAATCCCGGGAATGTCCGAAACTTGCGCACCCTTGCCTATTCGATCCACCACGGCTGGGAAAACAACCTCTCCTTCGCCTTGAATTCCCATGTCCGCGCCCAGATAACGCAATGCGCTCTCGGGGAAGATGCTGTAACCGGCGCCGCCAAGAATAATTGGTACATCGGACAAGCTCCGGCAACTCGCTATGATTTCCCTGACCGGAGCAAGCAGGAACTGAGGGTGCGGCATGTTTTGGTCATCGATGTTCCGTACCGAAATGCCGATGATGTTGGGGCGGAAGTCCACAATGGACCTCCTGATGCCTGACTTCGGGTCTCCTTCGAACATCAGGTTCAGCAAGGCCACTTCGTTGCCTGCATTTCGGGTTGCTGCCACGACACAAGCGAGTCCCAAAGGCAGAGTAGGCATGTTCATCGTTTCGGTGTTGGCAGAGATCAGCAGAACCCTCACGAACTCACCTCGCCCGTCCATCGTCCCGACTGCACTCCCGGATTCTCATTTGGGCATCCCACCTGGATGCAATTGTACGCCCTACACCTCGCTCTCAAAAACGGGATTCGGTACTGGTGTCATTTGGAGCGCAGTCATTCCCGCGAAAGCGGGAATCCACGCCGAGACAATGGCGCTACCCCTTTGTACAGGTCCGTCTGGCCTAGAATTGCTCGGCTCTAATGAGTCTAACCTCCCACTGGATTCCCGCTTTCGCGGGAATGACTGCCTTGACAGGCCCGCACGAAAAATCAGCTTCCCCTAAATGACACCAGTACCCGGCATTCGGATGCACTGCAGGCTCCCCTGTGCTACTATTAGCTGGGGAAGGCCAGGACCTTAATGGCTCGCCGGCAATCTACATTTCGGAAGCAACACCTCTCATCCGAATACGGCTATATTGTCATCTATGAGCGGCTCTTGGAAGGCGGCTACCAAGTGATCGTTCCCGCCTTGCCCGGCATCGTGACCTATGGCCGGACGCTTGAGGAGGCGCGCGAGATGGCGGAGGATGCGATCCGATGCCACCTCAGGGCACTGTTGAAGGATGGCGAGGATATTCCTGAAGACCCATTTGCCTCCCAGCAGCCGATCAGCGAAGAACTGAAAGTCACCGTGTAGGGCATGGCACCCAAGTTCGCAAACCTCAAGCCGCGAGAAGTAGTCCGTGCCCTTGAAAAAGCTGGTTTTTACATTCACGAAACCAGCGGCTCCCACGTTCATCTCAAACATCCCCACAAGCCTGGACGGGTTACTGTGCCCTATCACGAACGCTTTGACTTGCCAAAGCACATCGTCAAGAGCATCCTCCGCCAAGCAGGCCTGACTAACCAAGAGTTTTTCCGGCTCCTCGGCAGGTAGATTAACTAATGGCATGCAACGCCCAACGTCGGGCGGGGTGGACATCCCTTCGAAGCTGTGAAAAAATCGTGTTGTAGGGGCGGCCCTTGTGGCCGCCCTGGGGCAACCACAAGGGTTGCCCGCAGGACGCGCCGGCACAACGCGATTTTTTCACAGCTTCTTCTTGATGTCAGCAAAGGTTCGTGTGTACATTAGGAGTAATGCGATGCGGGCGCTTTGAGAGGTGGGATGCGCCTAGCTGATCGGCGACATGCCAGACTACGGCGTGGAAGCACCATGCGCCAAGACTTCGAGTAGATGAACAAGCTTTTCCGCCTCGTCTTTACTCTTCAGGCGGGTAACAAAACCCATTGCCGCCGCCGTAGTCGGGGAAAACTCCTTCTGGAGTGCCTGTTCAATCTTGACCTCCGAAGAGCCTGTTACCTCTGCGAGAGATTCGGTTCTCAGCCACGTATCTAGCTCACCCGGCAGAGGACCAAGTTTTCCGGCGACGTTTATCCCGAAAACCATTCTGTCACCGCCGTCAGGCTTGTGCGCCCAGTAACGGAATGACCCGCCTGCCGCCCACGCTTTTTCCTCGACCCAAGAGTTCTTCGTTTTGACCGTACGGCAGATTTCCACTAACTGTTGGGTGTTTCTACCGTTGGACATTGCCAGCAGTTGAGCCTCGGTCGGTCTTCTACCTGTCGTGGGGGGATGTACATAGTCCGGCACCAAGACGGAGCGAATTAAGACTTCTTTTCCGTCAGTCAATTTCCGGTAAGTGAAGAAGACTGCGTTCATGTCCACGTCGTACCTTTTGGCGAGATAATTTATAATCCGCTCAGCAGAATCGTCTAGTTTCGGGGCAACAAGAATGATGCGGTGGTCTTGCGTGTCGAGGTTCGATAGGTCCTGCCCAAAATGGTCGCGGAATGCATCCTCCAAGTCCTTTTTAAGATACTCGCTCGCGGAATCTGTAATTCTCTCTGGGGACTCGCCATCTAACCAACTCGCATAATCCAACGCCTGGGCAACAGCCTCCCTGGGGCCAAGCCCCCTTTTCAGCTCAACGATTACCAGCTTCCCGCTTGAGTCTATGCAAAGGAGGTCTAGCCGACCGACTCCAGGCACGTCTAATTGCCTCCCCACAACTAGCAGGTCCTCTCCCAAGAGGCCCGGCTTCCGAGCAATCCAGTCCTCTAGCTCCAACTCCTTGTGGAATTCGCTGAACGGTTTCTCTTCCACGTCTAGGAGACCGTCTTTTCGAATCTCCCATACCCTGATTTCGGTTGGCATTCCGTCGCCTCCGAGCTTGGCACAGGCAGTTTCACTTCTGCGCTTGGGGATTAACTTGACCGGCGAAGAATCGCCTGCAATCACTTCTTTTCAAGCGCGGGTAAGATCCACTGTGTAATGTAGGTTTCGTATTCTTTTCGAGCCTCGTCGGTGATCGGGGCGGTGGCGAGGGGGCGGTTCGCCGAGGAATGAGAGTAAAGGTCCCCAGCCCTACCGAAGGATCCGGGGTCAGTCTTGGTAAATTTCTCCACGTCCTGATCGCCAAATTCGTAAATTTGCTTGAGGTTGTAATCCTTCAATTGGGTCGCCGTGAGCTTGTCAAGGTTGCGCACGTAGAGCCTGAACCTCCCAAAGACCCTTTCTTTATCGTATTCTGCTTTGAGAATGTGCTGGAGTTCCTTATCGGGAGTCTTTGGGTCCGTGTAAACATCGGCGAGGACGTAAAACTCCGACAGCTTGCCGGCGTAAGAAGTGTCGAGAAGCTGGAAAAGGCGCAGAGTCAAGTCGTCCGCACGGACGGGCGGGGTTTTTTCTTTGGCAAGGTGCAGAAGCGGAAGGCCCAAAGTCAATAGAATGGCGCAGAACGCGGTAATCAAAAAGAATGAAAGTCGGCCCGTTCGCATATTCCCCCCGTACTACTGCTCCTCTATCCCAAGAACGCGGAGTTGAGTCTCAAAGATCTTATTCGCCTTATTGCAGTGGGAATACTACTCTGCTCTTTACTCGAACACAATAGCTCCCAGCTATGGGTAGAGCAAGTATTTCGAGCGCAGGCTTCGGAATTGTTCCAGCGCGCCTTGCCACTCATCAACGATGAGGCGCGGGTCCTTCCCTGCCCCAATGTCCTGCATGACCCCGCGCGCGCCGATGAGAGGGAGGGTTTTTTCAAGCTTGAAGACGTCCGGATACAAATTCCGGAGGGCGGCGGCGATTTCGACCCCGAGTTCAGCGGGATCAAGGGCCTGACGGTCAATCAAAACGATCTGGACGCCGTGACAAGCACGGTCGGCAATGGGATTCGTCAAAGGTTTGAATTCCACGGGCACGAAGCGCACACCCTGGATATCCCGCGCATTCAAGTAGACCGAGAGGTTTCGAGAGTCGATCCACGGCGCGCCGAGCAATTCGAACGGGGTATCAGTGCCGCGGCCCACGCTGACGTTTGCCCCTTCCACCATGGCGACGCCGGGATATAGAACCTCCTCGGTGGGATTGCGCAGGTTGGGTGAAGGGTTAACCCAAGCGAGACCCGTCTCGTCATACCAGTCCGTACGCCGCCAACCCCGCATCTTGACGACGTGCAGCTTGGCGCCGAGGTGGTTTTCGCTGTTGAACATCTCGGCCAGCTCTCCCACCGTCATACCGTGGCGAATGGGCAGAGGATAATAAGCCACGAAGCTGCGTAAGTCGGCCTCAAGAACAGGTCCTTCCACTTCGTGCCCGTTGATGGGATTGGGGCGGTCCAACACGTAAAACTCGATTCCTTTCTGGGCAGCAGCCTCCAGGCAATACCCCAGGGTGGTAAGGTAGGTGTAGAACCGGACTCCGGCATCCTGAATGTCAAATACCAACGCATCCAGCCCCTCCAGCATCCGGTCAGTGGGCCGTTCTACGTCTCCATAAAGGCTGTACACCGGCAAGCCGGTGGCGGCGTCTGTGCTCGAGGCGACTCGGGCGTCTGCCCGGCCCTCAATCCCATGCTCCGGGCTGAACAAGGCGAGGAGTTTCACCCCCGGTGCGTGGTAAAGGAGATCGATGGTCCGCCGGCCGGCCGCGTCCACACCTGTTGAATTAGTGATTAAACCCACCCGCCGCCCTTTCAAGGACGCAAAGTTTTCTGCTTCCAGGACGTCGACGCCCGTCTGCACCTTGCCATTTCGAAGGCCTTGTATCCGATAGCTTCTCATCAATTCGAAATAACCGGTGAGCGATTGCCGGCTGGCCAGGACCTGCTGAGCGGAAACAGGTCCCAGGGCCGCGGCCACGAGCGTTGCAATCTTCGTGCGCACCGGCACGAGGTTGCCTTTCCCGTCAGGATGCACGCCGTTTGCCAGAAGGATGAGGTAGGTTTTGCTGACCGGGTCGATCCAGATATCCGTGCCGGTAAATCCGGTATGCCCAAAAGACCCCACCTCGAACAGTTCGCCCCGGTTCGAAGCGAAAGGTGAGTCCAGGTCCCAACCCAGCCCACGCACAACCATCTTATCTGGTGGATTCTGGGGCGTGGTCATCTTCTCCACCGTCAGCGAGCTCAGGATGCGGACGCCTTTATAACTGCCTCCATTGAGAAGCATCTGGGCGAAGATCGTAAGATCATCCGCGGTGGAGAAAAGTCCCGCATGGCCTGCCACGCCACCCATATTGTACGAAGTGGGATCATGCACTTCCCCCCACAGCATTTTCCCCTTGTCACCGTATTGGTATTGAGTGGGCGCAATGCGGTGGCGCCAGGTGGCGGGAGGCTTGAAACGTGTTTCCTTCATGCCCAGCGGCTTAAAGATGTGCCCATCGCAATAGACATCCAGAGGCTCGCCGGAGACACGGCGCACCAACTCGCCTAGCGTTTCAAAGTTAATATCGCTGTAGAGGAAGCGGGTCCCGGGCGGGGCAATCGGCTTCGCATCCACGATCATCTTCATGGCAGTCTCATACCCCGACCAATCCGGCTTCAGATCGAGGTCAGGAGGCAGCCCGGAATAATGGGTCATGAGCTCCCGCACGCTGATCGCTTGTTTCCCATTGTCCTTGAACTCCGGCCAATAGTCGGAAACAGGCGCACTCAAGATTATCTTCCCTTGCTCCACAAGCTGCATGACGGCCGTGGTAGTAGCCACAACCTTGGTCAGCGAGGCCAAATCGAAGATCGTGTCAACCGTCATCGGGAGTTCTTCCGGGACCAAAGCGCGATGCCCGAAGGCCTTGCGGTAGATGACCCTTCCTTGGTGCCCGATGACCACCACGGCGCCAGGACATTTGCCGGTGCGAATTGCGTCCTCAACAACAGAAGCGATAGCTGCCAGTCTCTCTTTGGTTAAACCCACCTCCGACCTCGCCGTCGCTTGGACGGGGAAAGCTCGAGTGCCGAACGTTGCTGCAAACACACAGACCGCCAGAAAGATGCCCATTATCCGCAAACCATTCACCGTTTCTTACCCCCTGTGTGGCTATCTTCCCATTGAAGAGTCCTTTGATATATACTCCTTGCCTCCTTGTGTCAATAAGCAGTTGGGAGAATCTCTAAGGATCCGGTTATCTATGAAAATCACTCCTATTGACTGGTTGGTTGTAGCCGCGTATTTCGCGCTCAATCTGATGATTGGGCTCTACTATCGCAAGAAGGCAAGCGCCAGCACGGGCGAATTTTTTGTTTCCGGCCGGAAGGTCGGCTGGCTGCTGGCAGGCACGTCCATGGTGGCGGCGACTTTTGCCGCCGACACTCCCCTGGCGGTCACTGGCTTTGTGGCGCGACAAGGAATTGCCGGCAACTGGTTCTGGTGGAGCTTCCTTCTCAGCGGCATGATGACCGTCTTTTTCTTTGCCCGCTTGTGGCGGCGCGCGGAAATCATTACCGATGCGGAGTTCGTCGAATTGCGTTATGCAGGCAAGCCGGCCGCTTTTCTGCGTGGCTTCCGGGCGTTATACTTCGGCATCCTCATGAACTGCATGATCGTCGGCTGGGTCAATCTGGCCATGGAGAAGATCCTCCAGACCGCCTTGGGCATTCCCAAGAGCCTGGCGATTCTCATCATCTTCGTTATCATTGCGTTTACGGGCTTCTACACCTCAATATCGGGGCTGTGGGGCGTGCTTTGGACGAATGCTGTCCAGTTTGTTCTCAAGATGACGATGGTGATTGTACTCGCCTATTACGGCATCAAAGCTGTAGGTGGAATGGCAATGTTGAAGCAGAAACTGGCCTTCCTGGACGTTGAACGCCACGCCGCCACGGGCGGCACTGGTTCCATTCTCTCCTTCGTCCCCAGTCTGAATTCGGCCTGGATGCCGCTACTGACCTTCTGTGTGTACCTGGGCATGAATTGGTGGGCCAACTGGTATCCGGGCGCGGAACCGGGTGGTGGCAGCTACGTGGCCCAGACTATCTTCTCCGCCAAGGATGAAAAGAACTCTCTATGGGCCACCATGTGGTTCAACATCGCGCACTACGCGGTACGTACATGGCCCTGGGTGCTGACCGCCCTGGCATCCGTAGTTCTATACCCAAAGCTCAAAGACCCCGAGATCGGCTTTATCAAGGTTTGGGTGGATCATCTGCCGGGGGCGTTCCGTGGCTTCATGCTTGCCGCCTTTGCTGCTGCCTTCATGTCCACCATTGCCACCCAGCTCAATTGGGGTTCCTCGTACATTGTTAACGACTTCTACC
>Ga0182011_10003503_pt1 | contig 12855 bp, 8 predicted proteins | sample 711E1DmetaG_FD_120481 | JGI IMG/M metagenome (GOLD analysis project Ga0182011, IMG submission 120481) | Permafrost microbial communities from Stordalen Mire, Sweden - 711E1D metaG | ecosystem: Environmental > Terrestrial > Soil > Wetlands > Permafrost | place: Sweden: Stordalen | collected... | reverse complement strand
CGCAGTCGGCCTGGACCGGCTTGTGGCGCTGCTGGCCGGCGAGGACAACATCCGTGAGGTGATCGCCTACCCGAAGACCCAGTCCGGAGCGGACCTGATGTCGGGCGCGCCCAAACCCCTCACGGCCAGGGTCTTGGCAGACCTTGGCATCCGGGTTGTGGCGCCTCAAGTGCCGGGGTCTCCGGCGACTGGGTCTCCGGCGACTGGGTCTCCGGGCGCGACGGGCACGAGCGGAGCGTGACGCCGAGCCCGCCCAGCCGAGCTGGCAACAACCGCCCGCCCGACCTGTTCGATGTCGCCGCCGCAGACGAGCTCAAGGTCCGGGCACCACTAGCGGCCCGCCTGCGCCCCACCCGGCTGGACGAGGTCGTCGGCCAGCGCCATCTTCTCGGTCCCGGCGCGCCCCTTCGCGCCCTGGTCGAGGACGACCGGCTCAGCTCAGCGGTGTTCTTCGGACCTCCGGGCACGGGCAAGACGACGGTGGCACGTCTGCTCGCGGAGCACACGGCACGCCGGTTCAGGGCGCTGTCCGCGGTCGATGCCGGCGTAAAGGACGTGCGAAACGAGCTCGGCGACGCTCGCCGGGCACTGGGTGCGGAAGGCCGCGGGACGATCCTGTTTCTCGATGAGGTCCATCGTTTCAACAAGGCTCAGCAGGACGCGCTCTTGTCCGGTGTCGAGGAGGGCGTAGTCGTCCTGGTCGGCGCGACGACGGAGAACCCGTTCTTCGCGCTGAACGCTCCGCTGCTCAGTCGTTCGACTCTCTGGCGATTCGAGGCGCTCATGCCGGCGGACCTTCGCGAGCTCGCCGATCGTGCTTTGCGCGTCGAGGGGTTCGAGGCCGACCCGGATGCGCTGTCGCGCCTCGTCGACCTGGCCGAAGGCGATGCCCGGGCCGTGCTCACCACCTTGGAAGTTGCGATGGCCCTCGCACGGGGTCGAGCTCGGACCAAGGCAATGGGGACCGGCGCGGAGTCTGGCACGTTGCCCACGATCACGATGGAAGACATCGAGGGTGCTCGCGAAACACGAGCCTTCCGTCACGGGCGCGAGGAGCACTACGACCTCATCTCGGCTCTCATCAAGAGCCTGCGAGGTTCAGATCCCGACGCGGGCCTCTACTGGATGGCACGCCTCATCGAGGCAGGCGAAGACCCGCGCTTTGTCGCACGGCGCCTGGTGATCCTCGCCAGCGAGGATGTTGGAATGGCTGATCCCCATGCACTTGGGATCGCCACCGCAGCGGCCCAGGCTGTCGAGTTCGTCGGGCTTCCGGAGGCGGGCCTCAACCTTGCACAAGCGGTTGTGCATCTGGCGCTGGCCCCGAAGTCGAACCGCGCCGCGCTCGGCTGGTGGGCAGCACAGGCTGACGTCCGAGATCGTCCTCTCGGGGCGGTACCGCCGGAGCTTCGAGACGCGCACTATCGCGGTGCCGGGGCACTCGGGCATGGTCTGGGCTACGAGTATCCTCACGACGACCCGCGAGGGTTCGTCGAAGCCGTGTATCTGCCCGAAGGGCTTGTCGGGCGCCGTTACTACGAACCTTCGGAACATGGTGCCGAGAAGGTGCTCGCTGAGCGCTGGAGGGCGCGGCGCGGCGACCAAGGGCCGGCAGAGCCCGGACAAGCAACTAGCGCGAAAGAGAAGTGAGGCAAGAGGTGAACGCGGACCAGCTGCGAAACACCTTCACAAAGTTCTTCGTCGACCGCGGTCACCTCGCGCTCCCGGCCGCGAGCCTGGTGCCGAACGACCCGTCGATGTTGTTCACGATCGCCGGCATGGTGCAGTTCAAGCCGTACTTCCTTGGCGAGTCTCCGCCGCCCGGGCCACGAGCGACGACCGTGCAACCATGCGTGCGCACCGTGGACATCGATGTGATCGGAACCACGTCGCGTCATGTGACATTCTTCGAGATGCTCGGGAACTTCAGCTTCGGCGAGTACTTCAAGGAGCTGGCGATCGCCTACGCGTGGGAGCTGTTCACTGATGTTCTCGGCCTCGATCCCGAGCAGCTCTGGGTCACTGTCCACGTCTCCGACGACGAGGCCGACGCGTTGTGGCGCGAGGTTCCGGGCTTGCTCGAGGGTCGTTTGCAGAGACTCGACGAGGACAACTTCTGGAAGATGGGCGAGACGGGACCGTGCGGCCCGTGTTCGGAGATCTTCTTCGACCGGGGACCGCAGTACGGGCCCGGCGGTGGTCCCGCCCAGGGGGGCGAGCGCTACGTGGAGCTCTGGAACCTGGTGTTCATGCAGTATCAGCGCCACCACGACGGTTCGCTCACCGAGCTTCCCAGGCGGAACATCGATACCGGAGCGGGGCTTGACCGGATCCTCACGCAGATCCAAGGCGTCGAGTCGGTCTTCGACACCGATCTTGTCGCGCCGATCCTCGAGGCCGCTTCGGCCGCCACCGGCCGGGTCTACGGGAGCACCGAAGAGACCGACATCGGCCTTCGTATCGTCGCGGACCACGCCCGCACCTTCACGTTCCTGATCTCCGACGGGGTCTTCCCTTCGAACGAGAGCCGCGGCTACGTGCTTCGCCGCCTGATCCGCCGGGCCGTGCTCGTAGCGCAGCGCCTAGGTGCCAAGGGCCTCGTCACCCCAGGCGTCATCGACGTGGTGACCGAAGTCATGGGCGCGGCTTACCCGAAGCTGCAGCGTGACCGGGACCTCATCAAACGGATCGCCCTGCACGAGGAGGAGGCATTCCTGCGCACGTTGCGGTCAGGGACCACGTTGCTCGAGGCGGAGCTCGCGGCGGGTGGCTCTGCTGTCGGGGGAGACGTCGCCTTCCAACTTCACGATACCTACGGCTTTCCGATCGACCTGACCGAAGAGATCGCGCGGGAGCGGGGGATCGAGGTCGACCGTCAGGGTTTTGACTTGGCGATGGAAGAACAGCGGCAACGGGCCCGTGAGGCGGGCCGGGCGATTACCTCGGCGCCGGAGGGGGTCACCGCCGCATGGAGCGAGATCAGGACCGTGTTCGGCCCGACCCAGTTCCTCGGCTACCAGGAGGCCGAGGTGGAGGCTCGGGTCCTGGCGGTCGTGCCGAGCTCGGTCGAGAAGTCGTTTGCCAATATCGACGGCGAGCAAGCGCCCGAGACTGCGGAGCTGATCGAGGTCTTCCTCGATCGAACTCCGTTTTATGCCGAAGGCGGCGGCCAGGTGGGAGACACCGGGTCGATCACGACATCCACGGGCCGGGTCCGTGTGCTGGACGCGACATCGGTCGTCGAGGGTCTGACACGGCACCTCGGCTACCTGGTCGAAGGATCGATCGAGGCGGGTCAAGAGGCGGGCGCGGCGATCGACTTCGACCGCCGGGAGTCGATCCGCCGCAATCACACCGGAACGCACCTTCTTCACTGGGCGTTACGGCAGGTGCTCGGTGACCACGTGCGCCAGCAGGGTTCGCTTGTCGCGCCGGACCGCCTGCGATTCGACTTCAGCCACTTCGGGCCGATGTCCGAGGAGGAGATAGGGCGTGTGGAGGATCTCGTGAACTCCGAGGTCCTGCGCAACGAGCCCGTCCGGATCTACGAGACATCGCGCCAGCAAGCCGAGGGTGCAGGCGCTATGGCCTTTTTTGGCGAGAAGTACGGCGACGTCGTGCGAGTGGTCGAGGCGGGTCACTACTCGGTCGAGTTGTGCGGAGGTACACACGTGAGCTCTCTGGGGACCATCGGCCCTCTTCAGGTCGTCTCGGAAGCCTCCATCGGCTCGAACACGCGGCGCATTGAAGCTGTCACCGGCAAGGCTTCGCTTGCTCGGTTCCGCTTGTTCGAGGGCGCGGTCGAACAGGCTGCGCAACGACTGCGCACTCAACCCTCGGACCTCGCCTCGGCGGTCGATCGGCTGCTCGCGAGCCAACGGACGCTCGAGGAGCAGTTGCGAACATTGCGGTCCGACCAATTGCGCAGGGATGCGGACGCGTTGGCTGCCGGTGGAGTTGGTGCCACGGACGGCCCAATGGTTGGCCGGGTGGTCGGGCGCCGGGACGGGCTCGAGGCGGCAGAGCTGCGGGATCTAGCGATCGCGGTTCGAGATCACCCCGGTGTCGAGGCCGTCGGCCTTGCCGGTGTCACCGGCCCCGAGCGGGTTGCACTGGTCGTCGCCGCGAGAAAGGGTTCGGGGATCGATGCTCGAGCGGCCGCGATCTTGGCTGCTGCCGCGGTGGGCGGCGGCGGTGGCGGCACACCGGAGCTTGCGACAGCGGGTGGCCGGAACGTCGCCGGTATCGAGGAAGCGCTGGTCAAGCTGGGTGAGGCGTTGAGCCGAAGCGTGGGTGAAACGGTGCCCAAATCTGAGCTCGAATCTGAGACCGGGGTTCATCCAAAGCCGGGGTCTGAGCCTGACAGCCAGGCGTCGGCTTGACCGACGGGCGAGACGACGCGAAGCCTCGTGGGATGACGGGTTCGGCGGTGGGAACGCGAGTCGTCGGAATCGACCTCGGGGAACGGCGCATCGGCGTGTCGGTGAGCGATTCGCAGCGTGTGCTCGCCACCCCGCACTCGGTGATCACCAGGGGCCGCGAGCCGAGCGCTGACCGCCGCGCGATCGCCGCCCTCGTATCAGAGTTGGGCGCCGGCCTTGTCGTCGTAGGGCTCCCGCTGACCCTGGCGGGCGATCGGGGTCCTGCCGCATCGGCAGCCGTGGCCGAGGTCTCGGCACTCGAGACGGAGCTGGATGTTCCTGTCGTGTTGCACGACGAACGCCTGACGACCGTCGAAGCCGACCGCCGCCGCCGTTTGCCTCAGGAAGCGTTCGGCGCGGGTGGCAGTGAGCGAGACCGCCAAAAGGCCCGACGAGCTCGACCGTCTCGGCCGAGCGCCGCGTCTCGTGCACATCGGGTGGGGATCGACGCCGTGGCCGCGACCGTGCTTCTGCAGTCGTGGCTTGACCAGAATCGAGGTAAGTCATGAGCCAGTTCGCAGAGATGCCAGCCACTGCCCGTCCAATGGCTGCCTGGCCGACGTCGTCCACTGGGTTCGCGGGGGTTGTTGGCTTTCCGATCCGCCATTCGCTCTCGCCGTTGTTGCAGAATGCGGCGTTTGCCGCCATGGGCCTCGACTGGAGCTACATGGCATTCGAAGTGCCACCCGGATCGCTGGACAGAGCCGTCGCCGGGGCTGCGGCGCTCGGCTTCCGTGGCCTGTCGGTCACGATGCCGCACAAGGACGCCGCTGCCCGCCTCGCGACCCGTCGCTCACGGCAGGTGCGGCGGCTGGGGGCTGCGAACACGCTGATCTTCGACGCAGGCACAATTCTGGCGGAGAGTTGTGACGGAGCGGGCTTGCTGGATGATCTTCGAGAGGGTGTGGGCTTCGATCCGGCCGGCAAACGCTGTGGCGTGATCGGTGCAGGTGGAGCAGCGCGGGCGGCAGTGCTGGCTCTGGCAGAAGCGGGCGCGCACGAGATCGTGATCGTGAACCGGACCGTGGCAGCGGCGTGGCGCTCAGTTGCATTGGCCCCGAACGTCGTGCGGGTGGGGCGGCCCGATGACCTCCGCAGGATGGACCTGGTCATTCAGGCGACACCCGTCGCCATGTTGAGCGAAGGTCTTGTGGGGGAGGCGACGCCCGCCGAGCGCGCCAAGCGTGCGGAGCCTGCGGTGCCCGCCGAGCGCGCCAAGCGTGCGGAGCCTGCCGATCCTGCTCAACTCATGGGACCGGCCGGATTGGCCGAGGTGGGCTCGGGCGCGGAGGACTCGGCCATCATCGCCGGGGTCGACCCTTCGTGGTTCGGCGCGGGTCAACTCATAGTGGATCTCGTTTACGACCCGCCGCTTACACCTTTCCTGCTGGAGGCTCGGCGTCAAGGTGCCGCCGTTCGCAGCGGACTCGGCATGCTCGTGTACCAAGCCGCGCGTCAGATCAGATTGTGGACAGGGGAAGAACCACCCCTCAGCGTGATGTGGGCGGTCGTGGGTGGAGCCGGATCGCCTGCTACGGCGCGCGGAACGAGCACGGAGCCGACCAAGTCGACATCAATCGAGCCAATGGGCGGATTGCGCGACCTGGACTGACTTGTCCAGCCGATCAGGCGCTGGCTATGAGCTGGGGTGCCTGGCTGTGCAGCCCGGACGCGTGCGGCCCGGGAATGCCCCGCGCCTGATAGCTGCGCGGCTTCGCGAGCGCGTTGCCGCTTCAGCTCAGACCGCGTGACCCGAGCCGGCACCGGCACCCGTGCAGTCGCCGGCACCGGCGAACAGGCTCGACTGCTCGGGCCGTGGCGGCTGTGCATGCTCAGCGGGTCGGACAAGGGCCGCGGGCCGATCAGCTCGTTGTGCCGGGGCGCTGCCCGCGCCATGGCGAGCAGCCGGCGGCGGGCCTTGGCCGGGGGAAGCGGTGACGTCTTTGCACGGGGAGGCTCCTGGGCCATGGCGGGAGCCGTCGGGGTGCACCCAGACCCAGGCACCGGGCTCACCTTGCAGGGAGTATCCCTCGTGGGTCTTCAAGAAGTGGTGATGGTGGCAGATCCTCGCCAGGTTTGCGAGCTCTGTCGGACCGCCCTCGGCGAACGGTACGACGCGGTGGTCGATCTCGAGGTTGTGAGTGGCCGAGCACCCTGGCACCACACAGCAGCGGTCCCGCTCCAACAAGGCGTTGTAGAGCCTCGTGGGGACCGAACGGCCGAGGTTGCAGATCGCGTGCACGTCGGTGGCGCTCGTGACAAGGACCTTCGCGATCGAATCTCCCACAAGCTCGCGTGCGGTTGCGACCGAGACCGGGCCGACTCCGGCGATCTCGCAGACCTCGCCCGGTCCTGTGTTGCCACGGCGCAGTGCCTTGAGGTCCACTCGCAGGTGCACGAGCGCCTTGGGGCGGTGTGGCGCGTCCATGCCGGGTGAAGTGACCAGAGCCACGAGGGCATCGGCGAGGTAGGCCTGCGAGGGCTCGCGCGCACCTGAGCGGCGTGCCTCGGCAAAGATCTTGTCTGCCTCGCCTTCAAGGCCTGCAAGCACCCTCGCACCCGCGTCCTGGCTGAGCCGAGCATCGAGACGGAAGGTGCCGTCGGACTCGGTCCAGGTCCTCAGTCTCCGGGCGGCATGGATTCGCCTGGTCCTGGCGGCCTCGTCCTCTTTGGAGGCCGTTGCGGCCTTGATCTCGGCACAACGCCGCCGCAGTGTCTCAAAGCCTCCGGACTTCGCGGCATCGAGCAGCTCGGTGGTCGAAACGGGGTCACAGATGGCCGCGCCGGCCACCTCTTTGGCCTGGGCGGCCGACAGTTCACCTGAGCGAAACGCATCGTCGAGCTCGGCGAGCTGCGACACGGCCGCGGCGGCCTCCAAGACCGAGACGGCAGCACCGAGGGATTCACCGCTTTCAGCTGCCAGCCACTCTGAGGCATGGCGGTGGCCCTCGGCCTCGAAGACACCGGTTGAGGCGACCCGGAGAGCGCAGATGGCCTTGCCCGCAGCTGCGAGGTGCTCGAGGCGCGAGAACAGGCCCACGAGGGTCTTCGCGTCCCTGCCCGCGAGTAAGGAGGCGTCGAGTTCCTTCACGATCCGCGAGAGCGACGCTTCGAGCTCTTGGGTCGTCTCGCACACAAAGCTCACCTCCTCCGGCGAGTCAAATCGAACGTATGTTCGTAGGCTCAAGCTAACCGGGGGGTGTATCAGGCCCGGGAGGCGGGGTTCCCGGGGCGGGGCTGGGGCCCAGACAGGCGGGGCTGGGTCCCCGGGAGGCGGGGCTGGGGTCCCGGGAGGCGAAGAGGGAACACGGGGAGATACACGGGGAGATATGAGAGGAGCCCCCGGAGGGACCGCATCGCCCGCACCGTCCGCTCAGCCAGGCGTAGCGAGCGAGGCAAATCGGGAAAGGGGCCGGTGGCTCGAGTCGTAGGGGGCTGGCGACGCCGCAGAGAGTTGACGGGCTGTCCCCGTTATTCTTGCCAATCATGGCCGCCCACTACCCGAGCGTGCCGGCGCGGTGGAGCGATCGCAGGGAAAGGCACGCGGCTTGGGATCTGCTGAGCCGATGTGACTTCATCCTGGTCGGCAGTGCCGTGCTGCTCTCGCTCATTGGCGCGGTCATGGTCTATTCCGCGACGCGTGTCGAGATGACCGCCGCCGGGGGAGATCCGAAGTTCTACTTGAAGCGCCAGCTCGTCTGGCTTGCGATCGGGCTGGTCGTCATGGTTGTCGTGGCACTGATCGACTATCACTGGCTCGAGCAGTGGGCTTATGTCCTTTATGGCCTCATCGTCATGTCGCTGCTCGCGGTGCTCACTCACTTCGGTCATGTCTCGCTCGGGGCGCAGCGCTGGTTTGCACTCGGACCTCTCGATGTTCAACCGTCGGAATTCGCAGCCCTCGCCCTGATCGTCGTGGTCGCGGTGTACTGCAGCCGCCAAGAGACGATGTTTCCTAGGAACCTTGTGGTCGTACTGGCCCTCGCGGGGGTACCGATCCTGCTGGTCTACAAGCAGCCGGACCTCGGGACCGCTCTGATCATGGTTGTCGTGCTCACGGTCATGATCGTGACCTCGGGCGCGCGGCTCAGGTACCTGGTGGTCCTGGCCGTCGCAGGCATCGCAGGCTTGGCGGCGGCGATTCACTTCAAACTGATCCACGCCTACGAGCTTCAGCGCTTCACGTCGTTTCTCCACCAGAACACTGCAACGAGCGGTGCCAACTGGAATCTCGCCCAGTCGATATTGGCCATCGCGTCAGGCGGAGCCTTCGGGACTGGCGTTTTCCATGGCGCCGCAACGAATGGCGGCTTTGTCCCGGCTCAGCAGACCGACTTCATCTTCACGGCAGTGGGCGAGCAGCTCGGTTTCGCGGGAGGTGTGTTGGTCATTGCCCTGTTTGGACTGATCGCGTTCCGACTGCTGCGAGCCGCACAGATCGCCAGGGATCCCCTCGGTCGGATGCTGTGCTCTGGGGCGCTCGCGTTGCTTGCCTTCTCAGTCTTCCAGAATGTCGGGATGACCATCGGTCTCATCCCCATCGCCGGTATCCCGCTTCCGTTCGTGAGCTACGGTGGCTCCGCCATGATCGTTTTCTTCGCTACGGTCGGGCTCGTGGTCAATGTCGAAATGCGCCGGTCGACCCGGCGATGAGTCCCATGGGCACCGACAAGGATGCTGTTGATGCCGATCCCGGGTCGGAGTCAATGACTCGCGCCGACGGTGACGGTTCGGCGTTCGCGAACGGCGTCGCTCCTGTGACCGAGGCGACCTGGACGTCCGGCGTCAACGAGGTCGCCGGGCTGGACACCCCCGACGAGTCCGAGGCCGCGACGTCTGAAGTGGCAAGCGCAACCGATGAGCCACGGCTTGGTTCGGGGAGCGACCCGGAGTACCCGGGCGTCGGCGAGCAAGAGGAATTCGCAGAGCCCGCGGTGACAGAGGACCAAGACAAGCTGGACGAGCCTGCCGCGCTGGACGAGCCCGCCGCGCTGGACGAGCCTGCCGCGCTGGACGAGCCTGCCGCGCTGGACGAGCCTGCCGCTGAGATGGATCTCGGGTTCGAGCCGCTGGACGCGCCTCGTGAGATGTCTCAGATGGTTTTTGTCGACGTCGTGCTGCTCCTGCCGGCGACTCACCCAGTCGTCGTCCTTCAGGAGGCGGATGCACCTTTCCGCGAGCTGCGGATCCCTGTTGGTGGTGCCGAGGGAATTGCGATCAGCTACGCGGCAAGAGGGCTTGCGACCCCGCGGCCACTTACTCACGAACTGTTCACGCGCGTCCTCGAGGAATTTGGGATGACGCTCGATGTTGTCCGGATCACCGAAGTGCGCGGAACCGCGTTCACCGCTGAGATGGTCATCTCCGGTCGGCTGGGGACACGTTTGATCGACTGCCGCCCCTCGGATGCGATCGCGTTAGCGCTTCGCCACCGGCTGCCAGTGCCCATCATGGTCGAGCCGACTGTGTTGGAGGTGGCCGGCACCGACCCGATGGGCGCGAACTAGCAGGGAATTCCACCCTCCGAGAAGCCACCTTCGTCTGCTGTTGGCTCGTTGGTGGAGGCGGAATGTCGGTCCGAGCTAGTGCCTGTCTGGCCCGTCCCGTCAGTCGTAGAGGCACCGGTGGAGGCAACGGTGATGCCGCCCACCTCGCCAGCCGGAGCGGGGGAACTGCGGACTCCGCCCGCCGGAACGGGGGCACCGACGGGTGCGGGAGCAGCGCGTGCGGCAACAAGGAAACGCCGTCGCATTCGTGTCGCTGGATGGCTCAGCCCGATGGCGACTCCTGGTGGAGTGGCTCCTTCGTCGGAGATGCGCATCAACAAGGCCACCAGGACGTAGTTCGCCACTAGAGAGGAGCCGCCATAGCCGATGAAGGGCAGTGACACCCCGGTGAGCGGGAGCAGGCGAACCACGCCGGCCATGATGAAGAACGACTGGAACCCGAGAATCGCGGTGAAGCCGACAGCAGCGAGTTGCGAGAACTCGGAGCGAGCCCGCATCGCGGCTCGAATTCCCGCGCCGACAATCAGCATGAAGCCGACGACCACCGCCGTCGTGCCGAGCAGCCCGAGCTCTTCGCCTATGGCTGCGAAGATGAAGTCGCTGTACGCGACGGGGATGTAATAGGGAGTGCCGAGACCCAGCCCCGATCCCGTCAGACCGCCTCGACCGAGAGCGAGCTCTCCTTGGACTGTCTGATATCCGTAGGAGCTGTAGTGGACCCAGGGATTGATCCATGAGGACACGCGCTCGTCGATGAGCGTCTTCGCGAATGGCAGGTGCGCGGCCAGGTATGTGCCCACGACGAAAGCGACAAGTCCACCCACTACATAGGTCCAACGCCCGGTGACGACCCACAACATTGTTATGAACATCACGAACAGCAGGAGCGAGAAGCCGATGTCGTGTTCCAGAAGAATGACGAGAATCGCGACGACCCAAGCGACCGCGATCGGACCGAGGGGACGAAGGTCCGGCAGAAGGCGGTTGCCCACCCGCCGGGTCGACAGTGAGAGCATTTCCCGCTTCTCCACGAAGTAGGAAGCGAAGAAGATCACGAGCATGAGCTTTGCGATCTCGACGGGCTGAAAGGTGATGGGTCCGACGTGAATCCAGAGCTTCACCCCGTTCAACTGGGCCTCGGAAGTCCTTCCGAGATAGGGAGCGAGCGGCAGCACGAGAAGGACCAGGGCGCCGAACACGAGCATGTAGCGGTAGCGCTCGAGGTCACGCGACCGGCGCACGAGGAACAACGTGACGACGTATGCGAAGACACCGAGAGCTGTCCAGGCCGCCTGGTAGTGCCAGGGCGCATTGGCGGCCATCTGCGGGGACACGTCGAGCCGGTAGATCATGACGAAGCCGATGCCGTTCAGCATCAGGACAACCGGCATCATGATCGGATCCGCTTCCGGGGCGAGGAAGCGATTGGCCAAGTGGACGACGAGAGCCAGCCCTGCGATCACGCCTATGAAACCCAAAGCGTTGGGAGGAAGCGCGCTGCGCGTGCCGAGGGCCGCGAGAAAGTACGCGAGCGTGATCACGACGACAGCGACGAGCAACAAGCCGAGCTCGCTCCGGCGACGTTGTTTGACCCTCGGTCCTATTGCGAGGGGCTGCACGACTTCACGGTAGCGTCTGGGTTGTGAAAGTCGCTGTCACAACTCCTGGTAGCTCCATGGCGCGCCCGGACCGGTTCCTCAACCGGGAGCTGTCCTGGCTGGACTTCGCAGATCGCCTCGTCGATCTGGCGGCGGACGCGTCGCTTCCGCTTCTCGAGCGCGTGAAGTTCATGGCCATCCTCTCCTCGGGGCTCGACGAGTTCTTCCAGGTGCGGGTCGGCGGCCTGAAAGACCATGTGGCGGCAGGCCTTCGTGCGCGATCAGCAGATGGGCGCAGCGCCTCACAGCAGCTCCAGGACATCCGCGTCAAGTGCATCCGGCTCATGGCGCGCAGCGATGAAGTATTCGAGTCGTCGATCGTTCCAAGTCTTGCCAGTGCCGGCCTTTACTTCACGAGCATCGACGACCTCGATGCGACGGAGAAGGCACGGATCCTCGGCGTCTTCGAGAAGGAGATCTTCCCGGTCCTCACGCCGTTGGCGGTAGACCCCGGCCATCCGTTCCCCTACATCTCGAACCTCTCGCTCAACCTGGCGGTGCTCGTCGAGGATCCCATTACTCGCGAGCAGCGGTTTGCGCGGGTGAAGGTGCCGCCACTTCTGCCCCGTTTCGTGCCGCTGAATGGTGGGGTTCGCTTTGTGGCCCTGGAGCAGCTGATTGCCGCGAACCTGCCCAGGCTATTCCCGCACATGGAGATAGGGCGCCACCACGCCTTCCGGGTGACGCGCAATGCCGACCTCGACCTCGAGGAGAGCGAGGCCGACGACCTCCTCGCCGCTGTCGAGACGGAGCTGCGCCGCCGCCGTTTCGGCCGCGCGGTCAGGCTTGAGGTCGACCGGGACATGCCGACGGCGGTTCGCGACCTCCTGCTGGCCGAGCTCGAGCTCGGGACGGACGACGTTTTCGAGAGCTCGGCCCCCCTTGGTCTGGGCCAGCTTTGGGCACTCCATGCCATCGACCGAGCCGATCTCCATGAGGCGCCCTGGGTCCCGATGACCCAACCGCGCCTGGCGACCGCCGGGGACGGGCCCGTTGACCTGTTCTCGGTGCTGCGAGAGCGCAGTGTGCTCGTTCACCACCCCTACGACTCGTTCACGACCTCGGTCGAGGCGTTCATCACCCAGGCCGCCGACGACCCGAACGTGCTCGCGATCAAGCAGACCCTCTACCGCACCTCCGATGACACAGCCATCGTGTCGGCGCTCGTCCGGGCTGCCGAGCAGGGCAAGCAGGTCGCGGCGCTCGTGGAGGTGAAGGCCCGTTTCGACGAGCAGGCGAACATCGTCTGGGCACGTCAGCTCGAACGGG
>Ga0182011_10003502_pt1 | contig 12857 bp, 10 predicted proteins | sample 711E1DmetaG_FD_120481 | JGI IMG/M metagenome (GOLD analysis project Ga0182011, IMG submission 120481) | Permafrost microbial communities from Stordalen Mire, Sweden - 711E1D metaG | ecosystem: Environmental > Terrestrial > Soil > Wetlands > Permafrost | place: Sweden: Stordalen | collected... | reverse complement strand
CGGAAGCGGAAACGCCGGGCGGCCACAAACGCCACGAGCGCGCACACCACCCCGCCCACGTGCGCGAGCGGGACAACCCGCGCGCCCGGGGCGAACTCCGCCACCAGCGACCGGCCCGACGTCGCCTCGATGAACACTTTGAGCGCCACCAGCAGCAGCACGCCGATCCAGAACCAGCGGGGCTCCTCTGTTTCCGGCCGCAATTGCCAGAGGGCCAGCAGTACCAGCACCCCCACGTCCATCCCGGACAAGCCCGCATACCACTCCATCGCCGGCTCCCGGACATACAGCGCGATCGAGATCACCGCCGGCGCCAGGAGGAAGAACCAGCGCGCCAGCCGCGGCGCCACCCACTCCAGCCAGATCCCGCCTCCGGCAAAAATGACCGCGTCCAGCAACAGATGGCTGCCCGAGAAATGAACCAGGTGGCCGGTCCACAGCCGCCAGAGCTCACCGGCCTGCAGGGCGGTGCGCCGGTAGATCATGATCTCGCCCAACTGCGGCCAGGCAAAGATCACGCAGGCCGCGGCGACGATCGACAGCGTGGCCCATATTCGGACCACACCGTCCCTTAGTTTTTGCGCGTCATCCATCGCGCCATCCCCAGCAGGATCAGCGCACCCAAGACCCACGTTTCCATCGCGCCGCCGCCACCGGAACCGCCGCTCGTCGCGGTCGAGGTCGAAGCCGAATTGGACGAAGTCGTGCTCGAGGTGGTCACCGTCACCGTGGTCACCACGCCCGCCGTGGAAACTTTGCGGATCGCCGCGTTGCCCGTGTCGGCCACATAAAGGTTGCCCCCACCATCCAGCGAAAGACCGCGCGGCTGGTTGAACAGGGCGCCGCTGCCGGTGCCATCCCGGATGCCCGCGATGCCCGCGATGCCCGCCACCGTGGTCACGCCGCCCGTGGCGGTGACCCGGCGGATCGTGCCGTTGCCGGTGTCAGCCACGTAAATGTTGCCGGCGGCATCCGCCACCACGCCCACAGGCTGGTTGAACAGACCGTAGATGCCATTGCCGTCGTTGCCACCGCTGACGCCCGCCGATCCGGCCAGCGTGCTCACCGCGCCCGCGGACGTGATTTTGCGGATCGTGTCGTTGTAGGTGTCCGCCACGTAGAGATTGCCGGTGGCATCCGCCGTCGCGCCGCTCGGATAATTGAAGAGGGCGGCGGCGCCCGTCCCATCTGCGTCGCCCCGCGTCAGGGCCGTGCCAGCGATGGTGGAGACGGTGCCGGCGGAGTTGACCTTGCGGATGGTATCGGTGTACGCGTCCGTCACGTAGACGTTGCCCGAGCTGTCCACTGTCAAGCCGATCGGCGAAGAGAACCGCGCCGCGGCGCCAGCGCCATCAACATTGCCGCGGCTCGCCGCAGTCCCGGCGAGGGTGATGACCACGCCGCTTGGGCCAATCTTGCGAATGGTGGCGTTGCCGGTGTCCGCCACGTAGACGTTGCCGGCGCTGTCCACCGCGACGGCGTTTGGCTGGTTGAAGAGGGCGTTGGTGCCGGTGCCGTCCTGCGCCCCGGCCACGCCGGCGGAGCCCGCGAACGTGGTGATCAACCCGGCCGGAGTGATCTTGCGGATGACGTTGTTGGAAGCATCCGCCACGTAGAGGTTACCCGCGCCGTCCACCGTCGTGGAGGTGGGATAAACAAAGAAGGAGGACGTGCCGCTGCCGCTCGTGCCACCCGAAGTGCCGGAGCCGCTGGAGCCGCCAGACGCACCAGAGCCGCTGGAACCGCCCGAGGTGCCGGAACCACTGGAACCGCCCGACGTCCCGCCGGACCCACTGCTATCGGTGCCACCACCCGAAGAGGAACCGCTGGACCCCGAGCCCGAAGAGGAACCGCTCCCGCTTCCGGCGGCCGTGCCCTTGCGAATCGTGTTATTGTAGGTATCCGCTACGTACACCGTGCCCGCGCTGTCCACGGCCACACCGTTGGGCTGGAAGAACCGCACCACACTGGCGGTGCCATCCGCCGCGCCAGAAAGCCCGGCCACGCCGGCGATGGTCGTCACGACGCCGTCCGGGGTGATCCGGCGGATGAGGTTGTTGGCGGCATCCGCCACGAAAACATTCCCGGCCGCATCCGCCGCCACGTTGGTCATTTGGTTGAACCACGCCCCTGCCCCGGTGCCGTCGTTGCTGCCGTAGTTGAGGGTCGAGCCCGCGACCGTGGAGACGACCGTGCCGGGCGTGACCTTCCGGATCAGCCTGTTGCCGGAATCCACGACATAGACGTTGCCCGCTCCATCCACCGTCACGCCGATCGGAGTGTAGAACTTGGCCGCGCTGCCGGTGTCGTCCACATAGCCGGCTGCACCTGCGGAACCCGCCAGCGTCGTGACCATGCCACTCGTGTCGATCTTTCGGATCGTGTCGTTGCCGGTGTCAGCCACGTAGACATTTCCCGCCGTATCCGTCGCCACCGCATGGGGCCAGAAAAAGTTGGCCGCCGTTCCCAACCCATCCAAAGCCCCGGAGACTCCGTACAATCCGGCATAGGTGGTCACCATGCCGTCGGAGGTGATCTTTCGAATCGTGTGATTGAAAACATCCGCGACAAAAACGTTCCCTCTCCCATCGACGGCAACGCCGGTCGGATAGTGGAACAGGGCGGCGGTGCCGACTCCGTCCAACACTCCCGTCGTGCCCTGGCTCCCGGCCAGCGTCGTGACCATCCCACCCGGCGTGATCTTGCGGATCGTCGAACTGACGGTGTCCGCGACGTAAATGTTGCCGGAGCCGTCCACCGCCAGGCTCATGGGTTCATTGAACCGCGCCGCGGCGCCCTGCCCGTCCGCAGCGCCGACGCTGCTCGCCACCCCGCCGCCCGCCAGTGTCGTCACCACCCCGGCCGGCGTCACCCGCCGGATTGCGTTATTGTAGGAATCCGCGACGTGGATGTTCCCGGTGGTCGGGTCTACGGCGAGTCCCTGGCACGCGTTCAACCGGGCGTCGGAGGTGACGCCGTCGATCATGCCCCGCACGCCCGCCATGCCCGCCAGCGTGCTGACCATGGGCGTCCCCGCTGGTGTGGCAATCTGTCGGACTGTGTAATTGCCGGTGTCCGCCACATAGAGCGTGCCAGTGCTTTGGTCCACCGTCACGCCACCAGGTGTGTTAAACCGCGCCACCACGCCGGCGCCATTGCGGGTAAGGTTGCTCTTGTCCAGCGCCGAACCCGCCAGCGTCGTCACGACACCGCCCGGCGCGACCGCCCGGATCGTATCGTTGCCGGCATCCGCTACGTAGAGCGTGCCGGACGAATTGACCGTGAGGCCGACCGGGGTGTCGAACTGGGCCGCGCTGCCGGTTCCATCGGCGAACCCGAGGCTTCCCACCGCACCGGCGAACGTTGTCACATCTCCCGCCGACGTCACTTTGCGGATCGTGTTGTTCCCAATGTCCGCCACATAAAGGTTGCCCGCGCTGTCCAAGGCCACGCCCGTGGGATAATCAAACCGGGCGGCCGAGCCTGAACCGTCGATGGATCCATAGGTCTGCGCCAACCCGGCCAACGTGGTCACCACGCCCGCAGACGTGACCTCGCGAATGATCCGATTCCCGGTGTCCGCGACGAAGACATTACCCGACCCATCGACCGCCACCCCCGACGGTCCGGAGAAAAGGGAGCTGCTGCCGGTCCCGTCCGCGAAGCCGGCGTATCCGCTGAAGCCTGCCACTGTGGTCACCACCCCCGCCGGCGTCACCTTGCGAATCGTGTCGGTGGAGGTATCCGCCACGTAAACATTCCCCGCGCTGTCCACCGTCACCCCGTTCGGATAGGAGAAGGAGGCGGCGCTCCCTGTCCCGTCGGTGTAGCCCGTCACATCTGCCAATCCCGCCAGGGTGGTCACCACGCCGGCCGGTGTGATCTGGCGGATCGTGCTGCTGTAGGTATCGGCGACGACAATATTGCCCGAAACGCCCACCGCCAGCCCGTAAGGCCGGTCGAACCGGGCGGCGGTACCCGTTCCGTCCGCCGTGCCGGAAATACCCGACGCTCCCGCGAGCGTGGTCACAGCGCCGGCCGGTGTGATCTTGCGGACCGCACAATTGAGGGTGTCGGCAACATAGACGTTGCCGGCGGCATCGGCTGCTACGCCGTAGGGACCGTTGAATCGGGCGGCGGTGCCCGTCCCGTCCGCCACGCCAGGAACACCCACCGCGCCGGCCAGGGTGGTCACGACTCCCGCCGAAGTGATTTTGCGGATCGTGTGGTTGCTCGAGTCCGCGATGTAGACGTTTCCTGAACCATCCACCGCGGTGGAGCGTGGACCGTTGAAACGCGCCGCGGTGCCTGTGCCGTCCACCGACCCGATGCTAGGAATCGTTCCCACGCCCACCAGCGTCGTCACCACTCCAGCCGGCGTGGTGATCATGCGGATCGTACCACTGTTGGAGTCGCTGACGTAAACCATCCCGGCCGAATCCACCACAATGCCCATGGGGCGGTTGAAGCTCGCCGCCGAGCCCACGCCGTCGCTGACACCCGTGACTCCGGCCGTTCCGGCCAGGGTCGACACCGTCCCGCTCGGCGTGACCTTCCGGATCGTGTTGTTGCCGCTGTCGGCGACGTAAATGGTACCAGCACTGTCCAACGCAATCGCGCCGGGGCTGGAAAACCGGGCCGCACTGCCGGTGCCGTCGGTGCTGCCGGGGTTGCCTGCCAGGCCCGCCAGCGTGGTCACCACCCCGGCGGACGTCACTTTGCGGATCGTGTGGTTGCCCGTGTCCGCCACGTACGTGTTGCCTTGGGCGTCAACCGCCACCGCGCTCGACCGGTTGAACTGCGCGGCGCTGCCGGTCCCGTCGGCGGCGCCCATGGCCGCCTGTCCTGCGATGGTCGTGAAGGTATACGGAGTATAGGTCGTCTGGCCCAGGAGGACCGCCGGCAAAAGGAGGGCCGGGATCAGCCATGGGCGGAGCCGAAGGGGGTTGAATCTCATGGGCAAAAACAAATGGGAGACGGATTCCCTCCGGGCACGAAAGACGTGCCCGGCAAATCCATTACAGACGTGTATCGGGATGGTTTGTTTCATCTTTTCTCGGGCGGGACAATGTGCAAGGCAAACCGTGAAACCAGGGACACCCCAGGAACGGGCGGATTCCCGACTGGTGTTTCCGCGGCCAAAATGCGGATTGACAACCCCGTCCGGCAAAACAGCCTCACCCGTTCCCTGTCCATTTCGCCATGACCACTCCCGAACCCAAGCCGCGCAGCCTGACGCCGCCGGAGATCCCCTTCACCAACCCGCAAATGCTCCATCGTTGCGTGACGGACACCGGTAAGATCCTGCCGCGCAAGTACACAGGTCTCGCCTCCAAGCACCAGCGCGCGGTCACCAAGACCCTGAAGCGCTCCCGCAATATGCTGTTGGCTCAGTGACCTCAGCCGGGCGTCCGCCCATCCTGGGCCGGAGCTTCCGCTCCGGCCTTTTTTGTGCTCTGATCCGTCCGATGTCCGCCACGATTTATCGCGGCACCCTGGCCAACTTGCGCCGACTCGCCCGCGTTCTCCGGGAGGGCGGGCTGGTCGCTGTTCCAACCGAAACGGTGTACGGCCTCGCCGCCAATGCCCTGGATGCGAAAGCCTGCCGCCGGATCTTCCGCGCCAAGCGTCGCCCGGCTCATGATCCATTGATCGTGCACGTCGCCGACCGGCGCACTTTGGAGCGGATCGCGGAAACCAATCCGGCGGTGACCAAACTCGCCCGTGCGTTCTGGCCGGGTCCGCTCACCCTGGTTCTCCCACGGCGGCCGGCCGTGCCGGCCGTGGTCACCGCCGGTCTGCCCAGCGTGGCGGTGCGCATGCCAGCCCATCCGCTGCTGCGGCGCCTGCTGCGGCTGTCCGGCCTTCCCTTGGCCGCCCCGAGCGCCAATCCGTTTGGCTATGTCAGCCCGACCACCGCCGCCCATGTGCAGGAAGGACTGGGCCGCCGCATCCAGCACATCCTCGACGGCGGCCCGTGCCGACTCGGCCTTGAGTCCACCATCGTCGACCTGCGTGATCCTCTGCGGCCCGTCCTTCTGCGGCCGGGCGTCATCACGGTGGCCGACCTGACGCGGGTGCTGGGCGTGCCGGTGCGGCCGGTGGCGCCCGGCCGGTCTACCCCATCGTCGATGCTCGCGCCGGGGATGCTCGACCGGCATTACAGTCCGCGCCGTCCGCTCGTGCTCCACCGGCACATCACCGCCACCATGGTTGGGCGCGCCGGAACAACCGAGGCCTGGCTCTGTTTCCGCCGCCCCTCCTGGGCGGGCCTCCGAAAAAACGTCTTCTGGCTCAGCGCCCGGGGTGAGCCGCGCGAGGCCGCCCGCCGGCTGTTCGCGCAATTGCGCCGACTCGACCGCGACGGCTGGCGGCGCCTGCATGCCGAACTGGCCCCGCCGACCGGCTCCGGCCCGGCGATCAACGACCGTCTGCGCCGCGCGGCCGGCCAGCGCGCTTGAGACTAACCGCACCGGCACCGCTGGGATCATGGAGGGCGCCGGTCCCTCGGCGCCTTTCCGTCCCGGACGGAGCCGGGCCCTCCGCCATGGGCTGTGCCGGAGCCGCGCCAGGTAACGTAATACGTTACATGCCGGCCGTCACCGGGCCTCCACCATTTGTAACGTAATACGTTACATACTTGGCTTTGCTTCCTGGTGCTGGCCGCGCCCGGCGGCGGCGGCGCGCAGCAGAAACAGGCTCTTCAAACCGCCGGCGACTGGGCCAGGCCCCGGCTCGGGACGCGCACCACCTGCATGCCGGCCGCGCGTGCACCGCGCAGACCCGGTTCCGCATCCTCGAACACGAGGCATCGCTCCGGCGCCACGCCCATGCGCCGGGCCGCCAGCAAAAACATGTCGGGCGCGGGTTTGCCGCGGTCCGGCGGGACATCGGCCGGCGTCACCACGATCGAAAACAACGTATCGAGGCCGGTGAGTTTCAGCGCCGCCTGCGCGACGTCGGGCATGCCGCCGGTGACGACCGCCACCGGATGCGTCCGCGCCACCCGGCGGGCAAATCTGACCACCGGGGTGATGAGCTTCGCCTCCCGCAGCCGCTGGAGATAAAGCTCCTCCTTCACGTGTTCGACTCGCGCCGCATCGAGCGGCACGCCGTAGTGCTCGCCGATCTTCTGCGCCACGAGGAGGGTCGGCACGCCGCCGAGGGAGTAGAAGAAGTCTTCATCGAGATCGCGCCCGAGCCCGCACCGCCGGAGCGCGTCGCGCCAGGCCGCGAAATGCAGCGGCATCGTGTCGATAAGCGTGCCGTCGAGATCGAACAGGTAGCCCGCGAAGTCGCCCTCGGGAATGACCAGTTTCATGGAGCCGCGCAAAAGAACAGACCCTGCGACGGCTGGCAACCGAAACCACCGGTTTGACCCGGTTCTTCCGGCCCCCCGGCCACTTGCATCGCCGCGCCGCGGCGCGGTGGCCCGCCACAAGTCGCCGGCTCAAGAGGCAGTCGGGCCGCGCAGGCTTCGTTCGTACCAGGGCCGGGAAATCACGCAGACGCGGCAGACCGAGAGCATCACCGGCACCTCCACGAGCACGCCGACGACACAGGCCAAGGCCGCGCCGGAGCCGGGGCCGAAAAGCGTGATCGCGACCGCGACGGCGAGTTCGAAAAAGTTGCTGGCGCCGATCAACGCGCCGGGCGAGGCGACGTTGTGCGGCACCTTGAACCGCCGCATCAGCAGGTAGGTCAGCGTGGAGTTGAAATAAACCTGCACCGTGATCGGGATGGCCAGCAGGATCACCGCAATCCACTTCGTCGTGAGATTCTCGGCCTGGAAGGCGAAGATGAGCACGAGCGTCGCCAGCAGCGCGACCACCGTCACCGGGTGAAACTTCGGCAGGAAACTCTGTTCGAACCAGTCCTTGCCCCGCGATTTCAGCAGGAGCGTCCGGGTGAGCCAGCCCGCCACGAGCGGAATCACGATGAACACGACGACCGAGGTGATGAGAACCTTCGCCGGCACCACCACGTTGGCCACACCGCACAGAAACATGACGATGGGCGCGAAGGCCACGAGCATGATGAGGTCGTTGACCGCGACCTGCACCAGGGTGTAGGCCGGGTCACCGTCGGTCAGGTAGCTCCACACGAACACCATCGCCGTGCAGGGCGCGGCCGCGAGAATGATGAGCCCCGCGGTGTAGTTGCTCGCGGCCGTGGGGTCGACCCACGCCGAAAACACGTGCCGGAAAAACAACCACGCGAAGAACGCCATGCTGAATGGCTTCACGAGCCAGTTGACGAACAGCGTTACCAGGAGACCTTTCGGCCGCTTGGTCACGCCCACCAGCGAGCCAAAGTCGATCTTCAGCATCATCGGGTAGATCATCAGCCAGATGAGCACGGCGATCGGCACGTTAACCTGCGAGCCTTCACCGAACTCCAGTTTTCCCAGAGCGGCGGTGAAACCAGGCAGCAATTTGCCCAGCGCCACCCCCACCACCATGCAAATCAAAACCCAAAGGGACAGGTAGCGTTCGAAGAGGTTGAGGCGTTTGACCGATGAACTCATGATCGGGCTTCCTTTTCTAACCGCAACAGCCGCGCGGTCCGCAGCAGGAGCCACCGCTGGAGGGCTTCTCCGCGGTGGTCGACTTCAGCACGCCAAACCCGCCCATGACCACACGGCGGATGGGTTCGCCGGTGTCAGGATGCTTCGTCAACGGCGCGGCGTTCATGTTTTGTTTGATCTCGAAATAGCGCGGCTTTTCGCCGGGCTTCGCCGGGATGGTCTCGTAAACGTAGGTTGTCATGTTCGGTGTGTCTTCAGCTCTTTGGGGATGGTCGGAAAAGCTGCTGCAACTTCGCAGGGCCAACCGGTTCTTCCGGCACCCACGGCACTATCGCCGTGCGACGGGCGCAGTCGCGGGTGACTTCCTGGATGAACGGCCGTTCGCCCGCACCACGGGCCAACAGCAGCGGGTCGCGTGTCTCGGTGCGGGCAAAACTCTGGTTGATCACCCAGGCGAACGGCTCGATCTGCGCCCGGCGCAGGTCGGCCTGCAACGCCGCCGCTTCATGCACGGGGGTCGCTTCCGGGAGCGTCACCACCAGGACACGCGTGAAGCGTGGGTCGCGGAGCCGGGGCAGAAGTTGGAGAACCTCCTCCGGCAGGCGGCTGGCCTTGCGCGCGATCTCGCGGTGGTAAGCCTCCGTGGCGTCGAGCAACAACAGGGTGTGCCCCGTCGGCGCGGTGTCCAACACCACAAACCGGTCCTGCCCTTGGGCCACGATGCGGGCAAAGGCGCGGAAGACCGCGATTTCTTCGGTGCAGGGTGAGCGCAGGTCTTCCTCCAGCAGCGTGCGGCCGTTGGCGTCAAGGCCCTGGCCCGCCGTGGTCATGACCTGTTCAACGTAAGCCTTGGTTTCCGCCTGCGGGTCAATGCGGCTGACCTGCAATCCTACGGCTTCGCCGGCCGCTGCGGCCACATGCGCCGCCGGATCGGTGGTGCTCAGATGCACCGGCAGTCCGCGTCGGACCAATTCCGTCGCGATGCCGGCGGCCACGGTCGTCTTGCCCACCCCGCCTTTGCCCATCGTCATGATGACACCCCGTCCCGCCCGCACCAAGTCATCCACCAACGCGGACAACGACTCGAGCGGCGGCCAATCCCCGTCGGAAGCGCCGGACTCGATGCGTTCCACTTCACCGCCGCCGATCAGTTGCCGCAGGGCGGCAAGGCCGACGAGGTTGTGGGCCCGCAGCGGCACTTCCACCACGGACAGCCGCTTCAGAAAATCTTGTTTCGCAGCCAAGGCGTCTGTGCCTCGGCGTTCCAGCGCCGCTGCTGCCTTGTCTTCCGGGCAGCATGCCTGAAACACGCCATTAAGGATCAGGCGTTGGTTGAGCACGCCCAGCGCGGCCAGTTCGCCGCTGGTGCGTTCCGCTTCGTCCAGGGCGGCTTTTTGCGGGCGGCTGACCAGGACCAAAGTCGTCCGCGCGCCGTCGGCCAGCGCGGCGACCGAGCTTTCGTAGAGCGCCCGCTGCTTCTGCAAACCCGCCAGCGGACCCAGGCAAGAAATGCCGGAGGTGTTATTCTCCAAAAACCCGGTCCAGGCGGTCGGCAGGGTCATCAGCCGCAGCGTGTGGCCGGTCGGCGCCGTGTCGAAAATCACATGGTCGAAGTCGGCGGTGGCCGCCGGCTCGCCCAACAGCCGGGCAAATTCGTCAAAGGCCGCAATCTCCATGGTGCAGGCACCGGACAATTGCTCCTCCATGCTTCGGACGATGGCTTCCGGCAGTTTGCCGCGAACGGGGCCCACGATGCGGTCGCGATAGGCTTGGGCGGCGGCTTCGGGATCGATGTTCAAGGCTCGCAACCCATCGGCTCCCGGAATCGGTGTGGGCGCACCGTTGAGTTTCTGACCGAGCACCTCGTCCAAATTCGATGCTGGATCGGTGCTGACCAGCAGCACCTGTTTCCCGCCGTCGGCCAAGGCGATGGCCGTGGCGCAGGCCAGCGAAGTTTTCCCCACGCCGCCCTTGCCCGTAAAGAACAGGAAGCGAGTCGGCGCCACCAGCAACGCAGCGAGCCCGGGAGCGGGATGAGCGGGTTGGGCCATGGCGTGTTCCGCTCAGGAACAACAGGGACCCTCAGCGGCATTGCCCGGCGCCGACGCGCTTTCAAAACAGCCCCCGGCGGTTGTCACTGCGGCCGCGGGTTCGGTCTGCGTGAGCCGGGCCGCCAGCCGCATCATGTTCCGATGCGGCGCGTCTTTGACCTTGGCGGCCAGTTCGATCGCCCGGGATATATCGGAAGCGGAAATCCCCAACTTTTCTGCCTCCCTCACGTGATAGCGCAGACAAGGATCACAGTTTGCGGCGATGGCCGCGCCGATGGCGACTAACTCAGCCACGGCCGGCGTGAACAAACTTGCGGGTGTCCCGCTCAACCCGAGCAGCCCGGCGAGTTCATCGCGCGTCGGGTAGGTGCCGCTAACCGCCACCTTTCCGTCAACCACGATCAGGGGCAGGGCCCCTTCGCCCTTGTCCGTCAAAGCCGCTCGCACCCCCTCGTTCTCGGCAAAGGCGATGGGCGTCTGCGCCAGATTGAACCGCTCGACGGTCACGCCCTGTTCGGTGAGCCATTGCAGGTCGACGGCGAATTGGACGAGCTTCGGATCGACGTCCGGCCCGCAGACGCCGGTCGAACAACACAGGGGAGGATCGTAAACTTGGATCGTTTTCATGGGCTGGGGCAGGTATCGTTCAGAATTGGCCGACGGCCGGCTTCAACGCATCGCGCCGGCCGTCGGCGTACGCGGCAAACGTGCGGCGGATCTCGTTCCGTACTCGGCGGAAGAAGGCGAGTTTCTCCTCGTCGGTGCCACTGGCGTGGACCGGATCCTCAAAGGGCCAGTGGTGCCGGTTCACTTGACCGGGAAAGATCGGGCAGGCCGCATCGGCGTTGCCGCATACGGTGATGACGGTTTCGACGGACTGGCCGATGAATTCATTCCACGACTTCGAGCGATGCGAGGAGAGGTCGATCCCAATCTCCTTCATCACCGCGATGGCGAGCGGATGAACGTAGCCGGCCGGCTGGGACCCGGCACTCTGCACATCGAGAATGTCGCCAGCGCAGGAGCGCAAGATGCCCTCGGCGAGGTGCGAGCGGCACGAGTTGCCGGTACAGAGAATCAGGATGGTGGGTTTGGTGTTGCTCATCGCAGAAAAGCTCAGCACTGCCGAACGGCACAGGGGCAACCCGTCTTCTCCAGCCGGGCGCGCATCTTGCGGAGACGCTCGGCATCGCGCCGGAAGACCGGGTCATCGCTGGCGCAATCCTGCAAACACGCGAGGTTGGCCGCGAGTTCGCGCGACGGGTTCTCCGGCAGACGGTAGACCATCCAGTTGAAGCCGGCGCCGATGAAGCCATTGGTTTTGTGATGCATGGTCGGGCTTATCCATGCAGACGCACCACCCGCCCGAAAGACGCAGAAAATCGCCCGCTGGCGGCAGTGGGTGCGGTTTCGCCCGCGCGGATCGACGGGCCGGCCGCTCCGCCGCGCACCGCCGTCAATGAGCGAACGATGCAGTTGAACACGTCCCTCGAATGAATGCGACGTCACCGAATGGTGGTAGGACGGGGTCACCGGACCCCGCCCTCCATTTCCGACTGCCTGGGCCCGGATTAGCGGCGCATCCCGCGGTGCAAGCGGCTGGCCGGCTTGGCCGCGTCTTCGGCCGCCAGGTTCCGCTCGTCGAACAACGCCGAGAAAACGTACGGAAAATCCTCGAGCCGCTTCCACTCAATGGCGCGGCCGATGAAGCGCTCGATGCTGCGCGCATCGCGCACGCTTTCCTCGGTCACCAGAGTGAAGGCGTCGCCGAGGTGGTGGGCGCGGCCGGTGCGGCCGATGCGGTGCACGTAATCCTCGGGATTCTCGGGCACATCGTAGTTGACGACATGGGTGACGCCGGCGATGTCGAGACCGCGCGCGGCAAGGTCTGTGGCGACCAGCACCTCGTACCGGCCGGCCTTGAAACCCGCCAGCGCCTCCTGGCGCTCGGCCTGACTGCGGTCCGCATGCATCACCGCGACGGAATGCCGGTGCGTCTTGAGCCAGGCGGCCACGCGATCGGCGCCCATTTTGGTGCGGCAAAAAATGAGGACGCTCTCGAATTTCGTGCGCTCGAGCAGCGTGCGGAGCAGGTCGAACTTCTGCGACCCGACCACGGGATAAAACGCATGCGACACGGTCTCGGCCGGTGCCTGGCGCCGGCCGATCGCGACCGTCACGGGGTTGCGCAGCACCCAGGCGGCGAGCGATTCGATCTCGGGTGGAAGGGTGGCCGTGAAAAGCAGGGTCTGTCGCTCGCGCGGGCATTGCTGCACGAT
>Ga0182011_10003501_pt1 | contig 12858 bp, 14 predicted proteins | sample 711E1DmetaG_FD_120481 | JGI IMG/M metagenome (GOLD analysis project Ga0182011, IMG submission 120481) | Permafrost microbial communities from Stordalen Mire, Sweden - 711E1D metaG | ecosystem: Environmental > Terrestrial > Soil > Wetlands > Permafrost | place: Sweden: Stordalen | collected... | reverse complement strand
TCGAGATCTGTCCGACCTCGAACCTGAACACCCGCGTGGTCTCCGGCTGGGACGAATTCCGCTGGATCTTCGACACGCTCCGGCGCAACGAGATCCGCTTCACCATCAACACGGACGGCCCGGAGATGCTCAAGACGTACATCCGCGACGAGCTGGCCACGCTCGGCCGGCTGGGGATTCTCAGCCTTGACGAGCAGGAAGAAGTCGCGCGGACGGCGATCCAGGCGTCGTTCGTGCCGAACGTGAGCGACGTGCCGCTGCCGCGGCTGGAACCGGCGACGCGCCTCCAGGTGGAACGAGAAGAGGCGTAGCGGCCGGGCCCGTCAACCCTCTCGGGGCTCGATCCGGTAGGTGCAGGACCGGTCACCCGCGGCGATGTGGGACACCCGGGTGACGTGCGCCTGCAGGACCTCCTCGAAGAGGGCGATCTCCGCGCGACAGGCGGCCGGGTGCCTGGCGGCCGCGCCGAGGATCGCGCAGTTCGCCTCCCGGAGCTCCAGCGGTCCCTCCAGCCCGTCCAGCGGCGTCGCCCGGCAGAGGTAGCCCGCCTCGTCCTGGATCACGGCGAGCTCGCGCACGCGGGCGGCACGGGTCGGCGCAGGACCCAGCACGTTCGCGAAGCGCGCCTGGATCCGGTCCCGGAGCAGTCTGCGCCGGGCGTCGAAGACCTCGTCCACGAGTCGATCCCCGCCCACCGCGGCGATCGACTCGAGGAGCGTCGTGGCCAGGCCGTCGTAGTTGGCGGGCAGGCTCCGCTGCGCCTGGGGCGTGACGTCATAGAGATGGCGAGGCCGGCCCACACCGTGACGGACCGCCTGGCGGACCACGGAGCCGTTCGACTCGAGCCAGCGGAGGCGATGCAGGATGCTCGCCCGGCTCGCCCCGACGCGCGCGGCGAGCCCGTCCGGAGCGCTGGCACCCATGTCGCGCAGGGCGACCAGGATCGCCCGGTCCAGGCCGTCGTGGGATGCGGGGGCGGCAGCCGGGGCCACGGGCGCCGCGTGCGGCTCGCTCAGCTCTGTCATCGCCCGAAGGCTAGCACCAGTACCGGATCGAGGCGTTCTGGCGGCCTTGCAGGCGGTCACGCGGTGGTCGTCGGGCCTGCCCGACGGCCGTCATCCACCCACTGCCGCCCGCTGGAGCGCGGTCCTGAGCGCGGCCTTGAAAGCCGGTGCCCACGGCCCGTTGCCTGCCAGCACGTAGGGCGGCGCGTCCACGGAACCGAAGGCCGCCGGATCCGTCACGTACGAGCGGGCGCACGTGTCCACGGATGCGCGCAGCTCGTCGTAGGTCGGCTGGTCCTTGAAGGCGTAGAGGTAGATGCGGACCGTCGTCGCCTGGTCGATCCCGACGGCGTCGAAACCGATCGCGGTGCGCGCAAGCTGCTGGTCGTCGCAACCGGCATCGCCGCTCACGACGTGGTCCACGTTAATGCCGACGATCTGCAGCTCGGCCACGATCCCGCCGAAGTCGGTCGGGCTGTCCTGCTCGGTGGTGGGCGTGAACTCGCCGCAGGTGGCCGTCACGAGGGCGACGAGCGCGGCAAAGACCAGGATCCGGGCGGGTCCGGCGGCTCGGGCGCGCATGCCGTGAGGCTAGCACGTGCCGGGACGGCCGGGGGCGGTACACTCTCCGAGGTGCCCAGACGCGGTCGTGACGCGCCGTCCGGCCGGGTTCACCCCCCGGTTTCATCTCGGTCCCAGGGAGGTCGCGTGCCCGAGATCCGCCCATTCCGCGCCCTGCGCTTCAACCCCGACGCCGTGCCGGACCTGGCCCGCGTGGTTGCGCCGCCGTACGACGTGATCTCACCTGACCAGCGAGCGGTGCTCCTGGCGCGCGATCCCCACAACGTGGTCGCCATCGACCTGCCGGTGGACCTTCCCGGAGCCGCCGACCCCGACGACAAGTACCGCCTCGCGGCACGCACGTTCGGAGCCTGGCGCTCGGACGGGTCCCTCGCCAAGGATCCGCACCCGGCGCTGTACGTGTACGAGCAGGCCTACGTGCTCCCCGGGTCGGACGTGCGCCGCCGGCAGCGAGGCTTCTACGCGCGCGTGAAGCTGGAGGCGTTCGGGCCCGGCTCGGGAATCCTGCCCCACGAGCGGACGCTGCACGGGCCCCGCGAGGATCGCCACAAGCTCATGCGGGCGTCCGGGGCGAACTTCTCGGGGGTCGTCGGGCTCTTCTCGGACTCGACGGGAGATGCCTCGGGACTTCTGGCCGACGTCACGGCGGGCGCCGCTCTCGCCGACGTCACGGACGAGGACGGTGTCCGGCACCGGCTCTGGATGCTGCCCGACGACGGTCCCACCGCTCCGCTGGTCGCCGCCCTGCGCGTCGCGGCCGGACGGGCCCCCATCACGATCGCCGACGGTCATCACCGCTACGAGACGGCGCTGCGGTACCGGGACGAGCGGCGGCTGACGAGCTCGCACGAGGAGGATCCCGCCTTCGACTACGTGCTCATGCTGCTCCTCGACGCGGAGGGTGGATCGCTCACCGTCCTGCCGACCCACCGGGTGGCCCGCGGGGTGCCGGACTCGGCGGGCCTGCCCGCGGCTGCGCGGGCGCTGTTCGAGGTGACGCCGGCGGATGCCGCGGCCCTGCTCCGGGCATTCGGACCGGGCGCGGTGGCCCCGGGCGGAGCAGGCCGGTTCGGGCTCTGGACGCGCGCCGGCGGGGCCATCCTCGAAGCGCGGCGCGAGGCGTTCGTGGGGCTGCTGCCGCCCGGCGGCGAAGCGCTGCGCCGCCTCGACGTGACCCTGCTTGCGGCGGCGCTCGAGCGGCTGACCGGAATCGATCGAGCCGCTACCGCCTCCGGCGGACGCGTCGCCTACACGAAGTCGGCGGTCGAGGCGATCAGCTGGGTGGACGGGTCCGTCGACGGTGCAGATGCCGCCTTCCTCCTGGAGCCGACGCCGGTCCGGGAGATCATCGCGGTCGCCGCCGACGGGGACGTGATGCCCCAGAAGTCGACCTACTTCTACCCCAAGCCGCTGACCGGTTTCGTGATCAACCCGCTCGAGTGGTAGGCGACCGATGTTCGACGATCCGCTGGACCGCGAGTTCCCCCATCCGCCGCCGGCCGAGCCCGGGGGAGGACCCGGTGGAAACGGTGGCGGGCGGCCGATCCGCAAGGACGAGATCGAGCTCGAGGCGCGCGGGCTCTACATCGAGTCCTGGCTGCCGGAACGGCGCTCCCGGCGCCGGCCGCTCCTCTTCGTGCACGGCGAGCTGGCCGGCTCCTGGGTCTGGGAGCGCTGGTTGCGCTACTTCGCGGGGCGGGGTTGGGAGGGTCACGCGCTCAACCTGCGGAACCACTACTGGTCGAAGACCGCAGATCCGGCGACGCTCAGCTTCGAGACCTACCTCGACGACGTGGTGGCGTCGATGGAGCGCTTGGGTCCCAACCCGGTCGTGATCGGACACGGGATGGGCGGCCTGCTCGTCCTGAAGGCGGCGGCCGAGCGCGTGGGGGTCGCCGGGATGATCCTGGTCGACGCCGAGCTGCCGGCAGGCGTCCGCGCGCCGGCCAGGCCGCACGTGGTCCGCGACACGCCGGTCGCGTACGGTCGCGAGCTCATCGGCTGGGAGACGCTGCCCGAGAAGCTGCAGCGCGAGAACCGCGACCTGACCCTGGACGACATCCTGCGGGTCCAGCACCTGCTGGGCCAGAAGCAGCACGAATCCGGTCGAGCCCGGGCCGACGTCCTCGCCGGCGTTCCCGTGGCACGGGCGGCGCTCGACAACGTGCCGCGCCTGGTCGTTGGCTCCGGGCTCGACGGATCTGCCGCCGCGCTCGCCGCAGAGCGCCTCGCAACGTGGCTCGGCGCCGAGCACGAGCAGTACGGCGCCCATTCGCACTACGGGCTGCTGCTCGGGACGGAGAGCCATCGCCAGGTGGCCGACCGGGTCAGGGTCTTCCTCGAGGCCCATCACCTCTAGCGACCGCCTCACCGACCCCGAGGTCGGGGCGGCCACTCGGTTTGCCAACGCGACCTCGGCTCTGATAGCATCCACCACCGGTCGGGGCTCTGATGGGTCCGTGCGGGCCACCCTGCCGCATTCGTCTAGAGGCCCAGGACGCCGCCCTCTCAAGGCGGAGATCACCGGTTCGAATCCGGTATGCGGTACCACCATCGAACACTCCGACGCCCCCGGTCCGCGCCCCGGGGGCGTTACCTTGCCCGGCACCAGGATCCCGCGATAGCGAACGGCGGGCCGCCGCCTGCCGAGGAGGACCAATGGAGCCCAGCGCGCCACGCCGCCTGGTGATCCTGACCGAGGGCGAGTTCGGACCCCACCACGCCAAGACCGCGTGGGGCGTCATCCGCTACGGTCGCGACGAGATGGTGGCCATCCTTGATTCGACGATCGCGGGGCGGAACGCGAGCGAGTGGCTCCCCGGCCACGACATCCCGGCCGTCGCCACCCTCGCCGAAGCCCTGGCGGTTCCCGGCCGGCCCCGTCCGGACGCGCTCATCGTCGGGATCGCGCCGACCGGCGGCCGCCTGCCCGACGCCTGGCGCCCGATTCTCCTCGGGGCGATCGCCGCGGGCCTGGAGCTGCACTCGGGGCTGCACACGCTCCTCGGCGACGACCCCGAGCTCGCGGCCGCCGCCGCGGCTGCAGGCGTCCGCATCGTTGACTACCGCCGGGCACCCGACCGGATGGACTGCGCAGTCGGCCGGCGCCACCTGCCCGGCAGGCGGGTGATCCTGACCGTCGGCACGGACTGCGCCATCGGCAAGATGTCGGTCGCGCTGGAGCTTCGCCGGTCGGCGATCGAGGCCGGCGACCGGGCCGTCTTCGTGCCGACCGGCCAGACCGGCATGATGATCGAGGGCTGGGGCGTGGCGGTGGACCGCGTCATCAGCGACTTCCTCAACGGCACGGTCGAGTGGCTGGTCGAGCAGGGCGAGGGGAGGGGAAACTGGATTCTCGTGGAGGGACAGGGCTCGCTCGACCACCCCGCCTACAGCGCCGTGACGCTGGGGCTGATCCATGGCGCGACGCCCCACGCGATGATCCTCGTCCACAAGGCGGGTCTCGAGGCGCACGATTTCGACCATCTCCCCGACCGGTCCTTCCCGATCGCGGCGCTCCGGCCGTTCATCGAGCTCCACGAACGGATCGCGGGGACGGTGGCCCCCTCGAAGGTGGTCGCGGTCGCGGTCAACACCTCGCTCATCGCCGACGATGCGGCCGCCCGCCGGGCGATCGCCGCCGTGGCCGCCGAGACGGGCCTCCCGGCCGCCGATCCCGTCCGCTTCGGGGCCGCCGAGCTCTGGTCGGAGGTGCGCGCCGCCGTGGACGTGCTTCCCTGGGTCGCCGCGGCGCGCAGGTGAACGCCGGCTGGGACCTCCGGGTCGAGACGCTCCGCCTCCCGTTCCGCGACCCGTTCGTCATCGCCCGGTACGGGCCGGGCGAAGGCCGGGCGGTGACGACGGTGGTGGTCGAGCTGCGCTCGCCGGCCCTGCCCGGGCTGGTCGGCGTCGGCGAGGGCTGCCCCGAGTCGTACTACGGGGAGACCGCCTCCACGATGGCCGTGGTGATGCCGCGGCTCCTGGAGGCGGCGCCGCCCGGGCTGCTCGAGGTCTGCGGCCTCGACGCCGCGCGGGACTCCCTGGTCGCGATGAGTGCCGCGTTCGAGGATGCGATCCGCGGCCACGGCGCGGCGAAGTGCGCGCTGGACATCGCCCTGCACGACCTCGCCGGGAAGGCCCTCGGCGTCCCGATGTACCACCTGCTGGGGCTGTCGCCGCGGATCCCGCCGACCGATTTCACGCTCGGCCTCGACGAGCCCGCGGTGGTCGCGGAACGTGCCCGCCGGGCCACCCGCTTCCCGGCGCTCAAGATCAAGGTCGGTGGCGCGCACGACCTTGCGACGCTGGAGGCCGTCCGGGGCGTCTACACGGGTCCGATCAGGATCGACGCCAACATCGGCTGGACGCCGCAGACCGCGGCCGCGATCGTCCCAGAGCTCGTCCGCCTCGGCGTCGAGCTGGTCGAGCAGCCATTCCCGCCGCGTCGCTACGACTGGCTCCGCGACCTGCAGGCAAGCTGCCCGCTCCCGATCGTGGCCGACGAATCGGCCGTCTTCGTCGAGGACCTCGAGGCGCTGGTCGGGGTCGTGGACGGCGTGAACGTGAAGCTCGCGAAGTGCGGAGGCGTGGGCCCGGCGGCGCGCATGCTCGCGCGCGCCCGTGCGCTGGGCTTCAGGACGTTCCTCGGTTGCATGGAGGAGACGTCCGTCGGAATCGCCGCCTCGGCGGCAGTGGCGAGCCTCGCCGACTGGGTCGACCTCGACGGATGCCTGCTCCTGGCCGACGACCCGTTCGAAGGCCTCGAGCTCGACGATGCCTGCCGGTGGCGCCTATCCGACGGCCCGGGCCACGGCGTGTCGCGGCGGCCGACGTCCGTCGCGTGACGGCCCCGGCGCTGTCCACCCGGATCGGCCGGACCGTCCACCACCTGCCGGACCCTGTGGACAAGTCCGGGAGGCAGTTGGTGGACAACGCCCTTCCCGCCGTGACCGCCGACGGCTAGCATGGCGGAGTCGCCGGACGAGGGAGCTGACGGCGATATCACCGGGGCGTGAGCCGCCTCGAACGCGCGGTCGAGCCGCCCAGATTTCGCGGAACCGCGTCGCCAACTTGAGCGTGCCCTGGTTCGGGCTGCCCGGCGGAGGAGAGGGAATCGATGGAGCCGTGTACGCGTCTGTCGGGAACGCCTGCAGGGGAGGCCGCGGAATTCGTCCGCTTCTGCCGCGATCGACGACGCGTGGGATGGCCCGAGCTGTATGACGAGATGTGGGCGGTGGGCAGCGGCCGCCTCTTCCGGGGGTACGGGTTGGCGGAGCTCGGCGAGCTCGGGATCGGGTTCAGCCTCTTCGAGACCACCCGGCTCGCGGCGATCGTGGCCGCCGTCATCGCCGATGAGCCGCAGGCGGCGCGCCGTGGCCTTTCGACGGCGCGGCGCGGGGTGGTCGTCATGGCCGAACCGACAGGGGAGACTGCCGCGGACTGACGCGACGTCTGGCCGGCGGGCCGCAGCCTTCGGAGGGGCGGGTGGCGCGCCCAGCGCGGATGGCGCCCGCAGCGCGGATGGCGCCTCAGGCGCGGATGGCGCGCCGCGACATCTCGCCCTCGAGCTGGCGCTCCGCCTCCACGTACGTGTCGACCTCCTCGCGGAGCCGGTTCGCCTCCGGCGTGTAGAGATGGACCTGCTGCTGGAGCACGTAGCTCAGGCGGCGGCTCGTCATGCGGACGTGGTCGAGGTTCTTCATCAGGACGAGCGGGTCCATCGAGGCAAGATCGTCCGGGTGAAACATCGGCTTCATGTCCGGAGTGTACCGGAGGCCCCGTCGCCGGGCCCGTCCCAGCGGACCGGCATCCCGGCGCCGGCCAGGGCGCGCCGCCGGCCGGTCTCGGTGGCTCCCATGACGAGGATCCGGTCCGTCTTCGTGGCCTGCCCGGCCGCGTCCCTCCACAGCTTGGTCATCTTCCGCGGCGCGGCGACCGGGTCCAGGACGATGCCTGCCAGGCGGTAACCCTCGGGTTCGGCGGCGGCCCGCCACGCCGCGTCCGCGAGCCCGATTCCGTCACCGATCCGCTTGCCCCGGTCGGCCTCCACGTCGCCGATGACGACGACCACCACGGCGTCATCGGCCAGGGCGGGACGAAGGCCGGCAAAGGTCTCGCGCAGGAAGGCGAGGTACGGCTCGCGGCGGTGTGCATCGTCGAGCGTCCGGTCGATCTCGGCAGCGTCGAACCCCAGGAACCAGGCCCGAAGCCAGTTGTAGTAGCCGTACTTGAGGACCCGCAGGTAGGGCGGGGACGTCACCACGAGCCGGGCACGCTCCGGGAGCGCTCGCTCGCGAAGTGCGACGCGCGCCCGGGCACCCGCGTCGCGGGCGTCGCCGAGGAGGGCGAGTCCACGGGAGGCGGGGCGGCCGTCGCGATCCAGGCGGCCGAGCTTCTCGCCCAGGCAGGTGAAGACGTCCCGCTCGGGTCCCGCGAACCCCGTGCGCAGGGCGAAGTCCCGCACGTAGCGCGGGGCCATGCTGAACGTGTTCGGCATCAGGTCGGTGAGGTAGCTCCGGCTCTTGCCGTGGAGGATCCCGGCCACGGCCGCGGCGAGGAACCGGTCCGCCCGATCGGCGAGGTCCAGCCGGCTCCGGATGAACAGCAGCTGGCCGAGGGTGCGCGGATGGTAGGCGAGCGCGACCTCGAGCGGCACCGCCTCGTCCCCGTCGCGGACGGATGCCCCGGACCCGGCGCCGGGGACGGCGATGCCGGCGACCGGCAGGGCGTGCCCGCCGCCGGAGGTGCCCGTCCCCCGGTCGGCCATCGCGTGCCCAGCGGCCGCCGACAGCAGGGCGCCGAGTGCGTTCCACTCCGCCGCGTCGAAGGACCACTCGATCCGGAGGCGGGCCAGCCGGGCGGCGGCCTCGCCGCGTGTCGGAGGGTCGACCTTCGCGGCGGTCAGCACGTGGGCGAACGGATTGAGGTCGTTGCCGACGCCCAGGCGCCTCTCGACGCAGGCCTGGAGGGGCACCGTGCCGCGGCCGGCGAACGGGTCGAGGACCACGTCGCCGGGTCGCGAGTACCGCGCGATGAATGCGTGGGCGAGCGCCGCCGGGAAGCTCGCGAGGTACGAGCACATCGGGTGAAAGGCGTGGCCCCAGAGACGAGGGCTGGCCTTCCAGTCCGGCTCGATCGGGAGCCGCGGCAGCTCGCCGGCGAGACCGAGCTCCAGCTGGGCGGCGGCGGTCCGGCCGCGCGAGCCGCGGATCTCGATCGGCGGTCGCGTCGCGGGTCCCCCGGAGGGCGAACCTTCGACGTGCGCGGCTTCGGCGAGCTCGGGATCGGCGGCGCGGGTCGGGCTCGGGTTCGCGGCCACGCTGTCACCTCCGATCGCGCGGCGCGGTGCCGGCACCGTCCACGGGGCGCGGAGCATAGCACGCGTGTTCGGCGCGCAGGGAGGGCCGTGCACGCCTGGCGTGGAGTGCAGCTGCCGCGGCGCGAGGATGTTGCTTTCCGCGGTCGGGCCGGGGCGCGCTTGGGCTACCCTACCGGCACGCCCCCGTAGCTCAATGGACAGAGCGACCGGTTTCTACCCGGTTGGTTGCGGGTTCGACTCCTGCCGGGGGCGCCAGCCACGTTCAGAGACTTCGGACTCCGGCATATAGGGATTGCATGACGGACGAGGCTGAACACCTATGGATTCGATGTCCCTCGTGGACCTATTGGAAGCACACTCGTGACGTCCGGCCCTCCTGCGGCCGGGGCCCCGGGCCGGAAACTGGGCGAGTTCGTTCGGTCCGCGTCCCTATCGACAGGAGTGAGGGAGGAATCGCAATGGGTTTGGGTCCGCTGATCTCGAAGAGGTCATGGTCGGCACGTCTGGGCGTGCTTCTGCCGCTCGTCCTCCTGGCCGCCGCCTGCAGCTCGGCGGCGACGCCCAGCCCGCAGGCGAGCACGGCCCCCGCCAGCGCGGCCGCAGCGTCCGCGGGCGCCACCGGTGCGCCCGCTCCGGGCGGGCCGATGAGCCTGATCCTCGCCACGACGACGTCGCTCCAGGACTCGGGCCTGCTCGATGTCCTCGTGCCCGCCTTCGAGAAGGCGTCTGGCTACACCGTGAAGACGGTCGCCGTGGGAACCGGCCAGGCGCTCACGATGGGCCAGCAGGGAAACGCGGATGTCCTGTTTGTCCATGCGCCGACACAGGAGCAGGCGTTCATGGCCGCGGGCTGGGGCGTCGACCGCCGGCTCGTGGCTCACAATTACTTCTGGATCGTCGGCCCCGCCTCGGACCCGGCGGGGATCAGCGGGATGAGCTCGGCGGTGGATGCCTTCAAGAAGATCGCGGCCTCCGGCGCGACGTTCGTGTCGCGGGGTGACAACTCGGGGACGAACACCAAGGAGCTCGCGATCTGGAAGTCCGCCGGCATCACCCCCTCGGGCAGCTGGTACATCTCGTCCGGCCAGGGGATGGGGGCGACGCTCCAGATCGCGTCGCAGAAGGGCGCCTACACGCTGACCGACACCGCCACGTTCCTCTCCAACCAGGCGAACCTGGCCCTCAAGGCGCTGCTGAAGAGCGACACGTCGCTGATCAACATCTACAGCGTGATCGCCGTGAACCCGGCCAAGTGGCCGAAGGTGAACACGGCCGGGGCCAAGGCCTTCGAGGATTACGTGACCGGTGCTGCCGGGCAGCAGATCATCGCCTCGTTCGGCATCGACCAGTACGGCCTCGCGCTGTTCAACGCGGACGCCGGCAAGGACTACAGCTCGCTGCAGTAAGGCAGCCTCGCGCCGACCATGGCTTCGCTCGTCGACCAGGCCCAGCAGCTGCTTTCGGGCCTGGTCGGCAGCGACCTGGTCGAGATCACGCTGCTGTCGCTGGCCGTCTCGGGCCTGGCGACGCTCCTGAGCCTGCTGATCGGCCTGCCGCTCGGAACGTGGCTGGCGCTCTCGCGGTTCCGCAGTCGCGGCCTCGTCGTCAGCGTCGTCAACACCGGCATGGCGCTCCCGCCCGTCGTCGTCGGCCTGCTCGTCGCGTTCGTGCTCTGGCGAAGCGGTCCGCTGGGCGACCTGAACCTGATGTACACGCCCTCGGCGATGGTGATCGCCGAGGTCGTCATCGCCACGCCGGTCATCCTGGGCCTGACCGTCGCCGCCCTCGGGCAGCTGGACCCGCGGCTCCGCCTGCAGATCATGGGGCTGGGAGCCTCGCGCTGGCAGACGGTCTGGTGGCTGTGGCGCGAAGCCCGGCTCCCGCTCCTAGCGGCGCTGATGGCGGGTTTCGGAAGCGTCATCTCCGAGGTTGGCGCCGCCACGATGGTCGGGGGCAACATCCTCCACCAGACGCGCGTGCTCACGACCGCGATCGTTCTGCAGGTCAGCCGGGGCGACTTCGGCCAGGCCCTCGCGCTGGGCGTCGTCCTGCTGGCCCTCGCGTTCGCGATCAACGGCGTGCTCACTTGGGCCCAGCTGCGCGGCCCACGGCGCTAGCGGACGCCCGCATGAACCCGCCCGAGCAGCGCCCGACGGCCGTGGGGGAGGCGCTGCCCGCGCTCCTCGAGGTTCGCGACCTCGTGGTGACGCGGGGAGGCCGCGAGGTCCTGAGGATCGACCGGCTGGCGGTCGCGGATCGCGAGACCCTGGCGGTGGTCGGCCCGAACGGGGCAGGGAAGAGCACCCTGCTGCTCGCCCTGGCGAGCCTCGTTCGGCCGACGCGGGGGCATCTGACGTACCGCGGGTCAGCCGTGGCGCCCCGCGACGAGCTCGCCTACCGCCGGCGGATCGGCCTCGTGCTGCCGGACCCGCTCCTGCTCGACACGTCGGTGTTCGCCAACGTGGCCGCCGGGCTGCGGTTCCGGGGAGTCTCCTCTGCCGACACCCGCCGGCGGGTGTCGGCATGGCTCGGACGCCTCGGGGTGGAGCATCTCGCCCGCCGCCCGGCCCGCCAGATCTCGAGCGGTGAAGCGCAGCGGGTGAGCCTGGCCAGGGCCCTGGTCCTGGAGCCCGATCTGCTCCTGCTGGACGAGCCGTTCGCCTCGGTCGACGCGGCGACCCGCTCGAAGCTCCTGGACGACTTCGAGCAGCTCGTCCGCGAGACCCGCGTCACCTGCGTGCTGGTGACGCACGACGTCGACGAGGCGGTCCGCCTCGGCGACCGGATGGCCGTCGTGGTGGCCGGCCGGCTCCGGCAGGTCGACACGCCCGCCCGCGTCCTCGCCGCGCCGCTCGACGAGGACGTCGCGGCGTTCGTTGGTGCCGAGACGCGCCTGCCCGGTCGCCTGGTCTCGACCGACGCGGGAATCGCCCTAGTCGACCTGGGCGGCTGCCGGGTCGAGGCCGCCTCGGATGTCGAGCCGGGGCGCCAGGTGCTGTGCTGCCTCCGGCCGGAGGATGTCACGGTGTGGTCCGCGGACGGAATCCAGGCCCGCGGGGCAGCCGATCGAAGCGGACGGGAGCCAGCGTCGGCGGCTGGCGCTCCGGCGGCCCTGTCGAGCGGGTCCATTTCGAGTGCCCGGAACCTCCTGCCCGGACGCGTCACGAGCCTGGTGCACCATGGGTCGCTCGTGCGTGTCCGCATCGACTGCGGCGTCCCGCTGGTCGCCCTGATCACGCGCGCTTCGGCCGTCGACATGGACCTCGCCGAGGGCCGGGAGGTCGTCGCGAGCTTCAACGCCTCAGCCGTCCACCTGATCCCGCTGGAGCGCTGACCCCCGGAGCCCGGACGGATAAGGGCCATGCGCGGTCGCGGACGCGGGTGCCACGCGCGCGGGCGCGACCCCACCGCACCACGCCGTACGACCCTCCTAGACCGAAGGTACGGCTTGGCGTCGCCGTCCCTCGACCTCTACGCTCCCCAGCGAAACCGGTCGCACCCCACCTGTCATCACACGACGAGCCTGGTGCGACGGTCATCGACCAGGCGAGGAACCGAATGGCCGTCAGCGAGCTTGGACCGCTCCTCACCGCGAGCGAAGTCGCCGAGATGCTTCATCTCCACGTCAACACCGTGAAGCGCCTCGGCGACCGCGGCGAGCTCCCGTTCTTCCGCGTCTGCCGCCGGGGCGATCGCCGCTTCCGGCTCGCGGACGTGATGGCATTCCTGGCCAACAGCCGGCGCCAGTAGCCGTTCGGGCGGCCTCGCGGCAGGACCGCGGCCGCCCTCTCGAGCGAAGAGCGGCGGGCTGTCGCAGCCGCGCCGCGGGCGTCAGCTGTGCGGTGCCGCCGGCCGGTCGGGCATCGAGGCCAGCACCCGGCGGAAGATCCCGATCGCCTGGCCGATCTCCTCGGACGTGACGTTCAAGGGCGCGATCCAGCGGATCACGTTGTG
>Ga0182011_10003498_pt1 | contig 12859 bp, 12 predicted proteins | sample 711E1DmetaG_FD_120481 | JGI IMG/M metagenome (GOLD analysis project Ga0182011, IMG submission 120481) | Permafrost microbial communities from Stordalen Mire, Sweden - 711E1D metaG | ecosystem: Environmental > Terrestrial > Soil > Wetlands > Permafrost | place: Sweden: Stordalen | collected... | reverse complement strand
CACAGCACTGGCGATTGATGGACGACGATCAGCAGGCGTTGATCGCGGGCCACGACGATCTCGTCCACCTCGAGACCGAGAACGCCGCCTGCGTCGATAGCATCCTGCTCCAGAAGCCCACTGGCGAGACCGTCAAGGCAGACTGGAAGCCAACCGGCCCCAATCAGGTCGCCGTGACCGTGCCGCTCAAACAGGTCAAGCCCGGCGCGCTCAAACTGCTGGTCAAACAATACGGCAGCAAGCAGCCAGACACGGTTCCACTACAGAGCTTCGCGCAGGCGGGCCATCTCGACAGCTTCGTCTTGCACGCGGGCGATCTGACGGGCGTACTCAAGGGAAGCCAGTTGGATGCGGTCAAAGAACTCACGCTGAACGGAGTCAGCTTCAAGCCCGCACCACAGACCGGCAGCGAGAGCGACGAGAATCTGATTCTGGCCGCAGCCGATAGCAAGGCCGTCGCTGGCCTGACGCAAGGGGCAAGTTCGTCCGCCAAAGTCGCGCTCAAGGACGGACGCGAGCTGAATCTCGACGTCACCGTTGCATCGCCTCGTCCCAAGATTACGCTCATTGGCAAGAGCGTTCAGCCCTCTGCGCCGAGCGGTCCGGGAAGCATTCAGCTTGGCGATCCGGACGAGGTGCCGCTGGGCGCGCAGTTGACCTTCTCGATTCACGCGCAGACGCCCGCAGCCTTCACCGGCGACGAGAAGATTGAAGTCTCCACAGTGCATGGTGCGTACCTGACGACGCTCACGCCCGCCTCCGGCCTGATTCTTGCCGACTCGCAGGTCGCTCTGGCAACGCTCAACACCGGCAAGGTCTTTGCCGCCTCGGCCGCCGGACCGCTACGCTTCCGCATCGTCGAGCAAGGCATCGCTGGCGACTGGCAACCGCTTGCGACGCTGGTTCGCCTGCCGGTCTTCGGCAACCTCAAGTGCCCCACGGCACCCGACGCTCCCTGCAACCTCTCCGGCACAAACCTATTCCTGCTTGATGCGTTCTCAAATGATGCGCACTTCGACCACTCGACGCAGGTTCCCCAAGGCTTTCCCGGCGACACGCTTTCCGTTCCACATCCCATTGACGGACGACTCTACGTCAAACTCCACGATGATCCATCGGTGGTGAACTCCGTAGCGTTCGCGCAGGAAGCGCTTCCGCCTCCACCCATTGCGACTCCGGCTGTTGTCCCATCGGCTCCTGCAAGCACACCAACATCGCAATCCGCAACACCGGCTGTACTCTCTGGATCGCCCACCCCGGCAGGAGATTCCAGCCAGACTCATTCGCGATGAAAGGCGTCTACGTCCAGCAATCCATCTGTTTGGCATCTGCGGAACATGCACGTTTGCGGATCCATAATCAGGTTTGCATCCGAAAGAGTCTTTGCTTGTACAAATCTCGTTCAACACGAATCTAATGCTCTTCCCTCGTCCACTCACAATAAATCATCATCAGCCGCTTGAATATAAGAGAAGCATGTAAAGTGCGAGCTAAATCAAGTCTCTCAGTCGATGGCCAAGTCTTCGCGCCCAACTTAGAATCAGTTCATCGGCATCGACACTTGGATTGACTAATGATGACGAGATACGAATATAAGCAGAACAAATATCAGCAATGGAAGTAGAGCTATTGCGAGATAGACGAGTCCGCGGCTTCTCCACTTGGCTGTAAACGCCTTTTGCCCGCTTGGCCTTGACCGAACGGAAATCCCTACTTGCTCAGGATGCCGTAGGTCATGTGCAAACTCGCGTGCACTAGCGTAGCGATTTATTGGGTCGCGCTCAAGCGCCCGATAAATAATTTCCTGCATCTGCGGAGTAATCGCAGAATTAATCTGTGTTGGAGGAATGGGATTGCTCTGCAATCTTTTATTCATGACTTCGAATGGGTTGGTGCCAGGGAAAGGCACGGCGCCGGTTAGCATCTCGTAGAGTATGGCGCCCAGAGAGTAAATATCGCTGCGTGCATTGCCATGTTTGCCTTGGACCTGCTCTGGCGAGATATAGTCGGGGGTTCCCAGGCTGGCCGAAAGGTTCGCGAAGGTGAGACGCCGCGCGCCGACCAATGCTGCGAATCCAAAGTCGAATAGCTTAATACGATTCTCCGAATCGACCATAATGCTTTCTGGCTTAAGGTCGCGAAGAAAAATGCCACGATTATGAATATACTCAAACGCATCGCAAACACCAACCACCAGTTTTGTAGTGCGATCCGCAGGAAGGGGTGTCTCCTCGATTAATATCTGCCGTAAAAGCTTGCCCTCCAGCCACTCCATGACAATATATACTTGGCTTCGATTCGGATTTGGAAATATCTTCATGATGCCCGGATGATCGAGCTTAGTTTCTATTTCCTCTTCGCGATAAAAGCGATCTTGCGAGGTCGAATCACCTTCAATTTCAAGATGAGGAATTTTGATAGCAACAGTTTTATGGGTGCGGGTATCTATGGCTCGAAAGACATCGGTCCTTGTGCTGCTGGAAACGAGGCTTTGGAGTTGATAGTGATCGAGCAGGTCGCCGGGATGTGGTCGTGTGGTTGGAGGTAGCATGTGTAAATCCCATGGGTACAGCATATGAAATAACAGGTGGTTTATTCAATTACATAATAACTAGATTATAAGCCATCGCAATACATACAATGCAACAGCCAGCAACGTCAGCTTACCTCAATGCGAGAACAAGATTCCGAACTATTAAGAAGCATCGGTACTTCAAAGTCATCCAGATGATTGGAACTATCAGAAACTTGTCTCGTATTGGAGGAACCCTCTATTGGAGAACTAGGACCATCGGACATATCGTCGTCATCGGCACACTTCAACTGAAAGGCGCTGCGCAAAGCAAGCGGTGTAAGCAGTGTAGTCAGCAAGACGACAGTAACCATCACAGCGACCTCGGGCGCTCGGAATATTCCTGAGCTTGCACCCATTGCCGTGACAATTAGTCCGACTTCACCGCGAGACATCATACCGCAACCTATACGGATACTGCGAACAGCGCCCATTCCACGCGCATATGCCGCTGTTCCGCAGCCGATTAGTTTGCTTATCACGGCGATGAAAAAGATCGCGATCAGGAGCAGCCAGTGCCCTCCAAGTGCTCGGAAGTTGCTGGAGAGTCCAATCGACACGAAGAATAATGGGATGAAAAGTCCATGGCCAAGCGCGTAGAATGTTCTTTCAATGTCTGCTTTAAAGCTGGATCCTGCAAAGACGTATCCCAGCAGATAGGCACCTGTAATGCCTGCGACACTGCCAAGCCATTCAGCGAAAACAGCATAGAGCAAGACTAGAGCGAGAACGCAGCTGCTAACTGATTCATCAGCAGTGAGCTTGCGCATTTGAATAACTAGCGGATCAAGCCAACGCTTTGCTGCCCCATATGCACTGAAAAAAAACAGCGCTACGCAAACCGAAATCGACAGCATCTGAACAAGAAGCGAGTGTGCCGCCGCCCATGGAGCATGATGTTGCAGCCAGTAAGAAGAGGCATTCGCTACTCCAAATGATTCAGTATTGCTAGTACTAGACGATGCCGCAAGAAAGGCCAATACGAATAGGCCCATCACGTCGTCGATTACTGCAGCTCCAAGAATGACCGAGGCCTCGGGAGAGGACATCTTTCCAGCGTCCATCAGGGTGCGAGCAGAAATCGACACACTTGTCGCGGTCAAAGCGCCCCCCAGAAAAAGCGCGCTATTCCACGGTAGTCCGAGCATGTGAGCAGCACCCGCACCAAGAAAAAACGGCCAGATCACCCCTGACAATGCAACCAGAAATGCGGTGACACCAGCCTCTTTCATGCGTTCGATGTCCGTCTCTAATCCAGCAACGAACATCAGAACAAGGCCTCCCATCTGTGCCATGAGCAGGAAGGCGCCGGTTGCCTGCTCGCCGTGAAAGACTGTGAGATGGAGTAGGTTAAATACTCCAGGACCAGCAATTACGCCAACAAGCAGTTCACCGAGGATTGCAGGAATGCCAAAGTGCGTACATACCGAGGCAAGGATCTTGGTTGCGGGCAATAAGACCGCGATTAAAAGCACGAGTTGTAGGATATGAGGCACGTTACTGTTGGCTCACGACCGCAATCTCATTGGTGGAGTTATTGCGATGACGCCTGCTAAGCAATCTGGTGAGCCGGGATAGAACACCGCCGTATCCACCACGCTCGATCCCCTCACGCATCATGGTGCGAAGCGTCGCAGCCTGACGGCGAGCTAGTTCTGACTGTATGGGATTGGCAGCCAACAATGAACCTTTACGAGTCTCGTCGGAAGCTTGTTCGCAGACTCGCAGACGCATCAATAATTCACCATATTTCAAATGAACCAGAAAATTATCTGGTTCAAGTATGACTGCTTCGCGCAGTACTTCCATGGCGTCCTGAACCTGCAAGTCGACGCACAGCGCCATCCCTAGTAGGACATGTAATTCCACCGTATTTGGCGAAGCAGCCATCGCACCTCGCAAGTCGGAGATTAGCTCGGTACGCTCTTCCTTTTCCAGGATGTAAGGATCGCGGAACATACGACCTAATTGCTGCTGAGCTTTCTGGGGAATGGCGTTGGACAAGGCGATATGAGAAGGTTGAGGGGTAAGAAAGATTTCCTCGTCGTCATGATGCTTTTGGACGGAAAGTAGGTTAGTCACCGTTCAACTCCATTCTTATGACATAAAGATAAAACCAATATGATTCTTTCATCTAAAGAAAAATCTCCAGCAAGGCGTGGGCGACACGCCTTGCTGGAAAGGAGAGCTACGTCCAGAGCTCTATGCAACAGCCGCCTGATTTGCTGCAATCAGGACCTCCGGCTCTGGTTTGAATACGAATTCCGGATAGCCAAGCTGACCCATCTCGGGGATGTCGAGCCCTTCCACCTCACTTGCGATGGAAACGCGTTGACCAAGCAGAATATCGAGAATCCAGTTGATGACAAATGTAATAGTGAAGATAACAGCAACCAAGGTTGCAACGCCGACCAACTGAGCAACTAGCTGGCTCGCATCGCCATAGAAAAGTCCGGTAACCGATCCTGTGACCCCATTCCATGATCCACCGTAATTGCTCTTACCATCGGCGAAGAGTCCCACAGAAATAACGCCCCAAATACCATTGGCGCCGTGGACAGAGATTGCACCGACTGGATCGTCCACCTTCATATAGTTCTCAACGAATGCAACGCTGAGGCAGACAAGTATGCCAGCAACAAAGCCGATAATTGCCGATCCAACTGAATTGACAAATCCGCTTGGTGCCGTAATGGCAACTAGCCCAGCCAACAGACCGTTGCCACTCATCGAAGCATCCGGCTTGCCTTTAAGCGCCCACATATACAGAATCGCACCAAAGGTTCCAGTGCAACCAGCCAGCATCGTATTGACTGCAACCGACCCGATGCGCAAGCAACCAGCGGCTGACGCGCCTAGGGTACTTCCTGGATTAAATCCAAACCATCCGAATGCAAGGATGAAGCAGCCAATCATTACGGCCGAAACATCGTGACCAATAATTGGATTGCTTGATCCGTCTCGATTGAACTTACCGATGCGGGGTCCAATTATTAGGGCACAGGCTAGCGCCGATAAGCCGCCTACCGAATGCACCACGCCGGATCCAGCAAAATCGCAATATCCCTTGCCTAGGCCAACATTGGTTCCGAGTTGCGCCAACCATCCACCGCCCCAAGCCCAGTTACCGAACAGGGGATAAGTAAATGCACCCATCAAGACCGAAGAAACAAAAAAGGTAGCAAACTTCCAGCGTTCTGCACAGGCTCCGGTAACGATAGTTAGTGCTGTATCCATGAAGACCATCTGGAAGAGGAAGATGACCATCACGCCAACATCATAGTTGTGACCGGTAAGGAACATGCCGTTCTGCCCAAACAGGCCCCATGTTCTTCCGAAGAGGCTTAGGGTATGTTCTCCTACCAAAGGCTGCAAGCCGCCCAGATTGCCGTTACCTGCGGCTCCGCCCATTTGTATAGCAAACCCGATTAGCCAATAGGCAAACAGACCGCAAGCATACACCATGAAATTCATCATGTATGTGTGATTTGAGTTCTTGACTCGACAAAGGCCGGACTCGACCATTGCAAAACCAGCCTGCATAAACATAACGAGGAAGCCACAAATTAGCGTCCAAGTAAAGTTGATACCAATTTTATTTTGTCCGACCTGATTGGCCACATCGGTCAAACTCAGGCCAGATTTGGCGTCCGAGACAGGCACGTCATTAATTGTTCCGGTAAGCGTTCCACCTGGATCACCTTTTTGCAGGTCGGCAACAGCCGGTGCTTTGGCTACCCCTTGCTGCAATTCGGTTGTAGCCTCGGACGGTGCAGCATAGGCTGTCGCGCCAAAAGCTAGACAAGCAGCTAGGGCGCACATACTAACAATATGTCGGGTAAATTTCATTCGATTTGTCTCCTCGGTAGCGTGGATTATCGCTGAGTCAGAGAAGTGCCTGTGCTACTAGGCCTTCCAGATGGCGTTTTTGTTGCAGGCGGTCGGTAGAATAAGAATGATACTTGCGAATGAAATCGCCAGACCAAGGATCGCTGCGACCATGCGTCCGCCAACGCTCGGGGTAAGATGAATCCCCAAGAGAACAACAAGCCAACCGATAATATTTACGGCCAGCCCAGCCAGTTTTGAGATGGCAGGTTGAGACTTGAGAGCTATTTTCCCCTCAAGTGATTTGATGGAGTAGAACTTCCAAAACGATAGAGCCAGTAGCACGACGCCAACAATTAAGGCCGTCTTGCCTAGTCCGCTGGTAATGTAGGCCAGTCCGGCACAGGCTGCTGTAATACCGACCATGAAAATAGTTACTTGTTGCCCTTGTGTCTTATTTGCTGCCATAAATTATCGCCTCCTTAAAACGGGTTATGTGGATGCTTCACTACGAGAGCCGAACAAATAGATTAATTAAGAGGCCTTGGAAAGCAAGACCCCGTCCGGCATAGAAAATCGAAAGCCGCAAAGTTGAGCACGCATGGCAAGCGACTGTATCCGAGTCGGAACCTCATCATCTCTTAGTACCGTCCCCGTCATAATCAACTCTGTTTCGTCACTTTGCGTGTAGCGAAACACCCTAAGTTTGGCACTGCACACGTCATCGAATGCTGCAAACAGCATCTCTCTAATTCGCAATGCATCGCGAAGCGTCTGATGTGAAATGTTGGCTTCTCGAATACTTCTGGGGAGATCTTCATCCCAAGCATCCGGCGGTCTCATAATCCAATCGCACTCCACTTCGCTGTTACTCACCTCGAGACGCAGCAGCGTGAGTGGAGCGCGAGACATCTCGCCAAAGCGTAATCGAGTTCGAACTTTTCTTACAAAGTCAGCGGCTTCCCAGAGTCCTCTCATCGTCGGTCTCTCCTTATCCGAGTACATCGTGCGCCCTCTGCTTTTCCTCAGGAACAGCGAGAAAGATCACTAGAAGCAAGGCAAACGTAATCTCGATAAACGCAGGGACTGCCCACTGTTTTCGCGCCAGAATTAGAAGGAACAGGATGGAGCACCATTGCCAGCGCGAGCGACGCAATCTCTCAATTCGTCCCGTAAAACGGAACAGATCCGTAAATCGCATCGACTCTCCCGGATTTGACGCTGCTCTAGCGCGTAAACACGCAACTGCGAAGAATCCGGTCAGGAGCAATTCAAATAACAGTCCACCAATACCCATTGTCTTAATCCTTTCGCATATAACTAAGCGCCTAGAATTACAGATAAACAGAGTAAGAAAACGTATCTGGTTGTGTCGATAGCGGGCAAATACCATTGTCTAAGGCAAGAAATCGAGCGAAATACACAATCGCTCTGAACTCGTCGCGTTAAACTTGTATCCGAAAAATCCAGATTATTTTTGTCACAATGCGGATCTGTTATTTATCACACTAACAACGGACAGAGGGGCTGTCCATCATACCTTGGTATGGGGTGTCAACCTTCATCAAAGGAGAATTCGTGATCGCATCAGCACCTAAAGATGGGCCTGACTCTAGAACGATCTCTTATTTTAGCGGTTGTTTTGCAGTTGATTTAGCTGATCCGCCATACGCACGTGGTCGGCGAGCGAGCCAGCTTGCATCTTTTCCATCACACGTCCGCGGTGCTGCTTGACGGTTATCTCGCTCAAATTGAGATCTGCCGCAACCTGCTTATTCAGCATTCCTTCCGTGACTAGACTCATGACCTCACGCTCACGCGCAGTTAATAATTCATACCGAGCCAAGATCGATTTTGCAGAAGCTAATTTGGCACGCCGCGTTCGGTCATATTCCAACGCCTGAGTGATTCCGCTCAGCAGCTCCTCTTGTTGAAACGGCTTGGTGAGAAATTCAATCGCGCCGGACTTCATTACCTTGCGCACCATGGGAATATCGCCATGCGCCGTCATAAAAATGATGGGGATATCGATGCCCGAGCGAACCAGATACTCCTGAAACTCCACGCCTGTCATTCCCGGAAGCCGCACATCCAGCACCAAACAACCCGGCATGTCTTCGTTCCAATGAGCAAGAAACTCCTGCGTGGAGCCGAATGTTTTCACTTGCAAGTCCATCGACTCGAGTAGGTTGCATATTCCATCGCAGATTGACGCATCGTCATCCACCACAAAAACAGTCGCAACTTCGACGTCGTATTGGGGGCTCATGACATCACCGGAAGTGTAAATTGAAATACTGTGCCACCAGCAGGACGTGGGGTCATCCATAATTTCCCGTCATGTGCCTCAATAATAGAGCGGCTGATCGACAAGCCCAATCCCGCTCCCTGTGACTTGGTCGTGAAGAATGGAACAAATATTCTCGACGTAGTCTCTGCATCCATGCCGGAGCCGGAGTCCTCCACGCGAATCACAATTTCCCGTAAATCTTTAGACTCGGATGTGATCGACAGCTCTCGCGGACCATTTGTCGATGCCATCGCATCCATTCCATTCATTGCAAGATTGAGCAGTACTTGCTGTATCTGGACCGAATCACAGAGCGTATGGGGAAGACCGGCTGCCAATCGTGTACGGACGATCACGTCTCGACGAATGGCCTCGTCGCGCAGCAATTGTACTAAATTTCTCACTAGTCGATTGATATCTGTAGACTCCCTGGCGGGTTCCTTCCCTTGAAATAGACCGCGCACTCCAGCGACGACCGCACTGGCACGTGTACTCTCTTGTACGATCTTTTCTGCAGTTGCATTGGCTCGCTCCAGATTCGGCGGATCGGCAGCCAACCATTGGCGACATGCGTAAGCATGAGTTACCACGGCAGTGATCGGCTGATTAAGTTCATGGGCAATGGACGCAGCCAACTCCCCCATGCTTAGAGTGCGGGATTGTTGTGACAGTTCAACCTGTGCCTGAGCCAGTGCTTGCTCCGCACAGCGGCGCTCTTCAATGTCTATATGAATTCCATACCAACGTGCGATCTGGCCACTGCCAGAAAACTGCGGAATACTGCGGATCAGAAACCAACGGTATTTCTTATCTGCTGCCTGAATTCTCCACTCGCCCTCAAACTGAGTGGAGGAGCTGAGCGCATTCGCCCACGACTCCCGCAACGAATCCCGATCCTCATCATGAATTACGCTGAAGAAATGATCTCCCTGCATCTCTTCTGCCGTGCGTCCGACATAGTCCAGCAGGTATTGATTGCAGTATTCCATCATCCCATCGGCATTGGCACGCCAGATTTGTTGAGGAATCGCCTCCGTTAGCGTACGAAGCTGACGCTCACTCTCAACGATCTGTTCGTGTGAACGCAGAATCTCTGTCGTCCGCTCCTGAACACGCTCCTCTAACTCATCCCGTGAACGACGAATTAGAACTTCGGCACGCTTTCTGGAAGAACAGGCCCAACTAATCGCAGCGGAACAAATGATGTAAGCAATTAAGTAGTTCTTCGATGCTTTGTCGACTTGCATGCAAAAAATCGGAGGGACAAAGAAGTAGGCAATCGCAACTGAAGAGAGTATGACCGAGAGAAATCCCGCAATAGTGCCTCCAACCCACGCGCTTCCAATTACAGCGCCAAAGAAGAGAAAAACGAACGGATAGGAGATCCCTTGCTGAAACAGCAGAGTCCACAATAAGGCCGAATAGACGAAAAACACTGCAACTGCAGTGGGGCGGATGCCATACTTCATCAGCAGTTGCGAGGCTCGTCCTGAATTGTGACACGGCATGACAACATCATAACCTGATCACAAAAACCGAGGCTGTCAGGCTGTTGACGATTTGCGTATGCTGGTTTGTATTCTAAGTCCTCTGGGCTTATTCTTACGAATTGATGAAAACCGAATCCGTCAACTGAGCCGTCCATTGGGTTCGGTTAGAACAACCTCTCTTGCGTGCATAGATGGGAGCAGTATCAGTAAAACGTATACCGTTCCATCCAGAGGCTATGTCTTACTCGTCTACAGGCAACGCAGGTGCAGGCGGCAGCTCAATTTCATTTGGAGGCTGCGGCAAGTGTCCATGAGGCAGGTGAATGCCATCCTGCGCAAGTAGGGCTTCATAGATCGGGGTGTGTCGCCAGTGACGAGCCAGAGCGAAGGCACTCATGTTGGCGATCATCAGGGGCAGCACGAGACCATAGCCGCCGGTCATCTCGAAGATGATGAGGATGGAGGTCATGGGGGCGCGAACGATTCCAGCAAAGACCGCACCCATCCCGACTACGGCAAAGGCTCCGATGGCGTCGGCAGAGTGGTGGAAGACGGTGACATCAAGATAGCCAACCGCACCGCCCAGCATTGCTCCCATGAAGAGCGATGGAGCAAAGATGCCGCCTGCACCACCGCTTGAATAGGAGCAGACCGTGGCCAACAATTTGAGTACGCAAAATGCCACCATCGCCATCGCCGGAAGTGTTCCGAGAGATCCAGTCAAAGCCAGCGTGAGCGTCTTGTAGGGGTCGCCCGCAATGCCGTTCAGATGAAAGAGAGCCAGTGCCACCACGGCCAGACACCCCGTAGCAAGACCGCCAATCGCGGGATGCACCCATTTGGGAACTGCGGTCAGACGCTTGAATTGAGCGCGAAGCCAAAGCAGCGAATCAGTAAAAGTCACCGACACGACTGCCGCCAGCACTCCCAGCACAGCGTACCAAAGCAGCGAGGAGGCATTGCCCAGCTTGTAAGCCCGATTCACATGAAAGACTGGATTCGAACCGAGAATCGTGTTCTCGATGACAGCCGAAAGAGCCGCAGCCACAATCACGCCAGTCAGCATCGTCTGATCCAGATCGCCGATCAATTCTTCCAACGTAAAAGTGATGGCAGCGATGGGAGCATTGAACGCAGCCGCGATGCCTGCGGCCATACCCACCGAAGCCATGCGACGGCGGTTGGTTGCGCTGAGTCGTGCCGCACGGGCAAGCATACTGCTGACACCAGCGCAGATCTGTACCGTTGGCCCTTCCAATCCAAGCGATGCACCGGAGCCGATCTGCACGGAGCACAAGATGAACTTGCCAATGGCCTCCCGCAGGGTAATCAGACCATGACGGAGAGTAAAGGCCACTTTGACCTGAGGTATGCCGCTGCCCGCCGCTGCGGGAGCGAGATAGGTGAGTCCCAGCCCAGCGACCAATCCGCCTAGCCCCGGCGTAAGGATCGTCCACCAGATCCAGCTATGACCATGGGCTGCATTGGCGCGGTCGATCATCAGCCTCTCAGCCCAGAGGATGCTTAAGTGGAAGGCGACCGCAGCCAAGCCGCAGAGTCCACCGGCAAGAATCGTAACAGCGAGGAGTCGTTGTCTTTGGTTAGGCACCCGGCGCATGAGCCACGCAAGAGCACGCGAATACAGCTCAGACCAATAACTGAATCTTCCCGGGATAGTGTTGTCCATGGGTTTCACTACTCTAGTGTAAAGGGATAGCAACTGCGGCACAGTGATATGCGAAACCGAATCTCTGACTCTTTGCACCGATTAAATGTCATCGAGAAGGGTAGAGGAATCTCGCCATTTTTCCTGCGACAAGTGCGACCATGAGATTGCTTACCGCTAGCAGTTGTAAATAAACAATATATCTGGACAGAGTGACACATTCTGCGAAATTTAAGATCACGGGCAGAGTCGCTTCGGAGCCGCCAAATGGAAACGCGAATTGCAAGTTCTCTGGCAAGCTTCGGTATTTTCGTTGGTGTGAGTTGTCTCGGCATGGGAGCGAACTACTCGCCTGGTCGTTTCAATATGGGTGCAATCTACTCCAGCAAAAGCGTTGTGGGTTTTCTTCATCTCCGCTGGCAACGCAGACGCACCGTGCTTGACGAAGTACGCCAAGGAGCAGGGTGACAAGCGACTGCCCGGACTCTGACCAATCCGCGCACCGTATTGATCAGCATCGTTCGCGCCCTCGCCAAGCTGTTGCGTGCATGGATCAGGTCAAGATCGCGCTGCCTCTCCACGCTGCGATGATGAATGGGGGAGAGCAACTTGGGATCGCTATTCGCAAGCCGTGCCAGCATCTCCGCATCGGAGCGGTCGGTCTTCGATTCGTTCTGACTGATGGCCCGCAGTTGGCGCTCGTTGGCCACAATCAAGCGAAGCGTTGGTGTCTGCATCGAAACGATCGCGGATCAGGCCGCTGTAGATCCAGTTGAGAAATTGGCGCCGATTTTGTCGGTTGTCTTGTCTCCACGCTTGCACCGCAAAGGAACCCACCAGAAAGCCAGCTAGAACGGCGGCCTCCAACTGCAAATCGGCTGGCCCAGAGCGTTCGTATGCATTCGAGCAACCCCATACTTTCTTTGGCTATTGGTTCGTGTTGAAGTTGAGGCATGAATGCAAACGGAGTGGGTACAGGGATTCGTCGTCGGAGCCGGGCAGAAGTCGAGCGT
>Ga0182011_10003496_pt1 | contig 12867 bp, 14 predicted proteins | sample 711E1DmetaG_FD_120481 | JGI IMG/M metagenome (GOLD analysis project Ga0182011, IMG submission 120481) | Permafrost microbial communities from Stordalen Mire, Sweden - 711E1D metaG | ecosystem: Environmental > Terrestrial > Soil > Wetlands > Permafrost | place: Sweden: Stordalen | collected... | reverse complement strand
TATCGTGAGGCACAGCAAGAAATCGCTGAGCGCGAGCTTGCGCAGGGGGAAGTCATACGCCTCAATGAAGAGCTGGAGAAAAGAGTTGCGGAGCGCACTTCCCAGCTCGAGACGACCAACTCAAATTTGCTCAACCAAATCCTGGTGCGCAAGCTGGCTGAGGATGCCCTTAGGAACTCAGAGCGCAGGCTGGGGGATATCATCAACTTCTTGCCTGATAGCCACCTTTGTCATAAACAGAGAGGGCGTAGTAATTGCCTGGAACCGGGCAATAGAGAAGATGACAGGCATTAAGGCCGCCAATATCTTGGGAAAAGGCAACTATGAGTATGCTCTGCCTTTCTACAAAGAGAGAAGGCCGATACTGATAGATCTTGTCCTGAATCCCGATTTCGGTTTGAAAAAGGAATACGAGAGCATCAAATGGCAAGAAGATGGCACTTTAGTAGAGGACTCTTTTATCCAGGATATGCAGGGGGAGCCAGTATATTTGCTGGGAAGTGCGGCAGTTCTTTACGACTCGGAGGGAACGATCTATGGTGCTATCGCGTCCATGAAGGATATTACAGATCGCAAAAAGGCCGAAGAAGATCTGAAAAACGCTAGAGATAGGGCAGAATCGGCCACCAAGTCCAAGTCGAAATTTCTGGCCAATATGAGCCACGAGATCCGCACGCCCATGAACGCAGTCATAGGCATGACCGGCCTGCTCCTGGAGACGAGATTGTTGCCGGAGCAGCGCGACTACCTTGAAATCATCCGAAACAGCGGAAGCGCCTTGCTTTCCGTCATCAACGATATTCTTGATTACTCCAAGATCGATGGAGATAAACTGGAGCTGGAGGTTCTGCAGTTTAATCTAATCGGCTGCATTGAGATCTCTATGGACCTGGTAGCTGCCAAGGCTGCAGAAAAAGGTCTGGAACTGACCTACTTCCAGAAGGACGGTGTTCCCGCGATGCTCAAAGGCGACGAGATACGTCTTCGTCAGATTCTGATCAATCTCCTGGGAAATGCTGTGAAGTTTACGGAAACGGGCGAGGTGATGCTGTTTGTGAGCTCATCTCCGGCAGATGATGGAAAAGTAGAGCTTCATTTCGAGGTTAAGGATACGGGAATCGGCATAACTCAAGAGAACCTGGGCAAGCTCTTTCAGTTCTTCACTCAGGTAGACTCTTCGACCACGAGACATTACGGTGGAACCGGCCTGGGTCTGGCCATAAGCCGCAGGCTGGTAGAGATGATGGGTGGTAATATCTGGGCCGAGAGCGAAAGGGGTGTAGGAAGTACCTTCCATTTCACCATTAGCTGTGCTGCTAGTGGCCAGGAATCGGCTTTAACGTCTTCGGATCCGAACCTTGCAGGCAAGAGAGTGCTAATTGTAGAGGGCAACCAGTCCGTTCGAAATATGATCGCCAAAATCGTTCAATCCTGGGGAATGGAAATGACGGCTTTGGCTACAGGAGAGGAAGCGTTAGAAAATCTGGATAGAGCGGTCTATGATTTTGTGATTTTAGACGCAGTCTTGCCGGATGTAGACGGCCCTCTTCTGGCCAGGCAGATAAAGGCAAAAGACCAGAGTAATGCTTTTATTGTGATGGTAAGCCACATGGGAAGCAAGGTGCAACGGGATGATTCAGTCTCCGGCTGGCTGAGCAAGCCCCTCAAGCCAACCCAGCTCAAGAGTCTTCTGCAGAACTTAATCATGCCGAAAAACGAGGGGGCAATGGATGCCGAAGGTCTGCCCTTTTCTGAGCCGGAAAAAGGAGCAGATCTCGCCATTCTTCTGGCAGAAGACAACCTAATAAACCAGAAAGTGGCCCTGAGCATGCTAAAACACCTGGGTTATCGAGCTGATTTGGCAATTAACGGCCTGGATGTCCTGGCGGCTCTGGAGAGAAAGCAGTATGATGTCATTTTAATGGATATACAAATGCCTGATATGGATGGTCTGGAAGCCACACGCTGCATCCGAAAACAGAAGAGACTGGAAAAGCAGCCCTGCATCGTAGCCATGACGGCTTACGCTCTGGAGGGAGATCGTGAGGAATTCTTAAATGCAGGGATGAACGACTATCTCAGCAAACCAATCCAAATCGAGAAGCTAAAACTGGCCCTGGAAAAGTGCAAAGATGCCTCCCGCAAATGATCGATAATCATATCATCCTGTCTGCTTCTTTCTCTTCTTTATAGTTCTCTGGCAACGCGTTCATGTACTCCTTAATCATAACCGGAAAGGATCTGGACTCCATGAAGCGAAGGCCGAGCTGCTCAGCCCAGCGCTGAATGCCCAGGTCTTGAGAGATGACGGCCGCATCCAATTCTTTCGCCAATAGCAAAACATCGATATCCGGGCCGCTGTCCAGGATTCCATAACGAAGCGCGGCTCTATACTTCTCACGGAATTTTCGTATGATGCTGCCAACTATATCCCGTTCGATCTCGTCCTTCATATCCTTCAGTCCGGTGCCGTTTTCACTCAGGGAGATGCATCTGGAGACCGATTCCCATATGGCCTCCTCAGAGATATTCATTCCCTTATTTATGCGGCTGCGCATATAGTCAACATATTCATAAAAGATCTTTGAAGGTACCTTAACTTTATATCTATCCGGGCTCTTTTTTACCAGCCATGTATCGACCTTGCCCATAACCCGGGTTTCGCAATTATTATGCCTGGAGAAATCTTTGATCTCATTGTAGACGGAAGGATATGGGATATAGCAACTGATTCCCAGGTGAAGCCTCCCTTGGGCCACGCGATCCAAGATGGCGTTCATCCCTTCGCAGATATTGGTGGCGCCCTCGCTCTCCCAGGCCAGAGAGTCCGTGAGGGCTGTTGTATCCAGCACGAACCTTTGGCGCAACATTGCTAACAGGATGGATGAAGTGATATAAATAGCTTCTAATGAAAAGCTAATAAATCCCTTTGCAGATTAGAATGCGTGAAAACTTCCCAGCCGCTGATCTTCACGTTGGCCAGGATTGAGAACCTCATGCATCAGGTGAGTTTTGATCCTGCCGAGATGAAAGGCAAAATCATTACCAACACATCCTATGTCAAAAAGGAACATCTCGATGAGACTCTGTCAGTCTTTTACGATGCCATCCATAGCGGCCTCGCGGTCTCGCCGATGATCGAGGTATTGGAAGAAGAAAGATCGATAAAAATCAAGACCGCCTGCAGCCTTACCATTTGTGGCGTTCTCCTCAAGCATGGCATACCGGTGCTTCCCAAAGGAGGTGGCCTGATCGAAGTGGTGGAGCGCGAGCCTATCAGGTTTACAGACATGCTCATGTATTGGGCCACGACCATCGATCCGATAGATATTCTCACCGCCCAGGGGCTGATGAATATTACAGGAATGATGCGTACAGGAAACGGGCGGATCCTGGGCAATCTTCATGAGGCTCCCATGCTCGCCAGAGACAGAATCGAGGGGGTGCTCGAACTTCTGGCCTCTGGAGGGTTCGCCGGTGTTCTTGAACTGGGGGAGCCGAATATGAACGTCCTCGGCATCTCTGTGGAGAGAGATCATGTGGGAATAGCTCTCGTGGGCGGCACGAATCTGGTAGCCGCTGCCCGGGAATGTAACATTGAAGTGGAGCATGAATCAATCAGCGACTTGACGGATGTTTCACATATGAAGCACATAGAAGAGCTGATTTGAGAGCAAAACCCCGGGTGGCCCGAGACTCCAAAGAAAGCGATATTCTTATACAACCAGGACTATCTAGCTTTTCGTGACCAATTCCGTCAAGAATCGCGAGATTGCCGCCATTCTTTATGAGATGGCGGAATTGCTGGAGCTTCATGCTGAGAACCGCTTCAAGATCATAGCCTTCAGTAAAGCTGCGAGGGCCATTGAATCTCTGAGGGAGGACATCGTCCAGGTCTGCCGGGAAAAGAGATTGCAGTCTATTCCCGGTGTGGGAAAAGCGATCGCCCAGAAGGTCGAAGAGTATCTACGCACCGGCCGGATCCAATCCCATCAGGAGCTCCTGGCACAAACGCCATCAGGCCAGGCCGAGCTTCTTAAGATCTCTGGGCTGGGCCCCAAGACAATTTTCATGTTGCATGAAAAGCTGAATATTTCCAACCTGGATGACCTCGAAAAGGCTGCAACGGAACACCGCATCCGCAGACTTCCCAGGATGGGAGAGACTCGAGAGAAGAACATCCAGAGGTCCATTGAGAGATACAAAAAGAGAAGCCAACGTATTCTCTACAGCACAGCTGAACCCATTGTCAATGAGATTCTGGCCTATCTTGGAGGGATAGCAGGTCTTGAGCACATCACCGCTGCAGGCAGCTATCGCCGGGGAAAGGAGACTGTGGGCGACATCGATATCCTTGCCACGGCTACGAGGCCCGAGGAGGTCGTGGCAAGGTTCGTCTGTATGCCCATGGTCGAGGAGGTGCTGGCCAAAGGCCCCACCAAAGCCAGCGTCATCGTGCAAGAAACGATTCAAGTCGACCTGAGAATCGTGGAGCATAGGTCCTATGGAACAGTGCTGCAATATTTTACAGGCTCAAAGGATCATAATGTGAGAATGCGCCAGCTTGCTCTTGGTCGCGGTTATTCCCTGAGTGAGTACTCTCTGACGCGCCTGGCCGACAGCCAGGATCTGTTCTATGAGCAGGAGGAGGGCGTTTACGTTGCCTTGGGTCTGCAGTACATTCCTCCGGAGATGAGGGAGGACAATGGGGAGATCGAGGCGGCATTGCAAGGACGTCTTCCTAGCATCGTCGATCTGAAGGACTTGCGAGGCGATCTGCATGTTCATAGCAGCTGGTCGGACGGCCGGGCATCCATTCAGGAGATGGCTGAGGCTGCCCTGGTATTGGGCTACGAGTATATCGCTATCTGTGATCACTCGCCTTCGATCGGCATCGCTGGCGGCCTTGTGCCTGAAAAGCTGGAGCAGAAGATCGAGGCTGTAGCTGCTGCAAACGAGGCTCTGGAGGGGATCACAGTTCTGATGGGGACAGAGGTGGATATAAAAGCCGATGGTGGGCTGGACTATCCTGATGAGCTCCTGGCCAGGTGCGACGTAGTTGTGGCCTCGGTGCATATGGGCCAGCAGCAGGCAGAGCGGGCCATAACAGGAAGACTGATCTCGGCCATAGAAAATAAGAATGTAGACATCATCGGACACCCCACAGGAAGGATCATCAACCAGCGCGAGCCGTATGGCCTCGATCTTCAGGCAGTTCTGGAAGCGGCCGCAAGAAACGGGACGGCTTTGGAGATCAATGCTTACCCTGGTCGCCTGGACCTGAATGATATCAATGCCAGAGCGGCTAAAGACATGGGCGTGAGGATGAGCATTAACACCGATGCTCACGACCAAACGATGCTCTCGAACATGAAGTACGGCGTGAATGTTGCCAGACGAGCATGGCTGGAGAAGAAAGATCTGCTCAACGCCATGAGTCTGCCGAAGCTGATGGATACGCTCAAAAGCCGGCAATAGATCAATAGATCATAAAACGAAAGAACGGCAAAAAACAATAGCATTAGCCTCGATGATACGGGAACTGATGGCAAAATTGAGGAAATAAAATATGTCAAACGTTTCAGAGAAAAAGCACGAGCATAAAGGCAGGTCAAGCAGGAGCATGCTGGATGCCAGGAAGATCTTGAAAGATATCGGCCTCAAAAGCGGCGATCAATTCCTTGATGCAGGATGCGGCGACGGATATTTCTCAGAAGCAGCCGCAGAGATTGTGGGCCCAGGAGGGCAGGTCTATGCCTTTGACGTTGATGGTGATGGCATCGGCCGGCTGCAAAAAGAGATAGCTGAGAAAAAATTGGCCAACATCGAGGCAGGAATTGCAGATGTCTCCAGGTTGCTTCCTCTAGCGGATGAAAGCGTAGACGTAGTTTTCATATCCAATGTCCTTCACGGCCTGGTCGCCAATGGCGAATGGGAAAGAGCATTGAAAGAGGTCGCCAGGGTGATCAAGCCTCATGGAAAATTAGCGATTGTGGAATTCAAGAAAAATGAGACTCCATTGGGACCGCCGCTCTCCATAAGGCTAAGCCCGGAGGAAGTTGAAATGCTGGCGAAAGGTTACGGCTTCTCAAAGGTTGCCGTCAAGGAAGCAGGGCCGTATCATTACAGCATAATTCTGGAAAAATGGTAAAATTCATTTCCGACAGAATTTCCGAGGTCGAGATCTCTGGTCCCTCTGCCTCCTTGTTCTCTTGCCGGAGCCCTGGGTCTGAAAAGCTTATTAATCAGGGCCGATGAAGCATGAGTCATGAGAATTAACAACCAAGCCAAGGTCGGCCTGGTAACCATCGCCTGCCTCGTATCTCAAGGATATATCTTCTCGTATTATTTAAAAATAGAGCCCCACCCGCTATTGTCCTTTGTGCCGCTCCTTCCCTACGTGGCCTACGTCTATGCTCGCAACAGAAGAACGTGGTACTTCAATAAGCCACTCTACTGGATGGCGGCAATTGCGGCACTGACTGTGCTGGATATATTGCCCTTTTTAATCGGGGTTCTGCATTAGCTATGCATTTGCCGATGGAAGAGTCGTTTAAATCAGGCTCTATCTTGAGCGGAGAAGTGTCCGGAAAATTTTGAAAATATCTAACCGGCAGGCTCGCCCACCGGCCGGTATCATCAATAACCCATCATAGTTGCAGCTACTACCAGGACAAAAAATAACCCTGCCGCGATGACAACAAGGTTCCTGACCTCCAAATGCATTATATCGTGATTAGAATGCTTTGGCCTGTTCTCCATCAATTCTCCGGCTGACTTTTCGTATTGAAGCATTGCATCGCTTTTCGCTACCATTTAGCTCACACCCTTTAATGGCCAAATACCTTTTTGGCTTAAACTCCAATTTCGTAAAAAGTATATTTAAAAATATAGGTCATTTGAGTAATAAGCCAATTATTTGAAATTGTTATATAACGGAGAAGCAAAGAGTGGATTCAAGAGGTTGATAATCCGATTAAGCTATACGGTTTTAAGATTAGATGAACGAAAATGCCATTTCGATCATGTGGCGGCCTGCAATCAAATCTCAAGGCCGGCCAAATCATCCGAACAAAGCGGATTCTCATCCACAATTTTTCCAAAGCAACAAAATTTTTACAATACATTTCTAAGCATCGATTTGATATTCCTGAATGACGGATAATAGCCTCTGATAATGATGGACAGACATAGTTGGACAGAGATCCAGGAAGAGCTGAATCAACTCTCTGAACTGCACGAAAAAGGAGTCTCTGATCCAGGGAAATGCCGGGAGTTCAACTCGCGCTCCGCGCTCTTTTTGCAGCATCTGGAAGAGCTGGAAGTTTTTGACATAGCGGATAGAGTAATGGATCTTCTGGCCGGCTGCAATCCTAAGGATTTCTCTCCCTGCGACAATCGCCTGAGCACCAAAGGAACTCTCGAAAGACTGCAGAATAGAATTCGAGATAAAGTGGAAAAGGCCGATCGATAAGCGATGTTTGAATGAAAAAAGATCGAATAAATGGAAAATAATTGAAGAATAGTAGAACGTTTTTCTTTTGGTTTTCCCAGATTGTTGAATTGATACGACTTCTAATTTCTATACTTCATATATAATCCCACAGCTGCTATGAGTGTTAAAAAGGAGATTGCATTGGAGACAATGAGAATATTATCCTGAATATGCAGACCGTAGAGCAGCCAGAGGAAGATGCCCAAACAGAACTGCAGGAGCATAAGGAGGCTTACATCTGCCACCGACTGGGTACGGTAGATCTTGAGAATCTGGGGCACGAAGCCGAACATGGTCAAAATGGCAGCGCCCCAGCCGATTAATTCCCATTGCATCAGTTCTTCACAAAGACTTAATGGTATATTATATTAGCCCATTAACTCGCAGGCTTTGGGCCTATTCAGCCGGTGGACCCTTTTTGATGAAGATGAACCGCTCTAGTCCAGCAGTATCAGCCCAAAGAGTTCCACCAATTCCTTGCAGTCTCCAAGTACTTTGGGCTTGTATCCGGCGTTCTGCAGGCTCTTGAAAACATCGATGCCGCAGGCCTCCATGGAGGGGCGCATGATCTCCTTATTTCTGCATTTCACGCTATCAAGATCATAGATCGGAAGATCTTTTTTCTGCATATCCTCGATGATGCAGGTCTCGCAAAAGACGCAGGGCATGGCATTCATTCCAAAGGCCTTGTAGAAGCCTGCGAGGAAAGCAGTTCTCTCCAGCTCGGATACAGTCTTATGCATCTTGGCCACGGAATTGCTGAGAGCCCGAACTGCAGTTTTAGGCGGCAGCTTCTGATCCGGTTTGGCCTCGAAACGGGCCAGGACAGCATGCCGGTATTCGGTTAGGATATTCCTTGTTTCCTCGGGGGTGGGGCTGTAGGGAGGGCAGCAAAGGTGCTTTCCATAGTTGCTGCAGCCGTATTTGCATTTCAGCCGCACCCAATCGGCTACAACTATTATCTCGGTGGGAATGAGCCGCAGATCATCATGGACGGTCTTCATCTCTGAGAGGAGGCTATCAAGGTCTTTTGTCATCATGACCATCTTCCATAAACGTTAATTAACAAATGCGTTTCGAAAATATATATCTTCGTGGCTGGCCTGAAGGCCGGACCAATCTTCTAAGAGCTGCCACCACCTCGGGCCATATCAATGTCTTCCACCCAGAGCATTCGACTGAACAGGGAAGCGTTCTGAAGGGCCTGGAAAAATCTTCTATCTGCAGTGACCATGTTCGAATCCAGCGCTTCTGCTAGAGCGAGGTAGAGGCAATCGTAGATGCTGCTTCTTGTCTCCAGAGCTATCTCAAAAGCCTTATCCCGCAAAGCTGCTGACGGGAAGGATTGAATCGGTATGGATCTGATCTCATCATCCATTTCGAGCGCTTCCTTGAGGGATAGCTCTCGACGTCGAGTTCTCTTACATAGCAGGCTTTTCATCTCCAGAAAAAAGAAATCAGGAACGTTAATCTCAAAATGATTGTCCAGTAGATCTAAAGCCTCCATAGAGTGTTCTTCCTGGAAGAACCACTTTGCTGCTACGCTGGCATCGATTACGATTATCATCTATCTCTGTCCTCGTGAATCAGCTCCAGGCTTTCAACAAACTCCCTTCCCTGCAGCTTTTTACGCCTCTCCATTACTATCTGGCGAGCTTGAGCCATGTCCACCCTGGCCGATTGCTCCAGGATAAGCCTGACCTCTGCCTCCAGAGAACGTTCATTGGTTCTGGCACGGGCTTTCAGGCGTTCAACGATCGAGTCGTCAAGATTTCGCACAATGATCTGAGCCATAATACCCCTTCGATATCAAAATTGAAGCCATCATGATAGCATAATGATAGCATATTGGTATATACACTTTTGGCCGGGAGATAAAAAGGCAATCTCCTCTGGATTTGCCAAGGCCAAAGAATTAGCTCTCAACGAATCTCGTCATTTTCCTTTTGACAAGCCCCTTCAGGCATTCTCTTGCAAAGGCCTCGAATATTTCATCAGAATGGCCTCCAGCTCTTTCTTTTGTACCGGTTTAGTTATGTAGTCATCCATGCCGACTTCGAGACACTTCTCGCGGTCGCCCGCAAGAGCATACGCTGTGACGGCAAAAATTTTGGGCCCTTTATCGGGCTGAAGCCTTCGTATCGCCTGAGTGGCCGTGATCCCATCCATTTCCGGCATACCGACATCCATCAGCACCAGATCGTAATCCTGGTTATCCAGGGCCCGCAGGACTTCCCGGCCATCATGCACGGCGTCCGGTCTGCAGCCCAATCTTTTCAGCATCTCCATGAGCACTTTTTGATTCAACGGGTCGTCTTCGGCTACGAGTATCCGCAAAGATTTCCCATTATGAGTCGCCTCAAAGGATGCCTCAAAAGATGCTTTCTCCTTTATCTCCGCGAAATCCAGCTCTTTGCCCTGCAGAGTCTCTGCCTGGATTGTGAAGCTGAAGATCGCACCCTGGCCGGGAATGCTCTCGGCTTTGATCTTTCCGCCCATGAGTTCCACGAGATGCTTGGAGATAGCCAGGCCCAGGCCAATACCCTCGCGCTTGCGGCCTGCAGTCCTTTGAACCTGGGTGAACGGCTCAAAGATTTTGTTCATCATATCCTGGGGTATCCCAATGCCGGTGTCCACGACTCTGAAGAGTATCTGGCTCCCTTTATCACCAGCTTTTAAAGAAACAGACAAAGATATATCTCCAATATCTGTGAACTTGACGGCGTTGGCGAGCAGGTTGACCAGGATCTGTCTGAGCCGGCCTCGGTCTCCGATGATGGCGTCCGGTGTGCCGCAGTCCACGGTGCTGGATAAATTTAGACCCTTTTTTCCGGCCTGAACCCTTACCAGTTCCAGGGACTCATCGATGCAACGCTTGAGGCTGAACGGTTGATGCTCCAGTTCTATCTCCTTTTCCACCCTGGAGAAATCCAGGATATCATTAATTATGGCCAGGAGAGCTTTGCCTCCTTTCCTAATGCCTTCGATGAACTCCTTCTGCTCGACTGTTAAGGATTCATCCAGGAGGAGGCCGGAGAAGCCAATTACTGCGTTCATGGGCGTCCTGAGCTCATGGGACATGTTGGCGAGGAACGCCGCCTTGGCCACGGTCGCAGCCTCTGCAGCCTCTTTGGCCAGCACCAGCTCTGCGTTCCTCTCAATGATCTCTTCTTCCATATGCTTGCGTTCGGTGATATCGATAACTGCCATCCTGAAGCCATGGTGAATTCCATCCTGGATCGCCCGGGCCTCAATCAGCACCCAGAAGTGAGCTTTTCCTTCCCTCTCCCTGCCATTCAGCGGGAACACTGCCGTCTGCTTTTCATCTGAGTCCATTACTTTGCCGCAAAAGGCATCGAACTCCTGAAGGCTGCCATGATTGAGATGGCCCTGGAACCGGTGGTTTACCAGGTGCGATCGCTCTGTTCCCAGGAGAGAGGAGCCGGTGAGATTTGCCTCTCGAATCTGCCCTGACGGTTCAAGGGTGAAGTAGCCTATGGGCGCGAACTCGTAGAGGTCACGGTACTTCTCTTCAGACGAAATAAGCTCTGACTGCAACCGCCTAAGCTCCTCATTTTGCATCTCCAGTTCTATCTGGTGGACCTCAAGCTCGTGGCAGAGCGCCCTCACATCCATCTCAGAGAGAGAGTCAGATCGTCCCTTCTCTCGTACCCTATTCTCGGCGTGCCGCCTCAAATCAGATGTTGTCATTTTATCCTTTTGCAAGTCTAACCCCGATTTGCCAACCACTTCTTCAAGAACAGTATTCAAGCAGCTCTACTTTGTTATTAATGTATAGTATTGTTTTTAAAGTATATCATTCTATCCTTACGTCTACTGTCTACGCTCTCATGAAGCTCCAATCGTACATTTATGTGAAACTCTCCTTAAAATCCTTAAGCGCCTCCACCGGCACTAATGGCTCATTTTCTTAGAGAAGGTCATCAGGAGACTAAAAAACAGGAAGCTTTTGCGCAAAAAAGAGTGGATGCGGGTTTATACGCCGCCCAGGTTGGCGTCGCCGCTTTCTTTGATTGGGTTTCCATAGGAATCAGTTCCATACGCAGAAGGCGTGTTTTTGCCAACGCTTCCAACCCAGGTATAATATGACGATGCAGGCATGTCATAGATTCTCTGGCCCTCATCCGGGTCTCCAAGAACCCTGGTGGTATTATTCCAGCTTCCGTCTATGGAATGAACGGGCTTGGTTGCATAGGCTGCGGCTGCTGTGGCCGTTCCTGTGGGTTTCAGCCAGAAATTGTCGATAACCGTCTGGTTGCCTGCGAATACTGATGATAGTCCCTGGTCGAATGCGTTCACCTGGTTATTGTACTGCTGTGCTATGCTGGGATCAAAGGGAGCTGCTCCCAGGAGCTTTCCAATTTTCATGCCTTCCTGCAGGCCTGCTTGCACGCCTTTCTGGTAGTCCGTCAGCTCTCCCATAGCAGGAACTGCTGCCAACGATAGCAAAGCTATCATAACAAACATTTTAGCGAATTTCATAAAGTCACTCTCCTATATTTGATTATGATTTGATTTTCACAGGCCCTGAGCCTTTATCAGCTCCAGGGCGTGTTCGAGTTAAATACGGGCGGCAGAGCATAGCTTCCCCACCAATCGTTAGACGAATAGAAGGGAGATACGCTTCCGTATTGCGGCGTATCGCTGCTGGTGCCACTTTCAACATAGACCGGCCTTCCTGTATAGGGGTCCACATAGAACGATTTTGTCACTCCTGTGTTGGGATCTAAGTAAGAGTAGAGCGGATATCCTGTATAGGGATCCACTTGAGTCTCTCCCATCCAGCCGTTAGTCAAGTTCAGCGACTGCCAATAGTAATAAGGATCGGCTACGAGTTTTCCATTCTGAACCATGCTTCCCTTGGGCGCGCTTCCCCAATTCCACAAGCTATTACTACTATTGCTTGTCGCAGTTGATTGAGCCGCAGCCGGTTGAGAATTGGAGGCATTCAGGCTACTTATCACGCTTCTGCCGTAATCTCCACCCACACTCTGGAAACGGCTCGTGCTTTGGGCAAAACCGCCCGCCGCCAAGAGACATGCTATTAGTAATGCCACTACTGCCAATGCAGTCTTCATACTGACCCCACCAAAAGCTACATCAGAGCTTTGCAATAAAAGGCTTTCGTCTGCCCGGGAGCCGTTCCTCTCAAGCTCCCGGCAATTTTTCCTGATTCCTTTCTAAATTCATTCTGCAAATCAAAATTACAGACTCTGGGCCCAGGGATCGTTTGAACCGACGACCGAAGGCATTGTTGTGCCATCTGTATTGGCATTTGTTCCATAATTTGTTCCGGCGTTCGCGGTTGAGCCCGCTCCTGCCGGAGGCGTAAAACTGGCATCGAATGGGAC
>Ga0182011_10003494_pt1 | contig 12875 bp, 9 predicted proteins | sample 711E1DmetaG_FD_120481 | JGI IMG/M metagenome (GOLD analysis project Ga0182011, IMG submission 120481) | Permafrost microbial communities from Stordalen Mire, Sweden - 711E1D metaG | ecosystem: Environmental > Terrestrial > Soil > Wetlands > Permafrost | place: Sweden: Stordalen | collected... | reverse complement strand
TTGCCGCCGCCGCGCACGAACATGCTGGCGAGCCCGACGATGATGACGAGGCCCGAGAGGGCAAACCACCATCTCTTGTGGCCCATGTAGTCGACAGAGTAGATGCGGCGGAAGAAGTTCACGAGGCTATCTCCGCTTCTTCTTGGGGCGTTTGGTGGGCCGGCGCGAGCCGTCCTTGCGCGCCGGCGTGGATGTGGTCGTCGTTGAGCCCGCTGTGGCAACTTCGACAGCCGGCCGGGCGCGGCGCCGGCCGCCGGCGGAGGGCGCCCCGCCGTACAGTGCCTGGTCGGCGGTGGCGCGCAACTCGGCGGCGCGGATCTGCGCCGCGCTCACACCCATGAACGACGCCCTGTTGAAGAAGGCGAAATCGGCGAGCAGGCCGAGCAGAGCGCGCGTGGCCAGAATGGCCGTGAACATGCTGACCAGCACGCCGAGGATGAGCGTGAAGGCAAAGCCCTTGGGCTGGGCGCTGGCGAACATGAACAGCACCAGCGCGGTGAGCAGCGTGAGCACGTTGGCGTCGAGGATGGTCTTGAAGCCGCGAGCGTAGCCGGAGCTGATGGCCGAGCGCACCGTCTTGCCGGCGCGCACCTCTTCCTTGATGCGTTCGAAGATGACCACGTTGGCGTCGGCGGCCACACCGATGGTGAGCATCATGCCGGCGATGCCCGGCAGGGTGAGCGTCACGGGGATGAAGTTGAAGACGCCCCAAAGCAGCATGGCGTAGATAAGCAGCGCCAGGTCGGCGATGAGGCCCAGGAAGCGGTAGTAGAGAAGCATGTAGATGAGCACGACGCCGAAGCCGGCGATGCCAGCCAGCAGTGCCTGACGCAGCGAGTCCTTGCCCAGAGTGGCCGACACCTGCTGGTCGTAGATCTTGACGAGCTTGGTGGGCAGGGCGCCGATGTTGAGCACCAGGGCCAAGTCCTGGGCTTCCTTGACGGTCATGGTGCCGCCCTTGATCTCGGCCCCGCCGCTGATGCCGCTTCTGAGCGACGTGTCGGTGTAGTCGATCATGGGGTCGGAGTCGATGACGGTGTCGAGCACGATGGCGAAGGTCTGCGATTGCTTGGCCAGCGAACCGCGGAACCAGAGCTCGCTCGTGATCTTCTGGAACTGCTTGCTGCCCGAGGGTGTGAAGTCGATGAGCACGTTGGGCTCGGTGCCATTGAAGCTCTGACTGGCGCTCTTGATGGCGCTACCGTTCATGGAGGGCGCGTTCTTGTAGACGAAGTAGACGTCCGACTTGTTGCCGCCGATGGCGCCGGGCTTGGCCGTGAGGACGATGTAGTCGGTCGGCTGCGGCGCGGTGGGGTCGGCCAGTTTGGCGAAGTCGGCCTTGGGGATGGCGTAGGTGGTCTGCTGCTGGGCCTGCTTGATGGCGTCGGCGAGGGTGTCGGCCGGGCCGGAGACACGCGTCTTGGCATCGTCGAAGAACTGCAGCTGCGCGGTCTCGCCGATGACGTTGAGGGCCGTCTGGGCGTCCTTGATGCCCGGCAGCGAGACGCTGATCTGGTCGCTGCCCTGACGCTGCACGGCGGCCTCGGTGACGCCCAGGCCGTTGACGCGCCGGTTCATGATGTCGATGGTCTGGGCGATCTGCGCCGAGGACGGCGTCGTGCCGGTGGACGTTTCGGCCTTGTAGACGACTTGCAGACCACCCTGCAGGTCGAGGCCCAGGTGCGTCTTCTTGCCCGGAGGATAGATGTAGATGACGGAGACCGCCACGAGGGCGGCCACGACGAGCAAGACGACGATGTTCCAGCGTTTCTGTTTCATGGGTTCACACCGCACCACATGGCCACGGAGCCAGCAGGGTGTACAGGAGGATACGGCAATCCCACGACAAGCGCAATTCGAGGCTGCCGGCCGACACTAGTCAACCGGCGTGCGCGCGGGCTCAGCCGCCGACTCACGCGTGGGGCTCTAGCTGTCCTTGAGGAAGCTGGGGATGTCCAGGACATCCTCGTCGACGTCGAAACTCGGCTTGTCCTCGCGCTGGAACATGGGCGCCAGTGGCGTGCCCGACTCGGTCGCCCCTGCCGCCAGTGGACGATGCCCAGCCTTGGGCCGGTCGAACCCGGTCGCGATGACCGTCACGCGCACCTCGTCGCTCAGAGACGGGTCGATGACCGCGCCGAAGATGATGTTGCACTCGGCATCCGCGGCGCTGGAGATGATCTCGGCGGACTCGTTGATCTCGAACAGGCCGAGGTCGCTGCCACCCGTGATGTTGAGCAGGATGCCGCGGGCACCCTCCACGCTCGCCTCGAGCAGAGGCGACGAGATGGCCGCCTTGGCGGCCTCCACGGCGCGGTTCTCACCGTTGGCGACGCCGATGCCCATGAGGGCTGAGCCGGCTTCCTTCATGATAGTGCGCACGTCGGCGAAGTCGAGGTTGATGAGGCCGGGCACCGTGATGAGGTCCGTGATGCCCTGCACACCCTGACGCAGCACGTCGTCGGCCACCTTGAAGGCCTCCATGATCGACGTCCGCCGCTCGACCACCTGAAGCAGGCGATCGTTGGGGATGATGATCAGCGTGTCGACTTTGTCGCGCAGAGACTGGATGCCGTCTTCCGCCTGATGGGCCCGGCGCTTGCCCTCAAACGTGAACGGACGCGTGACCACGCCTACGGTGAGAGCGCCCAGCTCCTTGGCGAGCTCGGCGATCACCGGCGCGGCGCCGGTGCCGGTGCCGCCGCCCTTGCCCGCCGTCACAAAGACCATGTCGGCACCCTTGAGAGCGTCGCGCAGCTCGTCCTTGTTCTCCATGGCGGCCTGGTAGCCGATGGTCGGGTTGGCCCCCGCGCCGAGGCCCCGGGTGATCTTGCTGCCGATGTGGATCTTCACGTCGGCGTCGCACATCTGCAGAGCCTGCGCATCCGTGTTGACGGCGATGAACTCGACCCCTCGCAGGCCCGCGTCCACCATCCGGTTCACGGCATTAGTGCCGCCACCCCCGACCCCCACGACCTTGATGACGGCGAGGTAGTTCATGGAAGAGTCACTCATCTGCGCACCCTCCTGTTCTGGTTGAGACTCGCCGTCGGCCTCGGATGCCCACAGTCAAGCGACACTTGAAGGTTCGGCTTCCGCTCCTGCGCTGCCCCACAAAAACAGCCTCTTTGCTGCGCTTCTCACTCTCGCCAACCCTCGCGGGCGGCTTGAGCCAGGTAGCCGGCTAAGCATACTGAGGGCCTAAATGAGTGTCAATGAGCGCGTCGTGAGAGCGGTGCGATTAGTGGGAGAGCAGCGGACTGCCCAGCGGCCGGTCGGGCAGGGTGACGTCGATGCGAGTCGGCGTGATCTTGCTGCGGGCATAGCGGTCGAGCACGACGCGCAGAGCGATGGCCTTGGCCGCCAGGCGGCTCGTGTCACCCATGGCGACCGTGACGCCGGCGCGCAGCAACATGACCAGGGCGTCGGGAGATGCGGCCGAAAGAGCGACGACCTGCGCGCGGAGGCCGTTCGGCAAGGACGTCACGAGGGTCAGCGCGGCGCCCACGCCGGCGTCGCCGACCGGTGAACCCACGGCCACCGGACCATCGTAGGCCATGGCCGGCAGCAGGAGGCGGCGAGCCGCCGCAGGCAGACCGTGGGCGAGGTCTGTGAGCAGTGTGCTCGCATCAGTGGACGCGGCAGCGCTCGTGACCGATGCGTCCGTCGTTGCCGACGCCACCGGCGCCGGCGAAGCCGATGTCTCGGTGCCGGTCGGTGCCGACGAGGCGCTGGCGGAAGAGGCTGAGGATCGCGGCGCCGGTGTGGCGACGTGAGCCGCACCGAGGTCGGCGACCGCCGGGCCTTCGGCGGCAACCACATACCAGCGGCCGCCGGCGAGCAGGCAGATCGCCGGCCGGTACTCCAGCAAACGCACACGCAGCGTGTCGGGGAAGTCGCGCGAGATCGTCACGGCGCGCAGATACGGATAGACGGCTAGCGCTTTGCTAACGTCAGCCGTATGGACGGCGAGGAGGTTGGCGCCGTCGAAGCGCCGGCGCAGCAGAGCGGCCGCTTGACGGGCAGGCACGCGCTGCCCTCCGGTCACGACGACGTGCTTGACGGCAAAGACCGACGAGTGCCGGCCCCAGAGGTACACACTCAGCGGCAGCACGACGATGAGGACCATCAGCACCAGCGATGGGAGAAGCCGGAACCGGCGGCGCGGGCGGCCGTCACGAGCTGCCATACTGCCCGAGCCTCCTTCTTGACCGCAGACACGACACTCCCGATGGCCGCCGGCTCGACGTGCGCGAGACGGCATCGGGGCATGCCCGGCTATTCAACAGCGGCGCCGGCTTCTCCTTGCTGGCGGGCCAGTCGCTGCAACAGCTCCTCGCCGACGCGGGACACGTCACCGGCGCCCATGGTGAGCACCAGGTCACCGGAGCGCACGCGGGCGGCCAAGTAGCGCACCACATCCGGCAGCTTGGGAAGATAGCTCACCGGACCGCCTGGGCGCTCCAACAGGTAGGCGTCGGCGATCAGCTTCCCCGTGATGCCAGGCTCGGGCTCCCGAGCCGGAAAGACGTCCGTGACCACGGCCTCGTCGGCCAGTGTGAGCGCGCGGCCGAACTCGCGCTGCAGGTACCGTGTGCGCGAGAAGAGGTGCGGCTGGAAGACGGCGATCACACGTTTGTGGTCGCCGGCCTGGGCAGCCACCAGGGTCGCCTCGATCTCGGTGGGATGATGAGCGTAGTCGTCGACCACGACGATGCCGTCACGGCGGCCCAGCTCCTGGAACCGCCGGGCGGCGCCGCTGAAGGTGGCCAAGTGCGGCGCCGCCTCTGTTACGTCGACGCCGGCGTGGCGCAGCACGGCCAGCGCCGCCAAAGCATTGAGCACATTGTGTTCGCCGGGTACACGCAACTGGACCCGGCCGAGCTCCGCGTCCGCGGTGTGCACGGTGAACTCGCTGCCGCGGTCGTCGACGCGCACGATCTCAGCGACCAGGTCGCCGGCGCCGATGCCGACGACCACGACGGCGGCTGAGGTCTGGTCGCGCAGAAAGTCGCCGCCACTGCCGCCGACGAGCACGAGAAGACCCTCGGGCGGCAGGAGCGCCGCGAAACGACGAAACACGTCGTGCACGTCGTCGAGGCAGCGGTAGTGTGCGTGGTGGTCAAGCTCCACGTTGGTGACGACGGCCACCTCGGGTCGCAGACAGAGCAAGCTGCCGTCGCTCTCGTCGGCCTCGGCGACCAGCCAGTCACCTTGGCCGAAGCCGGCGTTCGAGCCGATGTCGTTGAGTTCGCCGCCGACCAGGAACGTCGGGTCCTTGTCGCAGGCATGCAGCACATGCGAGATCATCGACGAGGTGGTCGTCTTGCCGTGCGTACCGGCCACGGCGATGCCGCGCCGCATGGCCATGAGACGAGCCAGCATCTCGGCCCGCTGCAGGACCGGCAGGCCGCGGTCGTGCGCGACCCGCAACTCGGGGTTGCTCGCCGGGATCGCCGAGGAGATCACGACCATGGCGGCCTCGGCGACGTTCTCCTCCCGGTGGCCGATCGTGACCGGCACACCGGCTTCGATCAGGTGACGGGTGTAGCGCGACACCTTCAGATCAGAGCCGGTGACGCGCACACCCAGACGCGCGAGCACGGTGGCGATGCCGCTCATGCCGGCGCCGCCGATGCCGATGAAGTGCACCGGCTCGGGCAGATTCTCCTGGCTAGAGGCAGTCATGCGAGCACTCGTTCTATCTCCTCGACGACACGCGCCGTAGCATCCGGCCTACCGAGCTTAGCACTAGCGGCCGCCATGGCCGCGCGGCGCGCCTCGTCGGCGAGCAACTCGCCCACGAGGCGTTGCAGAAGCGGCCCGTTGAGCTGCGCGTCGTCCACGAGCAGGGCCGCGCCCCCTTGTACCATCAACTCGGCATTCTTGCGCTGGTGGTCGCCCGTAGCGTGCGGGTACGGCACCAGGATCGCCGGCCGGCCGAGAGCGGCGATCTCAGCCACCGAACCGCCGGAGCGGGCCACGATCAGGTCGGCGGCCGCCATGGCCGCCGGAAGCTGCTCAGTGTAGGCGACCAGCCGGTAGCGCTCAACAGGCGCGCCACGCTGGCGGCGCTCGGCCTCGACCTGGTGGAAGTTGCGTGGCCCGCAGACGTGAATGAGCTGAAACTCGAGCGTAGCGCGCGCGAAAGCGTCGAGACAAGCACGATTGATGCTCTGCGCGCCTTGGCTGCCGCCGAAGGCGAGCACCACCGGCAGGTCGGGCCGCAGCCCGAACTCGCGCAGGCCGTCGGCGCGCACGGCGGCCGTCTGGGCGGCCGCCAGCGGCCGCCCCGTGAGCACGAACTTCGGCGGCCTCAGGCCGGCGATAGGAAAGCTGAGACAGAAGCGGCGCACGAAAGGCCGCGCCAGTCGGTTCGTCACTCCCAGGCGAGCATCGTTCTCGATCGCCAGCGCCGGGACGCGTCTCGCCCCGGCCGCCACGAGCACGGGGCCGCTGACGAAGCCGCCGCCGCCGACGACCACGTCGGGACGAAACGCGCTACATATGCGCCAGGCCCGCGGCAAGGCGGCGGCCAGCTCACGTGCCGCGGTCAGATTGGCGGCCGCCAGTCGGCGTTCGAAGCCGTGCATCGGCAACGTGAAGACGGAATAGAAATATGCGGCGGCCACGCGCTCGGCTTGCGAGGGCGTGGTCACCAGACCGACGCGCGCGCCTCTAGCGGCGAGCTCGCCGGCTACCGCTAGGGCCGGCACCAGGTGACCGCCGGTCCCGCCCGCGGCCAGCAGTACGGCTGCCCCTTTGAGCGCTGACAACGATGAAGCTCCTTCGGTTGGTCGCGATGTTGAGCAGGATGCCGATGGCGGCCAGGGTGACCATCAGATTGGTGCCGCCACACGAGACGAGCGGCAGGGGCACGCCGGTGAGAGGCAACAGACCAAGCGCGGCGCCGATGTTGATGCAGGCTTGGCCGACGACCACGCTGACGATGCCTACCGCGAGCAGCTTGCCGAACAGCTCGCGGCAGCGCAGAGCGATGCGGAACGCCGACCAGGCCAGGAACACGTAGAGGCCGACAAGCGCGAGCAGACCCACCAGACCGAGCTCCTCGCCGATGATGCCGGTGATCATGTCAGTGGTCTGTTGCGGTAGATAGCCGAACTTCTGTACCGAGTTGCCCAGACCGACGCCGAAGACGTGCCCCGAGGCGATGGAGATGAGCGACTGCGTCGTCTGAAAACCGGCGCCTTGCGGATCCGACCACGGGTGGATGAAGGCGGTGATGCGCGCCATGCGGTAGGGCTCGACGGCGACCAGTACGACGACGCAGGCCAGCAGGCAGATCACCAGCGTGCTCATGTGGCGAAGCCGGGCACCGCCGGCCACGAGCACGGCCATCACGGCCATGCTGAGTACCAGCGTCGTACCGAGATCCGGCTCGAGCATGATGAGGACCGCCGCCGGCACGATGCCGATGGCGGCCAGACGCAGCAGACCGCGGGCCTCCGTCACCTCGCGGGGCCGGCGAGCGATGAGGCTGGCGATGAGGATGACCGCCGCCAGCTTGGCGAACTCACTGGGCGTCATCGACTGGCCGCCGACGATGATCCAGCGCCGTGCGCCGTTGACGGAGGTGCCGATGCCGGGCACCAACACGGCCAGCAACAGCACCACGACAACGATGGCGAACGGCAGCGCCGCGCGGCGCCACAACCCATAGTCCACTCGCGCACAGACAAAGAGGGCCACCAACCCGGCCCCGGCAAACAGGAGCTGCTTCTCGAACAAGTAGTAGCTGCTGCCGTAGTTGAAGTAGGCCTGCGCCGCGGAAGCGCTGTAGGCCATGACGAGCCCATACGTGAGCAAGAGCAGCGTGCCGACAAGCAGCAGGCGGCGCTCTTTGACCCCCGGCCCCGGTGCGGCCGACCGCGCCGCGCGTGGCCGCTGACCGGCGCGACGTCCACCGGCCGGGCGCCGCGCACCGGCACCCTCCGCAGCGCGGCTGCTCGCTCCTGCAGCCGCGGAGCCGCGGGACGATGGTCGCGAGGCCTTGCGGGGCAACGGCTGTGAGAGCCAGTCCGGGAGATCACCCTCGCGGCCGGTGAGGCCACTTCCGCGCCCTGCCATCCCTCAGCTCCTCTTCCCCAGCTCGCTGACCAGCTCTCTGAAATGTTCGCCCCGCTCCTCGTAGTTCCTATACTGGTCCCAGCTTGCGCAGGCAGGGCTGAGGAGCACCACATCGCCGGCAACGGCCGCGCGCGCCGCATGCGCCACCGCCGAAGCCAGGTCGCCGCAGACTACCGCCGGGGTGGGCTGCGAACCGGCCGCGGCCGTGCGGGTGGCGAAGGCGGCGGCGAGTTGCGCAGCCGTAGCGCCGATGAGCAGTACCTCCGCCACCCGCCCCTCAGTGGCTCTGGCCAGCTCCTCGAAGGCGGCCCCCTTGTCGTAGCCGCCCAGGATCAGGTGAACGCCGCGCGTATAGGCGGTGAGCGCTTTGAGGGTCGCGTCGGTGTTGGTGGCCTTGGAGTCGTTAACGTAGGTGACCTCGCCGACCGTGCCCACCACCTCCAGGCGATGCGCAACACCGGGGAAGGTGCGCAGCGTGCCGGCGATCGCGGCCGCCGGCACGCCTACGGCCGCCGCCGCGGCGGCGGCGGCCAGCGAGTTGGCCAGGTTGTGGTCGCCCTTGAGGGCCAACTCGTCGCGCCGGCAGAGCTCGCGGCGGTCGCCGTCGACGGCGACCCAGAGTAGGTCGCCCTCCAGGCCTGCCGCCTGGATGGCGTCGCTCACAGGCGGTGGCGCGGGGCCTGTGGCGCACGCGAAGTAGTTTCGCCGGCCTCGCCCCGGTAGCTGCTGGGCCATGCTGGCGGGGTCATCGGCGTTGAACAGCGCCAAGTCGCCCTCTGCCTGGTTCTCGAACAGACGCAGCTTGGCCTGAACGTAGGCCTCGTAGCTACCGTGCCGGTCGATGTGGTCGGCCGTGAGGTTCAGTAGCACGCCCACGTCGGGCCGGAAGCGCTCGATGTGCTCGAGCTGGAAGCTGGAGAGCTCGGCCACGATGATCTCGTCCTCGCCGAGCTCCTCCGGCAGACGAGAGAGCGCGTGACCGACGTTGCCGGCGACCGCCACGGGCACGCCGGCATCGCTCAGGATGGCGCCCGTGAGCTCAGTGGTCGTCGTCTTGCCGTTCGTGCCGGTGATCCCTACCAAGCGGTTGGTCAGGAACCGGGTGGCAAACTCGACCTCACTCCAGAGCGGCACGCCGCGTGCCTGCGCCTCGCGGACCACCGCGCTCTCGTTGGGTACGCCGGGACTCTTGACCAGCAGGTCGGCGTCGGCCGGCAAGCGTGCCCGGTCGCCGACCAGCACGGTCACGCCGGCCGCTGCCAGCAGGGCCGGCGAACCGTCGTCGGCGGGCCGGCCCTCGTCGAGGGCGGTCACCGTCGCGCCGGGCAGTCGGCGACGGGCCAGCAGCGCGGCCGGCACGCCGCTGCGGCCCAAGCCGAGCACGACCAGCGAGCGCACATCGGACAAGTCGGTCACGCGCGACTCCTAGAAGGTGGCGTAGTAGATCGCGAACCCCGAGCCGGCCATGATGGCGGCCACGATCCAGAAACGCACGATAATCTTGGTCTCAGACCAGGCCTTGAGCTCGAAGTGGTGGTGCAGTGGCGCCATGAGCAGCACGCGGCGGTGGAAGAGCTTGAACGAGGCCACTTGGGCGATGACCGAGAGCGCCTCGATGACGAAGAGACCGGCGATCACCACCAGCAGCACCTCCGTGCGCGTGAGGATGCTCATGCCGGCGATCGCCCCTCCCAGGCCCAGCGAGCCGGTGTCGCCCATGAAGACCTCCGCTGGGAAGGCGTTGAACCACAGGAAGCCGAGGCAGGCGCCGCCGATGCACCCGGAGAGCACCATCAGGTCCTGCATGCCGGGGTCGTGCTGCTGGCGGCCCAGGATGAAGGCGATGCCGGCCAGGGCGACGAGCACGATCGCCGACGTGCCGGCCGCCAGGCCATCGAGACCGTCGGTGAGGTTGACCGCGTTGGAGGCACCGGCGAGCACGATGAACACCACCACATAGAAGCCGACGGCGCCGATCTGGATGTTGGCCTTGGGGAACGGCCATTCGATGCTGGTGTCCAAGCCGGCGAAGTGGATGGCGATGAAGCCGACCGCGAGCGCCACGAGAAGCTGCAGCACGAGCTTGTAGCGCGCCGCCAGACCGAGCGAGCGCTTGCGCACGATCTTGATGTAGTCGTCGAGAAAGCCTACGAAGGCGCTGCCCAGCGTGGCGATGAGCACTGCCAGCGAAGCGACCGAGAGATGACTGAACACGACGAAGGGCACGATCACCGCCAGCCAGATGAGCGCGCCGCCCATCGTCGGTGTGCCTTCCTTGATCTTGTGGCCCTCGGGGCCCTCCTCACGGATGTTCTGACCGAACTCGTTGCGCCGCAACCACTGGATGAACCATGGGCCGATGGCCAGCATGACCACCATGGCCACGATGCTCGCCGCCATGGCCCTAAACATCGGTACTCTCCTCGCGCTCCCCTGCCGGTCGCCGCAGGGCGTCGGCGATCCGCTCCAGATGCATCGCGCGTGAGGCCTTGACGAGCACGGCGCTGCCCGCGGGGACCACCTCGGGAAGCGCCTCCATACATGCCTCGACGGTGGCAAACCAGCGCTCGCCGGCAGCGCCGGCGAGGTAGTTGCGCCCCAGGTCGCCGACGGCGATGAGGCGCACGCCGGCGCGGCCGACGTACTCGCCCACGGCGCGGTGGAAGGCGGGCGCGCCGGGCCCCAACTCATACATGTCGCCCAGAATGGCCACGGGTGGCCGGCCGTCGGCGATGCCGAGCAGGTGGTCCACGGCGGCGGTCGCCGAGATGGGGCTGGCGTTGTAGGTGTCGTTGAGCATGAGGCCGCCACCGGCCAAGGCCACGATCTCGCCGCGCAGTGCCGAGAACTGCACCTGGGCGGCGCCGGCCTTGGCCTCCTCCAAGCGGTAGCCGAGTTCGACGAAGGCAGCTATGGCGGCCAGCGCATCGGTCAGGTAGTGCTCGCCGGTGAAGTTGAAGTCGAACGCCGCCCGATGGCCGAAGGCGTCGATGAGGGCGTGCGTGCCGGACCCGCGCCGCTGGTTTTCGACGGCGCGCACGTCGCCGTCCGGGTCTCCGAAGGTGACCACGCGTCCGCGGTGACGCCGTACGTGCGCATCGAGCAGGGGCTCGGCCTCGGGGACCACGACAGTGCCCTCGCCCAGCTCCTCGATGAGCTCCGCCTTGGCCGCCGCCACATCTTCCATGCCGCCCACCAGTTCAAGATGGACCGGCGCGACGTTGGTGATCACGCCCAGGTTGGGTCTGGCGATGCGTGCGAGGTCACGGATCTGCCCGGCGCCACGCATCGCCAGTTCGGTCACGATCACTTCCGTCCTGTGCTCGGCGGCCAGCAGGGTCAGGGGCACGCCGATCTCGTTGTTGAAATTCTGGCGCGTGGCCACCACCTCAGCCACCGGTCGCAGGAGGGCCGTAAGGATGTCCTTGGTCGAGGTCTTGCCGGCGCTGCCCGTGATGGCCACCACCAGCGCGCCACTGCGGGTACGCACGGCCGAAGCCAGCCTCGCCAGCGCCACCCGACCGTCGTCGACCACGATGTGTGCGCCGCCGGGCGGCAGCTTGGCCGCGGTCTCGGCGCGCACGACCACAGCGGCGGCTCCAGCCCGCAGAGCAGCTCCGGCGAAGTCGCCGCCGTCGTCATGCTCGCCCCGCAGGCCGATGAACAGGTCGCCGGGCGAGAGGGTCCGGCTGTCGATGGACACGCCGCGCACCTCGACAGACTCATCCTTGCACACGAGGCGGCCGCCGCAGGCGGCCGCGACCTCGGACAGTTTGAGCGGCAGCATCTACACCTCCGCCCCGCGCCAGCCCTGAAGAAGCTCTTGAGCAACGCTGCGGTCGTCAAAGGGGATGCGGCGGTCGCCGATGAGCTGGCCCTGCTCGTGACCCTTGCCGGCGATGAGCACGACGTCGCCGGCGCGAGCCTCCGCCAGGCACAGGGCGATAGCCGCGCGACGATCCGGCTCGACGACCACGCGCCGCAGGTGCTCCGCCGCCACGCCGGCAACGATCGCGTCGATGATGGCCAGCGGGTCCTCGGTGCGCGGGTTGTCGGAGGTCACAAAGGCGAGGTCGGCCAGGCGCGCTCCGATCGCACCCATAAGGGGACGCTTGCCGCGGTCGCGGTCGCCGCCGCAGCCGAACACGACCAGCACGCGCCCGGTGGCGATGTCACGCGCGGCCACAAGTGCGTTCTGCAGAGAGTCGGGCGTGTGCGAGTAGTCCACGAGCACCGTGAACGGCTGCCCGGCGCGCACAGGTTCGAAGCGGCCGGGCACGCCCTCCGCGCCGGCCAAGCCGTCTGCCACGGCCTCCACCGGCAAACCGAGAGCGAGCATCGACGTGGCCGCGGTCAGGGCGTTCTCGACGTTGAAACGCGCCGGCATGGGCAGCTCCACCGCCCGCTGCACGCCCAGCCGGGGAACAGCAAGTGCGAAGCGCGAACCCTCGGCGGCCAGATGCAGGTCCGTCGCCTGAGCGTCGGCAGATGGCTGCGACGAGCCGCCAGTCTCGTCGGCGACGGCGAACGTCCACAGGTCGTCGCCGTACAGCGGCCGGCAGTCTTCGGCCAGCTGTCTGCCGCGTTCGTCGGCCATGTTGACGATCGCCGCCGCATGCGGCTGGCGCTCGCCGTCCGGCAGAAAGAGACGCCGCTTGCAGAGGAAGTACTCGTCGAGGTCGGCGTGGAAGTCGAGATGGTCGCGGGTGAGGTTGGTGAAGGCGACCGCGTCGAAGTCGACGGCGTCGGTGCGGTGCAGCGCCAGAGCGTGCGACGAGGCCTCCATG
>Ga0182011_10003493_pt1 | contig 12878 bp, 10 predicted proteins | sample 711E1DmetaG_FD_120481 | JGI IMG/M metagenome (GOLD analysis project Ga0182011, IMG submission 120481) | Permafrost microbial communities from Stordalen Mire, Sweden - 711E1D metaG | ecosystem: Environmental > Terrestrial > Soil > Wetlands > Permafrost | place: Sweden: Stordalen | collected... | reverse complement strand
CCAGAGCCGGGAGTGGTTCCGACATAGTGGTGGCCTCCTAATCTTAGTGTATTATATACACTACGACATGAGCCACAATAAACACGAGCGCGAGAATTGTCACTTCTATGTCGCGCACCCCATCCCTGCTCCCGACTTGCAACCCTCTGCATCTTCTGTCACCATTAGTTTTCAACATGCGCTGGGAAATTTGCGGTGTGGATGAGGGCGCGGTCGCTCGCTTGTGCCGCGAACTGGAAATCCCGAATATCATCGCCCGGCTTTTGGTCCTGCGGGGAGTCACCGATGCCGAGTCAGCCCAGCGATTTTTGAATCCCACTCTCAATCAACTTCACGACCCCTTCTTGCTGGCAGACATGAAGCCAGCCGTGGCGCGCTTGCGTCGTGCTTTGGAGCAGGGAGAGAAAATTCTGATTTACGGTGACTACGACGTGGACGGGACCATGGCGGTGGTGATCCTGCTGACGGCGCTGCGGGGGCTTGGTGGACAAGTTGAGGCCTTCATCCCGCAACGCCTGGGCGATGGATACGGGATGCGGGCGGCAGTCGTAGAGCAGGCTGCGGCCAAAGGCTTCCGCGTCGTAATCAGTGTGGACACGGGCATCCGGGAGCACGAAGCGCTGGCGCGGGCGCGCGAATTGGGGCTCGATTGCATCGTCACGGACCACCACCTGCCGGACGGGCATTTGCCCCCCGCTTGCGCCATCCTGAACCCGCACCGCGCGGAGTGTGGCTATCCGGAAAAGCTACTTGCGGGCGTAGGCGTGGCCTTTAAACTGGTGCAAGCTCTGCTCGGCGAGAGGCTCTCAGGGCGTCTTTTGCAGTCTTACTTGAAGATTGTGGCGATTGGGACCATTGCCGATGTCGTGCCCTTGGTCGGGGAGAATCGTGTCATTGCGTACTTCGGCCTGGAGGCATTGCGCCAACCGTCACAAGCTGGCTTGCAGGCGCTGATCGAGGTCTCCGGGCTCGAAGGCCGCAAAATTTCGGCGGGGGACGTGGGGTTCCGCATTGCGCCGCGCCTGAATGCGGCGGGCCGTATGGAGGATGCAAAAGATGTGATTGACCTGCTCACGTGCTCCGATCTGCAGAAAACGCGTGAAATTGCCGGCCGCCTGGAGAAACTCAATCGCGATCGGCAACGGGTTGAAGACGGTATTTTGCATGAGATTGAAGCGATCTTGGACCGCCACCCGGATAAAAGGGAGCGTTACTCTCTCGTGCTGGCCGGCGAGGGATGGCACCGGGGGGTGATTGGGATCGTGGCCCACCGTGTCTTGGAGCGGTACCACCGCCCCACGCTGGTGATAGGCGTGGAGGATGGCGTGGGGGTAGGGTCCGGGCGCTCGATTCGGGCACTTCACCTCCTCGACGCCCTAAGCGCCGTGCAGGACTTGTTTGAACGCTTTGGCGGCCACGCCATGGCGGCGGGTTTTGCCTTGCCCTCGGCCAGAATCGCAGAGTTGGAAACGCGCTTCGAGCAATACGCCCGTGCCATGCTCAAGCCGGATGATCTTGAGCCTGTCCTGCGCGTGGACGCCGAGGTGAGCGGGGCTGAAATCGATTGGACTCTATTCGAGGCGCTCGAGAGGCTGGCCCCCTTTGGCTGCGCCAATCCCACCCCCGTCCTGGCGGCACGGGATCTACGCCTCCTGCTGGGACCTCGAATCCTCCAGGAAAAGCATCTAAAGCTTAGGCTAGCCTGCGGGGGGAGGTCGTTTGACGCCATTGGGTGGGGAATGGCTGCGCGAGGCACTACACTTGCTCCCGGACAGTCGCTCGAAATGGCTTTTACCCTGGACCAAAATGTGTTCCAGGATGTGAGGAGGCTGCAGTTGGTGGTGAGTGAGATTCGGTTATGACCGGCATAGGACAGCGAGTAACTCGGCACAAAGATCTGATTACTTGGGGGGTGGGAGGCGCATTGGCCATCACCGTTCTGGTGGTCAGCGTGGCTTACTGGGTCGCTTCCAGCCACAAAGAGAAGCCGGTTGTATTGCCCCAGAGTGTCCCCATCGATGTTCATCAACAGCTTTCGGGGTACACGTTCACACACTCGGACGGAGACCGGCGTGTTTTCACTGTCCATGCGGCTCGCACGGTGTCCTTCAAGCAGGGAGGAACTACAGTTCTTGAAGATGTGTTGGTGGAGTTGTTCGGCCGAACCGGTAATCGCCGCGACATCATGCGCACCCAACGGTGCGACTACAACAGCCAGAATGGTGACCTTTTTAGCTCCGGGCCTGTCCACATTGAATTGAATGCCGAAGCTGATAAAATGCCGGCTGAGGGCTTGAAAGGCAAGCAGACTGTCTACCTGGAGACTTCGAAGGTATCTTACCAACACGAGGGGTCGCAGGTAGTGAGCGACCAAGAGGTGCGCTTCCACACCGGACTGGCTTCCGGAACCTCCCAGGGAATGGTGTACGCCACGAGGGATGGCTCGCTGGAGCTCGAGAAAGACGTGGTGGTGCAGTTGCAGCCACGCATCGACCATGCCTCGGATCCCGCCCTGCGGCTTACAGCCAGCCGCCTTCGCTATGACAAGCTACGCAGGCAGATAATGCTATGGGGGCCAATTCGGGTAACGCAAGGGGAGCGCAACGTTTCCGCTGACAGCGGCAAGGTATTTTTGAATGAAGCAAGCCGGGTCACTCGGGTGGATTTGGAAGGTAGCGTTAAGGCTCTGGAATCTTCTGCAGCGAGGCTGGTCGAACTCTCGGCTGATCGCGCCCAGGGCGACTTTGACCCGGAGTCAACAGCACTGCGTCATCTTTCGGCCCAAGGGAATGTGGCGGGGCAAACCCGGGAAAAGGGGAGCTCCAGTCGCCTGATGGCGGAAAAAGTCGAACTCGATCTAGCCGGTATTCCCGCCAAGCTCGAAAGCGGGGATGCATCGGAAAACGTGCAACTCGTGGTTGATTCCTCACCTACCCTGGGCCAGGGTGTTGCGGAGGCAAATCGGGCGAGGCCGGAGAAGAGGGCGCTCACCGCGGCAGAATTGAAGTTCAGTTTTCGGCCTGACGGGAAGAGTCTAAATGATGCCCAGACCGTCGGCCCTGGCAGACTGGTGGTGGATTCTCCCGATCCGAAGGTGGGCCAGCGCATTATAACTTCCGGACAGTTTTTAATGGCCTTCAATGCGCGGAGCAATCTCGAAACACTTCGCGGCCGCAAACCGACCCACATTGTTTTCCAGCCACCCACGAGTGCCCCTTCAGGCAGCGTCGCCCAAGAAAGTACCGCCGATCAGTTGGTGGCCACATTTGACGAAATGACGCACGCCCTGAAGGAGGTAAAACAATCAGAGAATTACGCGTTCCGTGACGGCGACCGCAATGCAAGTGCGCAAGAGGCGGTATACGTGGCAGCCACGCAGGGTGTGACTTTGATGGGGCGCCCCCAGCTATGGGATGCGGAGAGCAGGGCCAGATGCGAGCGTCTCTTCTTTGATCTTCCCAGTGGCACCACAGAAGGGACCGGGAAGGTACAAGCTAGTCACCTCGAGACTGGGGATAAGACGCCGAACGGGCAAGCTCCCGACCCCACAAACGTCTTGGCGGACCGCATGGTCGCCCGCCGGCGCAGCCAGTTGGTGCACTACGAGGGGAAGGTGCGTGCCTGGCGGGGGGCGGACGTGGTGGAATCGTCCAGCCTGGACGTTAACAGGATGGCGAAACGTTTGAGCTCCGGCTCCCAGGTTTTGACTTCCCACCTCCAACCGACTTCCTATGCGCCTGGAACGTCGCCTTCCTCTGCCCCCCCCCGGCGCGAAACGCGGCCGCTTACGGTTCGTGCCGATTCCCTGGAGTATTTCGATGAAGGCAGCAAAGCGAGCTACCGTGGTCACGTGAAGTTGCAGACGGAGACGACGACCATGGAAGCTGACAAGATGGACGTTTATTTCTCCCGGCTTGGGACAAGTCAAGAGTCGGAGGTAGAGCGTGCGACGGCTGAAGGGCACGTGGTGGTGGTCCAGCCGGAAAGGCGAGCTACGGGCGAGCACGGCGAGTACTTCGCTGGCCCGGGAAAGATCGTCCTGACGGGTGGCCCTCCCAGTATCTCTGATGTGGAAAAGGGCCTGACGACAGGCCAACGTTTGACAGTGTTTGTCCACGATGATAGGCTTCTTATGGACGGAGGTGATCGCTCTCCCACTTTATCGCAGCACCGCGTCGCTCCATGAAAGACCATGCAGATTCTCTCCGCAGTCGAGTTGACGAAATCATACAAGGGACGTAAAGTCGTTGATGATATCAGCCTGAGGATTACTCAGGGAGAGGTCGTGGGGCTTCTGGGGCCGAATGGAGCTGGCAAGACTACAACCTTCTATATCATTGTGGGCCTCGCCAGCCCGGATTCCGGCCAAGTCCTGCTCGACGGAGTGGACATTACGGACTTTCCCATGTACGTCCGGGCCAGAAACGGAATCAGCTACCTTCCCCAGGAGCCCTCCATATTTAGGAAACTCACTGTGGAAGAGAATATCATGGCAGTGCTTGAGACCTTGCCGCTAACCCCTCACCAGCGTCGTGAGCGACTGGAAGAGTTGATGGAAGATCTGGGGTTGCAGCAGGTCAGGCGAAGCGAAGGGTATATGCTCTCGGGAGGGGAGCGGAGGCGTGTGGAGATCGCAAGGTCTCTGGTGATTTCGCCCTCCTTCATTCTTCTGGACGAACCGTTCTCAGGCATCGACCCGCTCACGGTTCAGGACATACAGAAAATCATTGTGCGCCTGAAAGGCGACGGGATTGGCGTTTTGGTGACCGACCACAATGTCCCCTACACTTTGCAGGTGACGGATCGGGCCTATATCATAAATAATGGAAGGATATTCCGCGCAGGTTCGCCGGAAGAACTGGGCAATGACGCCGAGGTGAAAAGAGTATATCTGGGCGCCAATTTCCGGTTGACAATGTAGTCGTATAGGGCCAGTCTCGAACTGTTGTTTGGGAGTTGTCGAATCGTATGGGCGGTGGACCCTCTCCAAGAATCGGGTTGAACCTCAAGGTGGCGCAGAAACAGATTCTGACGCCAGGCCTTGTGCAGATGGTCAGCGTTCTCGCGCTCAATAAGCTCGAATTGCGGGAGATGATTAACCGGGAGATGGTGGCCAACCCTGTTTTAGAAGAGGTCCCGGAAGACGTTCCCACCATCGAGGATGTCGACAAGAAGGAGGAAAGCGCTAACAACGCTTCACCCTCTTCGATCCAGGTCGTCCGGAACGGTGACCGTCAGGATTCGTTCGAGGAGATCGATTTCGGGTCCTTTTTCGACGACTACCTTGACCCTGGATTTAGATCTCCTGAATCCGAGGTGATCGAGAGACCTTCTTTCGAGAATTTTCTCTCCCAACCCACCTCACTGTCTGCCCACCTGGAGTGGCAATTAAGCCTCTCCATTTGCTCGGATTCCGTCCGTGAGGCGGGGCAATCCATCATTGGCAATTTGAATGAAGACGGCTACGTTACCCCTCCACTGGAAGAGATTGCGCAAACCGGCGGGCACTCGCTGGCCGATGTTGAGGAAGCCTTGGGGTTGATCCAGGTTTTCGATCCGGTGGGGGTGGCGGCTCGGGACGTGCGTGAGTGCCTTTTGATCCAACTGCACACGCTTGCCCCTGACAATACACTGGCGCAACAGATCGTTTCGGGGTACCTCAAGCAACTCCAGAACAAGCAGTACCGGGAGATCGCCCGGGCACTTGACCGTCCCGTTAAGACCGTGGAGCGTTGCGTGGAGCTTATCCGCAAGCTGGATCCGCGGCCCGGCCAGCGTTACAACAATTCGCAAGCGCGGCTCATCGAACCCGATGTGGCGTTTGTGAAGTCGGGAGATAGTTACCAGGTGGCAGTGAACGAGGACGGCCTTCCCCAATTGCGGCTCAGCCACCATTACCGGCGCCTGCTGGGAGAGGACAGTACGACACGGGAGGTGCGCAATTACGTCAAAGAGCGGTTCACCTCGGCCATTCAACTCATCAAGAACATCGAGCAGCGCAAACAAACGATCGTCAAGGTTTGTGAGGCGATCATTCGCCGCCAGACTGAATTTCTGGACAGAGGAATTGATTACCTTCGACCGATGATGATCAAGGACGTTGCCGAGGAAGTAGGTGTACACCCTTCCACCGTCAGCCGTGCCGTTGCGAGCAAGTATGCGTACACCCCGCAAGGTGTTTACGAATTACGTTATTTCTTTTCGGAAGCGGTGCAAGGACCCTCGGGAGCGGCGACTTCCTTAATCAACCTCAAGCGTTTGGTCAAGAAGATGATCGAGGAAGAGGACCCCGCAAGGCCACTCACCGACGAACAAATTACACAGCAGTTGCAGAAGGTCGGCTATTGCGTAACCCGCCGGACAGTGGCAAAGTACCGCGAGGACATGCGGATTCCCAGCACCCACCAACGCAGGGTAAAAGATTGAAGAACGGCGCCGCTCGCTTGTTCCTCCCCTTAAGCCTCGAGGAGGTCCACTCATGAACATCGAATTTACCGGACGACAAATGGAGATCGGCGACGACTTGCGCGAGTACACCCGGGGCAAGTTGCGAAAGTTTACCCGCCTTTTGGGTGATGCCTACGAGATGCACGTCATCCTGACCGCGGAAAAGCACCGCCGCCTCGCAGAAGTCACCTTGAAACTTCGCGATCACACCCTGGTGGGCGTCAAAGAGTCAGGGGACGCCCGGATCTCCCTAAACGGCGCCCTGGACAAGCTGGAACGCCAGGCCGTCCACCTGCTGGAGCGAAAGCGCAGCCGCAAGCGCCGTCCCAAGCCCACCCGCACGGTGGTCCTGAACGTTCTAGGCCCGGAGCCAATTGACCACGAAGAACGCCGCACCATCCAGGCCGAGCGAGTTCCGATCAAGCCCATGAGCATCGAAGAAGCGATCGCCGCTCTCGACCAGTCGCGCGCCGGCGCGGTAGTATTTCGGAATCCCGAGACCGAGCGTGTCAACGTCATTTACAACCGCTCCGATGGCAACCTGGGATTGATCGAACCCGAACCCTGAAAAGACAGTAGGCAGAAGACAGTCGGCAGTAGGCAGTCCGCAGTAGGCGGAAGACAGTAGGCGGTAATACCAGTCATAGCAGATAGTGCAGCCTGACTTGCACGACAACGGTCAGTCTAAGGCGCTTGTGAAGAGCCTCAAGGCGCTGTTTACAGGCGTAGCGTGCTTGGCTGACTAAGTCAATAATCGCAAGCTTCAAAACCCGCACTCCGCTTCGCGAGAAACAGGAGCTTCATCTTTTTCCAAAGGTCAAGCTGACTGCCGATATGCCGAGCTAGGGAGCACACCTTTGGAGGGTCAAGAAGAACAAGAAGCGGCCAACGTGGGTGCTTGAACCGTAATGCGCAAACCCAGCCCATCTGCGGTTGGCTTAGTCACGTTCTATGCCTGCTGGATTAGCCTTTCGGCACTCTGGCCAATGGTCTGCGCGGACAATTGGTTCTCTCCATCAATAGGAAGACCTGGCGCCTGCTCATGGCATGGCGGCGTCAGCCTCCTATCGGGATTATCGCAATATATAGTCATCCCACTAAGTTTGGTGGTGGCGTTTGTCGCATCCGCCATAGTAGCGGGACTTAATAAGAAAAACGGCTCAGGTGCTGCTGTGCCTCAAATCTTCGACGTCGGAGCGCATGTCTACCATCCACGTTTCGGACACGGAAAAATAACGGGGTTGGAAGGTGACGGATACGAGACCAAAGTAATTATCAGTTTCGGCGCAAAACCTGAAGAGTTTCACTTGGGGGCTGCGATCAATAGCGGACTTAGGGTAACCACAAACTAGAGAAATCATACACCTGCTTTGTCAAGCGCATAAGTCCGACTTTCTGGTCACCCAGTCTAAAGGGGCAAGGCTCGGCCAGACGGCTCAGCGGCTTGCTGGCCAATACCACATGCCAGCTCCCGATTGCGTATTGCTTACTGCCTACTGCTTTTCCATGAAGCGTCGGAAACATTTCGTTCTGATCACAGGGATGAGCGGGTCCGGAAAGGGGTCAGTTCTCAAGGCCTTCGAGGACCTCGGCTACCACTGTGTGGACAACCTGCCCATTGATTTGATCCCCCGCTTTGCGGAAACGTGCCAGCACGGGGCGAGCCGAGTGCAGCGCGCGGCGGTGGTTGTGGACATTCGCGAAGGCTCGGCGCTCAGCCAACTCCCCACCCTCTATCGGGACCTCAAAAACCGCTACTTGAATTTGTCACTTGTGTTCTTGGAGACCTCCGACAAGGCACTGATCCGCCGCTTCGAGGAGACGCGCCGCCCTCACCCTTTGGGGCGCGAACTGCCGGTGCGCGAGGGAATCCGCCTGGAACGCGCTCTGCTGAAGCCCATGCGCCAACTGGCTGATGTCACAATTGAGACCACCCGGATGAACGTGCATGAACTGCGAGATCTCATCCAGAGGCAATTCGGTGGATTGTCCGCCCGCCGAGCCATCCTGGTTTCCGTGGTTTCGTTTGGATTTCGTTTCGGCGTGCCTGCCGACGCGAACCTGGTCTTCGACGCGCGTTTCCTCCCCAATCCAAACTATATCCCGGGGCTGAAGAGCAAAACGGGGCGAGACGCGGTTGTGCAACGCTACATGGATTCTTTCCCATCCACCCGCGAGTTCATAAAGCATTTGATGAGCTTGCTTTTCTACCTTCTTCCCAATTACATGCAGGAAGGCAAGAGCTATCTAACCATCGCAATTGGTTGCACGGGTGGGCGACACCGCTCGGTCGCCATCGCGGAAAAGGTAGGTCACGCCCTGGTCGGTGAGGGGTATAAGACCAAGGTTTCGCATCGCGATATCGGGAAGGAGTAAGGACTGGGGTTTAGGAGTCGGGGCAATGTTGAATAACGCACTAGCGATTGACATTGGAGGAACCCGTTTCCGCGCCGGCCTCTTCGATCACGAGGGAAGGCGGCTGGTGATTTCGGAGGGCGATACGTTGCGCTCCGGCGGACGCGAATGGATGCTTGACCGAATCCGCGATTTGAGCCGAACCCTCCTCGCCCAGTTCCACTCTTCCGTTGGGGCATGCGGAATCAGTTTTGGCGGGCCCGTGGATTTCCAACATCAAAGGGTCACCTCGGTCCATTCCCCGGGTTGGAAAGACTTCTCCTTCGCCGAATGGGTAAGCGCCAATTTGAATTTGCCCTGCCTGATTGACAATGACGCCAATGCGGGCGCACTGGGCGAGTTCCGCTATGGCGGCGGCCGCGGGACGGAATCGATGGTCTATGTCACGCTCAGTACAGGAGTCGGAGCGGGGCTGATCTTGAATGGTAAGACCTATCGAGGCAAAGACGGGCTCGCCGGAGAACTGGGACATATTCCCATCTCCGACTCAGGAACCACATGCTCCTGCGGAGCTGTAGGATGTTTGGAGAGTTTCTGTTCGGGTTCAGCTATAGCGCAGCGGGGCAAGGAGCGGGGATGGCGACGCAGGGATGGCATCACCCTCACCAATGACTCGAGTCATGATTTGGCCGGGGAAATTACGGCGAAGGAAATTGCGCAGGCGGCCTCCGAGGGCGACACGGCTGCGCTCCACATCGTCCGAGAAGCTGCTCGTTGGCTGGCGCGCGGTTTGCTGACGGTCATCCGGATTCTTAACCCGGACAGGATTATCCTCGGCGGCGGACTGACTCTCGCGGGCCAAGTTCTGCTCGGCCCCTTGCATCAGTGCTTGGCGGAACTCGCTTCGCCCACGATTGGCTATTCGACGGAGGTTGTTATCGCCGAGCTTGGCACGTACTCTCCCCTATACGGCGCAGCAGCCATGGCGCTTGACCTCATGTGAGGCGAAGGTGTTGAAGATATCGTTAACTACTTCAGGCCCCTTCTGTGGAGAGCGACGAAATCTGCGACGCAAGTGCTTCACCTCGCACCCTACATCGACTGGCGCAAAATGACGAATGAGCGTCCTTTCAGAATCCACTCCTTCCGCGCTGGCGCAAAGGGCGCTGCTGCTGGCACATAGCCGCGTGCAGTGTCGATGGCAGCTTCGCTGGCGCCATAGTTCGCAAGCACAAGGTATGTTTCCAGGTTTGTGAATACCGAAGCGACCACGTCAGGAGGCAGAATACCTGGGAAGAGATCGGAATCGCCGACCTCCAGGTATGCCCACGTTCCGTCCTGCACGAGCGGTAGGTACTGCTTCAGCCACCGGGCATGGGTCTCCTTAACGTTGGGCAACGGCGGGAATGCGTCCCAAGGACCATAGGCAAACGGCCCTTCCGGGCGCTCCTGATAATACTTCCACATGGCGCGCCATCGGCGAAGGTATGGATCCTGCTCCTCAGGGAGATAGTGGACACCCGGGATCAACGCTCGCTCACCCGTGAATGGCCGCCCAGCCATCAAGAGCGGGAACTGCATATATGGCACCGTCTGCAGGTACGGTTCGTCCTCATTATCAATTCCCCCCGCATTGAAATCAAAGCACGGGACTACATAGGGCGGGTAGTCCTTGGTGTCTTCGCGGGTCTTGTCGATGCGCCCCACCCCCTCGCCCACCCACAGGTAGTCGTAAAGTTGCGCCTTAAACATTGGCCGCTTGTTGCCGTCGACGTGTATTTTGTAGATGCCGCCGCGCCGCTTAACCTCCGAGTGGATCAGCGCAACCAAATCCTCGAGCGCGGCGTCGTGATCCTGGTCCTCATGGAACGCGAGCACTTCGTCTTTGGTAGGCGGGTTCGGGCTGTTGTAGAGTGGAACGTACCCGCAGTCATTGTAAAGCCCGTCGGCCCCATAGTCGTCTAACACGCGCAGAGTCCGGGGAAGAAGATACGCCCGCCAACCCGCACTCGCCGGGGAACAGTGAACAAGCCTCCAATGGCCAAGCGCGATAACCCACCCCGGAAAACCGCGTACCCATTCCTCGCGTAGGTCCGGATCCCCTTCCTGCATGAAGCCCGAGGATGCATAGAGGATAACCTTCATTCCCCGCCTATGGGCCATGTCGATGAAGCGCCGGAGACCGGGCGGATTTACGGCTTTGAACTTGTCGCCGCCGAATAGCCGCAGCAGGTCATTCCACTCTTCCATGATCTGGATAAGACGGATGCCCCCATCGCGCAACCGGTCGAGTTCTTGCTCATCGTACTCGTCCGGATCGTATGGCTTCCGGCAAGGATACTCAGCGAGATTGTAGGCGACCTGCCCCGGGATGTAGCCGGTGATGAGATGCTTCTTCATGCATTTCCGGATGCCGCGCTCACAGGCGTCGATGTTCTTGAGCCGCCGGCGGTGATCTTCGGCGGTGAAGGACTTCATGATAGGGGCCGGGCTCAGGTCGGGCGGCCCCGCAACTGACTCGGGAGCGCCCAAAGCCCGCTGAGGGACGCTACCGAGGGTGCAAACGGTAGCTGCTTTCAGGAATTCACGTCGGAATATCTTCACCTCTTCACCTCGCAATCACTACCCACGTCCAGCCCAAGGCTTTCGCTTAAGATGCCCTCGTAAACTCCAAAAACCTGCGTCATCAGTCGCCCGGCATCGAACACCATCCGATCGCATGGATTGTGCCTCCCAAACCCCGGAACCACTTTCATGCGTTGCTGACAAGCTTTTCGAGAGTCAAGAGTCCCTGAACTGCCACCCCACTGTCAAGACTGTTTTTGGGCAGAATTGAGGTGGAACGGCTGTTGGACGATATTCTCAACCCGGATCAGAGAGGTTCTTCCACACTATGGAGACCGCGCGTTAATTGCCTGCCACATATTATCCATTCGCGTAAATAGTGACTTTTTCCGGGACTCGGTTTTCTACCTGCAACCTTCACCTAACCTGACACGTCAATGGGGGTGACTGCTGGTTCCGCCAGGGCTCGGGATCGGCGAAAGACAGGTGGAAGGTAACCGCGGAGCCGGACAGCAATGACCCGCCGCGGATCGGTCAAAGCAGCGGGGCAAGAAGAAGCAGGAGGATAACATGCGAAGTACAAGACTATTTTTGGCTCCATTGATGCTGGCAATCGCGGTTCAGGTGACATTCGCTAAAGGGCACGATGACTCAACCTCACAAACCACTGCGAGGGTTGAGGACAAGCTTAACCACGCTCAGGTGTTCAAGCACGGGAACGTTCAGGTCAGCGTGAACAATGGAACTGCCACACTCTCCGGGACAGTGGATAGCGTGGGTGTCAAGATGGATGCGGAACGTGCGGCACACAAGGTGGACGGCGTCACAGAGGTCGTCGACAACATCAACGTTCTTGCTGAGGACGCGACGCCTCGCCAGATCGGAGAGCAGGCACGCAAAGATATCGTGATGTACTACCCGTACACGATTTTCGATAACGTTTCGATGGAGGTCCAGGGTGCCCGGCTTATCGTGAATGGCCAAGTCACTCAGCCCTTCAAAAAGCAAGAAATTGGCAATCTCCTGGCCCACGTCAAGGGAGTGGCCGACCTTGAAAACAACCTGGAAGTCCTCCCAACTTCTCTAGGCGATGACAAGTTGCGCGTTGCCATCGCGCGAGCTATCTACAACGACCCAAATTTTGCTAGTTACGGCAACCAAGCCCTTCCGCCAATCCACATCATCGTGAAGAACGGCGATGTGCCCCTCGAAGGCGTGGTCGCCAACAAGCTTGACCGGGTCAAGGCCGAGAACGATGCGCAGTTTGCGGCTACTTATTTCAATCTGACTGACAACTTGCGAATCGATAACACGTAGCATGGCGTGCCCGGAACTGCCACTCTGGAGTCGATGAAATCTCAACTCCAGGGGGCAGGCCGGCGGGTTAGCCCAACTTCCACGGTCTAACGCCAGTTTCGGACGGTTTCGGGAAGTCAGGTTTGGGTTTTCAATATCGGCATCCCGCGAACTCGAAATAGTGACGAATATTGTTAAATAGTTCCCTTGACACT